>Ga0066376_10002868_pt1 | contig 15811 bp, 14 predicted proteins | sample Knorr_S15_td_Bot_FD_77009 | JGI IMG/M metagenome (GOLD analysis project Ga0066376, IMG submission 77009) | Marine microbial communities from Southern Atlantic Ocean transect - Knorr_S15_td_Bottom_ad_5009_LV_A | ecosystem: Environmental > Aquatic > Marine > Oceanic | place: Southern Atlantic... | reverse complement strand
TACCCGATCGCTCCCAACGCCACCGGCCTGCCCGAGGTCTTCGCAGCTCGCATGCAGGAACGTTTCGGCTGGAACCCCGACCCGACCGAGGTAGAGATCCTGGCCTGCGTGGTGCAGGGCTTGCATGTCGCCCTCGACGCCTACTCGGCCCCCGGCGACGGCGTCGTCGTGCAGACCCCGATCTATCCGCCGTTCTTGCAGGTGGTGGCCGAGACCGGCCGCCGCCTGGTGGAGAACACGTTGGTCGATTCGGGGGAGCGCTTCGAGATCGACTTCGACGCATTGCGCCGGGACACCGATGCGCGCACGCGGGTGATCCTCTTCTGCAATCCCCACAACCCCTGCGGCCGGGTCTTTGGGCGGTCGGAGCTCGAAGCCCTCGCAACCCTCGCCTGCGAACGCGACTGGGTGGTGGTGAGCGACGAGATCCATGCAGACCTCGTCTTCGACGGTCGCGAGTATCTCCCCTTCGCCTCGATCTCGCCCGAAGCAGCCGCGCGCACTGTCACCCTGACTTCCGCCACCAAGGCCTTCAACATCCCGGGGCTGCGCTGCGGCCTCGCACACTTCGGCACCCCAGAGCTGCGGCGCCGCTTCAACCAGGCGCACCCACGCAATGCCCGGGGCGGCATCGGCCTGCTCGGCCTGCTGGCGACCAACGCGGCGTGGCAGCACAGTCAGCCCTGGCTCGATTCCGTGGTCGCCACCCTCGACGGCAATCGCCGCTTTGTCGCTGAAAGCATCGCGCGCGATTTCCCCGGCGTGGTACACCACCTGCCCGAGGCCACCTACCTCGCCTGGCTCGACGTGCGCGCTCTCGACCTCGGAAGCCATCCGGCGAAATTTTTCCTCGAAAAGGCCCGTGTGGCCCTGAACGAGGGGCGCACTTTTGGCGAGCGCTTCGATGGTTACGTGCGCCTCAACTACGCCACCTCGCGAGAGCTCCTCGGAGACATTCTCGAACGCATGCTCGGGGCTCTCGCCCAGCGCTAGGCGCACAGAAGGCCGAAGCTCGCGACGCGGTGCAGACCGCAAGAGATCACGAAAGAGGCGCGATGGCGCATTCGCACGGGCACACAATGGGAATCGGCACCGCGCGCGAGGCTCGGGGAGACCACGCGCGGCGCATCCTCGTCGTAGCGATCCTCTCAGCCCTGTATGTCGTTGTCGAAGTCGTCGGCGGGCTCTGGTCGGGCTCGTTGGCACTGCTGGCGGACGCCGGCCACACGCTCTCGGATGTCGGCGCGCTCGTGCTCAGCCTGGTCGCGATCTGGATCGCAAAGCACCCCGCCACCAAGCGTCGCACCTTTGGACACACCCGCGCGGAGATCCTCGCGGCCCTCGCGCAGGGCGTGGGACTCCTGGTCGTGGCCATCTTCGTCAGCATCGAGGCGATCGAACGCTTCGGTGCCCCCCGAGAGGTCTCTGCGGGTGTGATGATCGTGGTCGCCAGCGGCGGCCTTGCGATGAATGCCTTCGGCCTCTGGTGGCTCCGGCAGGGCCGCCACGAGAATCTGAACCTGCGCGGCGCCTGGCTCCACATCGCCAGCGATGCGCTGGGAAGCATCGGCGTGATCGTCGCCGGCATCGCAATCGAGGCCTACGGCTGGACCTGGATCGACCCCGCGGCTTCCCTCCTGATCTCGGCGTTGATCGTCTACGCCGCCGTTTTTCTTCTACGCGACGTGGTCGACGTCTTGATGGAGTCGGCCCCTGCCCATCTCGACACCGACGAAATCCGCGGGCAACTCCTGGCAGAACCCGGCGTCCTCGAGATCCATGATCTCCACGTCTGGAGCATCGGCAGCGGGGAGGTCTCGCTCTCCTGCCACGCCATCGGCAGCGCCGACTTCGAGGCCGGCGATCTGCTGCGGCGACTCCAGCAGCGCCTGCGCGGGAGTTTCGGGATCGAGCACGCAACGCTCCAACTCGAGCCCGAGGCGGGCGCCGAGGTCTGCGCGGCGAACTGCGAGCCAGAAAATTCCCCGAGCACCTGAGCGCACCCAAGCGGGCTGACCAGGGGCAGGCGGGTGCTCGCCCGGTGGCGGCGGCTTTCGGCTGACGCTAGTGTCATCGACTGACATGTCTGTCACTTCGCTCCAACCGAACCCCGCCGCCCAGGCCGCGCCCCGCTCCGCAGCCGGCCGCAGCCGCGCCGCCACCCGAGAACGCCTACTCGAAAGCGGACGCACCCTGTTTGCCCGCGATGGTCTGCGCGGTGTCACCAGCCACGACATTGCCCGCACCGCGGGTGTCGCCGCGGGCACCTTCTACCTCCACTTTTCCGACAAGCAGGCCATGTTCCGCGAGATCGCCCTCGAGGCCGTAGCCGCATTGCGCGAGCGCCTGGCAGCGTCCTCGAAGACGTCCCCCGACGTTCCCTCGGCGGTGCGCTCGCACTCCGAGGCGCTGATCGGCTTCGCCGAGGAGAACCGGGACTTCGTCCGCATCCTGATGAGCCCGGACGCCGACGCCGCCGCCGTCGAATCGGTGGTCCTCGACACCCTGGCCGGGGGCATCGCCGCGCGCCGGCGCGCACGCATCGCCGCGGGCGAACTGCCGCCGGAACTCGACCCCGACGTCCTGGCCCAGGCGGTCGTCGGAATGCTGGCACGCGTGGTGGCTTGGTGGGTCGAAGATCCCACCCGGGCTCCGCGTGAAGCCGTGATCGAAACCCTGACCCGGATCCAGCTCGAGGGCACAAAGCCCGGCTGAGCCTGCACCCCTTGGAGTCTCCCATGTCCCAACACATCACCTACGACCCGGCCTACAACACCCTCGACCGCGACGACTTCATGGGCATGATTGAAGTCGACCGCTACGCCGATCGCTCGGATGCCTTCGACGAAATCATCGCCGCCACGGTGGACCACTTCTGGGATCCGCTCGACCCGAGCTACATCGACTTCGACTCCGAGAAGTTCGATCTCGACGAGCAGTTGATCCTGCCGCGCAACTTTCACGTCGAACTGAATTGCGCCGTGGCCGAAAAGCTCACCCCGCACCAGCAGATCCAACTCGCCAACCAGAGTTCGCGCTTTACACTCTCGAGCATCCTGCACGGGGAGCAGGGAGCGCTTTCCCTTTCAGCAAGCCTCTGCCAGATCCTGCGCGACCCCGGCGCCCAGGAGTACGCCGCGAACCAGGCGCGCGAAGAGGCGCGACACGTCTCGGGCTTCTCGATCTACGTGGCGAAGCGCTGGGGCACACCCCTGCCCTGCGGGAGCGGCCTCGGCGGGTTGCTCGACGAAGCCGTCCAGGCGCCGATGGTCTACAAGAAACTCGTCGGGATGCAGATGCTGGTCGAGGGCCTCGCCATGGGCGCCTTCGCCTTCATCCACGCGAACACCGAAGACCCGGTACTCAAGCGCCTCGTCCAACTGGTGATGGCCGACGAGGCCTTCCATCACCGCTTCGGCAAGATCTGGGCCGACAAGACGATCCCGGGACTTTCCCCGGAAGAACACGAGGTGGTCGAGGACTGGGCTGCGGAGTGTTTCCAGAACCTGCTCATGAACCTCGTCAATTCCGAACAGAAGCAGGTGATCTACGAGCAATTCGGACTCGACTGGAAGTGGGTGCGCAGTGCGATCCTCGAAGCCTTTAGCGACTCGGATCGCCGCGACGCCATGCGCGAAAGCAACAACATCTTCCGGGTCCTGATCAAGACGCTGCTGAAGGCCGGCATCATCACCGAGCGCACACGTCCGATCTACGCGGCCTGGGTGAACATGAAGGAACTCGACGCCGAAGGCGACGAAGTCATCGGCACCGACCTCGCCGACGCCACCACGTTGGAGTTGATCGAGATCAACCGCGGCCGAAAGAAGATCGGCCGCATCCTGCAATCCCGCGTCTGAGCCCGCCCCGGAACAACCCCTTGCCCGCCTCCCAGAAGCAGACCCGTACCTTCGACGCCGCCCAGGGCCTTCGCCTGACGGCGGATTGCTACGGCGACCCCGAAGCGCCGGCGGTGCTGCTCTTTCACGGCGGCGGCCAGACCCGCCACGCCTTTGGCGGCACTGCCACGGCGCTGGCCCACGCGGGCTGGTACGCCGTGAGCTTCGACCTGCGCGGCCACGGGGACAGCGATTGGTCAGAGGCGGGGCGCTACCACTTCGCCGACTACGCCTCCGACGTGGTCGCGGTGGCGTCCGGGTTCGAGTCTCCGGTGCTGGTGGGGGCTTCCCTCGGTGGCATCGCCAGCCTTCGGGCGATTGCCGAAACCGGGAGCGAGCCGAACGCCTCCGCCCTGGTGCTGGTGGACATCGCCACCCGCATGGAGCGGGCGGGCACCGAGCGCATCCGATCCTTCATGACGTCGCGACCCGAAGGCTTCGAGAGCCTCGAGGAGGCCGCCGACCTCATCGCCGCCTACAACCCACACCGCAAGCGCCCGCGAAACCTGGCTGGCCTCGAAAAGAACCTTCGGCTCGGCGCAGACGGCCGCTATCGCTGGCACTGGGATCCGCGCTTCATGCAGATCCGCAGCCTCGATCGCGCGCTCTCGGACGTGGCCTCTCTCGACGAGGCCGCACGCGGGCTGGCGATGCCGGTGCTACTCGTGCGCGGTCGCATGAGCGACCTGCTCAGCGAGGAGGGGGCTCGTCACTTCCTCGATCTGGTCCCCCACGCCCACTTCCGGGACGTCTCCGGCGCCGGTCACATGATCGCCGGGGACCGCAACGATCTCTTCACGGAGGCCGTCACGACCTTTCTCGCCAGCGAAGTCCGGCGCGATGCCCGAGCCTCGTGAGCGCGGGACCGCCCCCCGAATAGCCCTGCCCCGCCACCGGAGATTGTCCATGTCCGACCGAATCCAGATCGAGATCAAAGACGGTGTTGCGGACGTTCGCCTCACCCGTCCAGAGAAGATGAACGCGCTGGATCGGGCGATGTTCGTCGCGCTCTGCGAGACGGGCAAGAATCTCGCCCGGGAACCCGGCCTGCGCGCCGTCGTACTCTCCGGCGAGGGCCGGGGCTTCTGCGCAGGCCTCGACTTCATGAGCTTTCAGAAAACAAAGGCCTCGGCGGACGAATCCGACGCAGAGACCGACGCGCCGCACGGCCTCCTCGACCTCTACGGCACGAAGGTGACGACCTTCGCCCAGTACGCCGCCTGGGTCTGGCAGCAACTCCCGGTTCCGGTCATCGCCGCGATTCACGGGGTCGCCTTTGGCGGCGGGCTACAAATCGCGCTGGCCGCGGACATCCGCTTTGCCACGCCCGATGCGAAACTTTCGGTCATGGAGATCAAGTGGGGGCTGGTTCCGGACATGACCGGGACCCAGACCCTGCGAAACCTCGTCCGGCTCGATGTCGCGAAGGAACTCACCTACACCGGACGCATCGTTCTGGGGACCGAGGCCCATGCGCTCGGCCTGGTGACCCGCCTCGCGGAGGATCCCCGGGAAGCGGCCTTCGGCCTGGCCCGAGAAATCGCGGGGCGCTCCCCTTCGGCGGTGCGGGCCAGCAAGCGCCTGCTCGACGCATCGCGCGCGGGGAGTGTCGACGACGGCCTGCTGCGCGAGGCCGAGATCCAGCGCACGGTGATCGGCGGGCCGAACCAGGTCGAGGCGGTGATGGCAAACATCGAGAAGCGCCCGCCGCAGTTCCACGACCCTTCGTAGCCGCCAGCGCTTCTTGCCTCAGCCGGGCGGCCTCGCGCTCGGAACGAAGAGCGGCTCTCCCCCCACCCGAAACGCCCCGATGGCTCGTTGGGCCGGGGGCGATCGAATCCACTCGATGAAGCGCTCGGCCGCCCGGGCGTTCACGTGGGGGTGGCGCGCGGGATTCACGGCGATCACCGAGTAGGGATTCGCGAGCCGGGGATCTCCTTCGACCACGAGATCGAGGTCCCCGCGGTTGCGAAAGGCCAGCCAGGTTCCGCGATCGGCCAGGGCGTAGGCGCCCATGGCCGCAGCGGTGTTGAGCGTGGCCCCCATCCCGCTCCCCAACTCCAGGTACCAGCGGCCCGATGCCGCCAGCGGATCGATGCCAGCGGCGCGCCATTGACGCATTTCGGCCTTGTGGGTGCCCGAATCGTCGCCGCGCGAAACGAAGCGAGATTCGCTCGCCGCGATTCTCCCCAGCGCCCGGGCGATGTCGGGCTCGCCGCGAATGGCCGCTGGGTCATCCGGGGGCCCTACCACGACGAAGTCGTTGGTCATCACGTCGAATCGCTCGACGCCGTAGCCCTCTTTGACGAACCGGTCCTCCGAAGCCCGATCGTGAACCAACAGCACGTCGGCATCGCCAGAACGCGCGAGTAACAAGGCCTGCCCCGTGCCCACCGCCACCACGCGAACGGGGATGCCCGTCTGCTTCTCGAAATCCGGCAGGATCGCGTCGAAGAGCCCGGTGTTCTCGGTGGAAGTCGTCGAAGCGAGGAGCAGGGGTCTCGGTTCCTCGGTCCCCGCCGGCAACGCCAGCAGGATCGCAAGAAAAAGCGTGACGATCCGGCTCATGAAAGGAGGTCGCCCCGCAGAAAGGCACGCGCGCCGTCGCTCCGCGGCGCCTCGAAGAATTCGGCAGCCGGCGTCTGCTCCTGCAGCCGCCCAGACGCAAAGAAGAGCACCTCGTCCGCCAACCGGCGCGCCTGGCCGAGATCGTGGGAGGTCATCACGATCTTCGTTCCCTCCTCGGCGGCCGACTCGATGATGCCCTCCACGAGCCGGGTCGCATGCGGATCGAGGGCGGCCGTGGGCTCGTCCAGAAACAGCACCTCGGGCCCGGTCGCGAAGGCCCGGGCCAGCGCCAATCGCTGCCCCTCCCCCGCCGAGAGCACCCGCGCCTTGCGCCCGGAGAGTGCGCCGAGACCCACGCGCGCAAGCAGTGCCTCTGCCCGGTCTGCCCTTTCTGCCCGAGCCACGCCGTGTAGGCCGAGCGCGTACTCGACATTGGCGCGCGCCGAACGCCGCAGGAGCACCGGCGTCTCGAAGACCATCGCCTGGCGGCTGGCCGCGACCGCAGGGCGGTCGCCGCCCCAGGTGATGCGCCCCGAACTCGGGGTCAAGAGGCCATGGGCGAGCCGCAGCGTGAGGCTCTTCCCGGAGCCGTTCGGCCCCAGGATCAGGCTGCGTTTTCCGGCCTCGAAGCGCAGCGATACCTCTGCGAGAAGCGGCACCCCCCCACGCTCGAAGCCCACGCCCTCGAACACCCCCGGAAGGATCGATCTCTCGACGGCCCGCGCGCTCACGCTTCGTGCCCCCGCGCAATTTCTGCGAGCCACGACGCCGCCGCGTTGATCCCCATGGCCAGACCCAGCAGCACGAAGCCCAGCGCCAGTGCCAGTGCCAGGTCTCCCTTGCTCGTCTCGAGGGCGATGGCGGTCGTCATCACTCGCGTCACATGCGCGATGTTGCCGCCGACGATGATCACCGCACCGACTTCGGCGATGGCGCGCCCGAAACCGGCGAGGAGTGTCGTCACCAGCGCGAAGCGTCCGTCATACAGCAGCGTCGGAATCGCGCGCACCGGACTCGAACCGAGAGAGCGCAGTGGAAACTCGTACTCCACCCAGAGATCTTCCATCACCTGCCGCGTGAGCGCGGCGACAATCGGCGTGATCAGAACGAACTGCGCCAGCACCATCGCCGTCGGCGTGAACAACCACCCGAGCCCGCCGAGCGGCCCCGAACGCGAGAGCATCAGGTACACCAGAAGGCCCACGACGACGGGCGGAAGACCCATCAGTGCATTCAGGCTCACCACCACCACACGCCGCCCGGGGAAGCGCACCAGCGCCACGAACCCACCCAGCGGCAGGCCAACGAGCGCCGCGAGGGCGAGCGCCGCGAGGCTGACCTCGAGGCTCAGCCCCACGATCTCGAGGAGAACCGGGTCCAAAGACCCGATCATGTGGAAGGCCTGGGAGAAGGCTTGGCCGAGGTCGCTCACGGCGGCCTACGATGCCCGCCTCTCGAGGCCCGCGCAAACCGCGCCGCCTAGCGGTCCGGCGGGCTCGATTCCGCTGCCCGGGCACGCAACTTCGAAAGGGCCGCCTCGAGGGCCTGGGCTTCGCGCTCGGCCCGCCAGGCCCCCGCAACCCGGGCGCGCACTTCCGCGAGTTGCGGCGCACGCGCCGGGGTCCGCTCGCGCACGCGAACCAGAGAATGGCCGTAGCTCGACTGCACCGGGCCGGTCCACGCGTCGGTATCGATGGCGAACGCCGCCCCGGCAAAGCCGGGACCGAGGCGCCCGGCGAGTTCGGCGCGAGAGAGCGATGGCAACCGGCGCGGTAGCGGCAGCGGGTCCCCGCGAAGCGCGTCGATCGCCCCCTCGCCCACCTGCCCACGGGCCATTGCAGCCAGGGCCCTCGCCCGGTCCGCAAAGTGGATCTGGTCGATGCTGCGGCGAGCGGGGATCTGGTAGCGCGGCGCGTCCGCTGCAAGCCAAGCCTCGAGTTCGGCCAGCTTGGGCACCCCCACGCGTGCCTCGGCAATCAGATGGCGTCGCACCCTCTCGATCAGGCGCCGCCGCACCACCAGATCTTCCCGGTCGAGACCCAGGTCGAGGGCCTGCCGGTAGAGTTCCTGGTCGCTCGCCTCGCTCTTGGGTTCGAGGAAGCGCATGTCCCGAATCAGGCGCTGGCGCACCACCGGGTCGTGCCGGTCGAGACCGCGCCGCAACGCCTCGTGATAGAGCAGCGCCTCGTCGCGCTTCGGTCCCGGCGCCGGCAGGTCACCGAAGAAGACCGCGCCTCCTTCCCGGGGATCCCCCAGGAAGGCTCCTTCGATGAGGAATGCGGCCGCTGCCAGGAGCAGAAAGTGCAGCGCGGCGTGGCGGCGCCGAAAGAAGCCCCCAAAGCGCGCCATCAGACGAGAAGATTGCGCGGGCTTCCGAGCGAAGCCCTGAGGTCGCTGGTGAAGCGCGCCGCTTTGGCGCCATCGATCACCCGATGGTCGTAGGAGAGCGAGAGCGGCAGCAGCTTTCGCGGCACGAAGCGACCCCCCTCGGGATCTTCGCGGTACACCGGCCGCACCGCCATGCGCGAGATCCCGAGAATCCCGACTTCCGGGGCGTTCACGATGGGGGTGAAGGCCGTCCCACCGATTCCACCCAGGCTCGAGATCGTGAACACCGCGCCCTGAATATCGGCCATGCCGAGCTTCCGGGCGCGCGCGCGGCCGGCGAGTTCGGAGATCTCTGCCGCCAGTTCGAAGATCGACTTCTGGTCCACGTCGCGCACCACCGGCACGACCAGCCCCTCTTCCGTGTCGACCGCGATGCCGAGGTGAAAATAGTCCTTGCGAAGAAGGCTCTGCCCATCGGACGTCAGCGAGGAACGAAAATCCGGGTAACGCCGCAGGCCGATCACCACCGCCTTCATCACGAAGAGCAGCGGCGAGAGACGCACGCCGTGGGCCTTTGCCTCGTCGGCCTTCGCGCTGCGAAACGCCTCGAGTTCGGTGATGTCTGCTTCGTCGTGCTGGGTGACGTGGGGCACGTTTAGCCAACTGCGGTGAAGGTTTTTCGCAGCCACCCGCCGAATGCGGCTGAGCGGCACCTCCTCGACGGGCCCGAAGCTTGCGAAGTCAACTTCCGGGAGCGCCGGGATGCCACTTCCCGCCGCGGGCTGTGCGAGGGCTCCGCGCACGTACTCCTTCACGTCCTCCACGCGAACCCGCCCGGCGGGACCGCTACCGCGGGTCGCCCGCAGGTCCACGCCCAACTCGCGTGCCACCCCCCGCACCAGCGGGCTGGCGTGCACGCCTTCGCCCACACCCGCCGGCGCGATGGGGTGCCTCTCGGGCGGCGCTTCAGGGCCCGGCACCACCACGGCCGGCGGTGGCTCTTCCCGATCCACGGCTGTCCGCTCGACCGCGCGCGGGAGCGCAGGCGTTTCGCTCGCGACGGCGGCGGCCTCTTGGCGCACCACAGCGAAAAGGCTTCCCTCACAAACCCGATCGCCCAGACGCACGCGGATCGCCACGACTTCGCCCGCGACCGGGCTCGGAATCTCCATCGTCGCCTTGTCACTCTCGAGCGTGATGAGCGGATCCTCGACCTCGACCCGATCGCCCACCGCAATCAGCACCTCGATCACCTCGACGTCCTCGAAATCGCCGAGTGCCGGAACCAGGATCTCAGTTTCAAGGGACAAGGCACTCAACTCTGGCGCGGTGGGCGCTTCTCGGGATCGATCCCCGATTGCACGAGATAGGCCTCGACGACGGCGGCAGCGAGCGTCCCCGCCTCGACCAGAAGCGACAGTGCGACCCAGACAACGTGTCGTGCATCGACCTCGAAGAAGTCGCGCAATTTTTCCCGCGAGTCGCTGCGCCCGTAGCCGTCGGTCCCGAGCACGGCGTAGGGACCGGGTATGAAACCCCGAATCTGCTCGGCATAGTTCGCGACGTAATCCGTGACCGCCACCACCGGCACCTCCGAATCTCCGAGCAGCGTCTCGACGTGGCTGCGACGTGGCGCGGCAGTGGGGTGCAGCCGGTTCCAGCGAAGCACATCGGCAGCCTCGCGCCGCAATTCGTTGAAGCTGGTGGCCGAATAGACCTCGACCGAAAGGCCGTAGTCCGCCCGCAGCGTTTCGGCGGCGCTGCGCACCTCGCGCAGGATCGCCCCACTGCCCAGTAACCGGATTGGGGGGCCGTCCCCCTCGGCCTCCTCGATCCGATGGAGACCCGCAAGGATCGCGGCCTCGCTGCCAGGCGGAAGCTCGGGGTGCGCGTACTTTTCGTTGGTGACCGTCAGGTAGTAGTAGACAGGCTCCCCTTCGGTGTACATCCGCCGCATCCCATCCTGGATGATCACGGCGAGTTCATAGGCGTAGGTCGGGTCGTAGGCGATGCAGTTCGGGACGGTCGACGCGACCAACTGGCTGTGCCCGTCCTGGTGTTGCAAGCCCTCCCCGGCCATCGTCGTGCGCCCGGAGGTTCCCCCCAAGAGGAAACCCCGGGCCTGGGAGTCGCCGGCCGCCCAGCAAAGGTCGCCCACGCGCTGGAAGCCGAACATCGAATAGAAGAAGAAGAATGGAATCATGTGGCAGCCGTGGTTGGCCAGGGCGGTGCCCGCCGCAATGAAATCCGAAAGGCCGCCGGCTTCGCTGATGCCCTCCTGCAGGATCTGTCCCTGGCGGTCTTCGCGATAGAAGGCCACCTGGTCGGAGTCCACCGGCTCGTAGAGCTGCCCCACCGACGAGTAGATACCGAGTCGCCGGAACATCCCCTCCATCCCGAAGGTGCGCGCCTCGTCGGGCACGATCGGCACCACGAGCTTCCCGATCCCGGGATCGCGGGTCAAAATCTGCAACACCCGCACCGCCGCCATGGTCGTTGAGATCTCGCGCTCGCCCGTCGACGCGAGCAGCGGCGCGAAAGTCTCGAGCTTGGGGACCTCGATCGGGTCCTTCCGAGTCGACCGCTTCGGGAGCACTCCGCCGAGCGCGGCTCGCCGCGCCTTCATGTACTCGATCTCGGGGCTGTCCTCCGGCGGTCGATAGAAGGGGGTCTCGGCGAGGTCGGCATCCGCCACCGGGATGTCGAAGCGATCGCGGAATTGTTTCAGCGCCTGCAAGCCCATCTCGTGCTGTTGATGGGTGATGTTCTGGCCCTCGCCGGCCATCCCCATGCCGTAGCCCTTGACCGTCTTCGCGAGGATCACCGTCGGTCGCTCGGTGTTCGCAACCGCCGCTGCGTAAGCGGCGTAGACCTTGTGCGGGTCGTGCCCGCCGCGATTCAATCGCCAGATGTCGTCGTCGGTCATATGCGAGACCATTTCCCGCAGCTCGGGGCTCGCCCCAAAAAAGTGCTCGCGGGTATAGGCGCCGCCGCGCGCCTTGTAGATCTGGTAGTCGCCGTCGACCGCCTCCTCCATGCGCTGGCGCAGCACCCCATCGCGATCCCGGGCCAGCAACGGATCCCAGTAGGAACCCCAGACCAATTTGATGACGTTCCAGCCCGCGCCGCGAAAGACCGCTTCGAGTTCCTGGATGATCTTGCCGTTGCCCCGCACCGGGCCGTCGAGACGCTGCAGATTGCAGTTCACCACGAAGATCAGGTTGTCGAGTTTTTCGCGGCCCGCGAGCGAGATGGCGCCGAGCGATTCGGGCTCGTCCATTTCGCCGTCGCCCACGAAGGCCCAGACCTTGCGCCCGGCCGTGTCAGCGAGTTCCCGGTGGTGGAGGTAGCGCATGAAGCGGGCCTGGTAGATCGCCATCAGCGGCCCCAGGCCCATCGACACCGTCGGGAACTGCCAGAAGTCCGGCATCAGCCACGGATGCGGGTAGGACGAGAGCCCGCCCCCGCCGACCTCCTGGCGGAAGCGATGCAACGCGTCCTCGTCGAGCCGGCCCTCGAGGAAGGCCCGGGCGTAGATCCCGGGCGCACAATGGCCCTGGATATAGATGAGGTCGCCGCCGTGATCGTCGCTCTTCGCGTGGAAGAAGTGGTTGAAACCGACGTCGTAGAGTGTCGCGGCCGAAGCAAAACTCGCGATGTGCCCACCCAGCGACGAGTCGACGTGGTTCGCCTTTACCACCATCGCCATGGCGTTCCAGCGGATCAGCGAGCGGATCCGGTGCTCGAGTTCGTGGTCCCCGGGGCTCTTTGCCTGCTGGGCCTCGGGAATCGTATTGAGATAGGCGGTGTTGGCGCTGTACGGGAGGTAGGCGCCCCGGCGCCGCGCCCGGCGGATCAGACGCCCGACCAGGTAGTGCGCGCGCTCGGGCCCCTCGCGCTCGAGAACCGAGTCGAGGGCGTCAAGCCACTCTGTCGTCTCTTGCGGATCGGGATCGGGCGGCAGCGCCATGGGTCCAATCGCCCTCGAAGCCGGCCACGGAACGCCGGCTCGCCGCGAATTAATTGCGGCCCATGAAGATGCGGAGGATGTACCAGAACATCAGGGCCACCGACGCGAAGAGCTGTAGCGCGGCGGCCACGTAGCGATCTTCGGGAAAGTGGTGGAGCACGTTCGAAGTGTCGTAGAGGATGGCGGCTCCAGCAAAACCCACCATCGCTACCGAGAACCAGGTCCCGAGCTGGAAGCCGAAGAGCACCGCCGAGACGATGCCCACGAGCGCCAGCATTCCGCCCCAGCGCAGCATCCCGGCCATGAAGGAGAAATCCTTGCGCGTGGTGAAGGCCACCGTGGTGAGCCCGGCGAAGCCGAGCAGCGTCACGAAGGCAGCACTCTCGATCACGCCGTTCGCCATCTGGTTGGCGATGAAGAGCATCGGGACGAAGAGGATCCCGTAGGCGAGCACGATGGCCACCAGGGCCGCGTACTGCGCCCCGATCGACGACGAGGTGTGCGCCGTGCGCGTGGCGAGCCAGGAGACGAGTATGAACCCGCCGAGTACCAGGAGCCAGCTTCCCGAGCTGAGCGCCTGGGCGATCGGCTCGGCCAGGCCGGACGTAAAGAGCCAGACCTCGAAGAGCGTGAAGCCCACGATCGAGGCCATCAGGTGGTTGTAGGTCCGGGTGATGAACGCCGAGCGGGTTTCCACGCTCTGCTGCGAAACCGGTACGTAGTTTCCCGGAAGTTCGTAGTGTCGGGCCATGCTTCTCTCCTGCGAGCGCCCCCCAAGGGCTCATTCAGGACGAAGTTAGTCCACTGGGCGCGTCAATGCTTTGACACCGGTCGGCGGGCTTCGAGTTCCCGCCGGATCCGTGCGTGCTCGGTTTCGGTGAGTGCGAAGCGCGAGAGGATCAGCGCCCCGACCACGTAACAGACCATCGGGAACAGCGCGAAGAGCGAGCGCAGCGCCAGCTTCACCTCTTCAGTCTGCGGGGCATTGGGGACGAAGCCGGAGAACTCGAGCACGAAGCCCGTCACCATCAGCATGATGCCCGTCGACGATTTGTATACGAAGTTCCAGGTCGCGAAGTAGGCCCCCTCCTTGCGCTCGCCGGTCTGGTACTCGTCGACATCGATGACGTCTGCCTGGACCGAAGGCGCCAGGGTTCCGCCCGCTCCCGCCGCGAGACCGGCGAACGCCGCCAGGACACAGATCATCACGATATCGCCCTCCCCCAGGAAGAACATGCTCCCAAAGGAAAACCCGGTGAGCAGCAACGAGAAGATCCAGAGTTGTTTCTTCCCGAACCGGCGCGCAATCGGCAGCCACATCGGCACCGACACGATCGACGGGATCATGTACGAGAGGATGAACAGGGGGGCCAGCTCGGGCATCCCGATCACGTACTGGGCGATGTAGAGCGTCACGACCGACATCGTCGCGCTGCCGAGGTGCTCGACGAAGGTGACCGCGATCAGCAGCCGGGCGTGCACGTTCGTGAGCACGTCGCGAAATGCCGCGTACGGGTTCCGGGGCCCCCGATCCTGGAAGTCGGCTCGCTCCCGAAGACGCAGCGCCGGGATCGCAAGCATTACGGCGGTGACGATCGCCACCCCGAGAGCCAGTTCTCGCGCCACGCTCCGGACTTCGGCAGCCCCCTCGTGTTCGGCCCCGATCAACAGCCCCATGCCCGCCAGTGCCGTCACCGAGCCCAGGGTCCAGCCGATGTGCCGAATGCCAAAGATGCGACTGCGGTCGTGATGATCGCGCGTGAGCTCCGCACCGAGGGACAGGTGCGGTACCGCAAAGACCGTCATCGCCGTGTAGAAGCCGAATACGCCGACAGTGACCCAGACCAGGAGGGCATCGCCCGAAAGATCTGCCGGCGGACTCCAGAGCATCAGGTAAGCCGCAAAGATCGGCACGATCGAGGCCAGGATCCAGGGCCGTCGCCGCCCCATGCGGGTGTGGGTGCGATCGCTCCAGTAGCCAACAACGGGATCCGAGATCGCATCCCAAATTCGCGATAGGCCGAAGATCGTCCCCATCGCCGCCGGCGAGATCCCGAGCACATCGGTCGCGAACTTCATCAAGTAGAGCGCGACCAACAGGTACATGAAGCCCGCCCCGACCGTGGGCAGGCAGTAGATCGAAATCAGCGAGAGCGGAACCCGCCGACCCTTCGCGGAAAGCGGTTCCGCGTCCGGCGGCATGGAGGAATCGGCGGTCACGGGTGCGCAGTGTGGCACAGCGACTCGCAGCCGGCGATGTGGATCGGGTGGCCTTGCAGGGTATGCTCGATTCGAGGAGGGACTCGCGTGGAAATTACATCGATCCTGAAGGCGCTTCTCACCGAGATGCGAAACATCTCGTCTTCCGAGACGGTGATTGGGGCTCCGATCCAGGTCGGCGACTCGACGATCGTCCCGGTGAACCGCCTCAGCCTCGGCTTCGGCATCGCGGCTGGCGACGCAAAAGCTAGCCGTGATGAAGACACCGAGGGCAGCGTCGGGACCAAGGGCATCGGTGGCGGCGTCTCGATTCACCCCCAGGCCTTCATCGTCGTCGACGGCGAGGGTCGCGCGCAGATCCTCACCCTCGAGCCCGGCAAGGAGTCTGCCCTGGCCCGGGCGATCGAACTGATCCCGGCACTCGCCGACCGCGTCCTCTCGCGCGGCGAGCGGATGATGGGAAGCCGCAACGCCGACCCCGAAGATTCCGAGGGCAAAGGCGACTGACTTGGTCGCCGACTGGCTGCCCTCCCTTGAAGCTGCGCTGATCGCAGGCGCCACTGCACTCTTGCTGGTGCTCGCCTGGCGGACGAAGCTGCAGGTGACGATCGCCCTCGAGGGGGACCTCGGCACCAGCTTGAGGCTCGAGGCGGAGCTGCGCTGGGGCTTGCTGGGCGTGCGCGCATATCGACCACGGGGTGAGCCTCTTCGCGTCGAACTCGCACTCGTAGGTGTGCGCCTGCTGTCGCGCTCGCTGACTCTCGCGCCGCGTCGGCGCACGCCCCGGAAATCGCGGAAGCACCCCGCGTGGAAGCCACGTCTCCGC
>Ga0066376_10002867_pt1 | contig 15813 bp, 18 predicted proteins | sample Knorr_S15_td_Bot_FD_77009 | JGI IMG/M metagenome (GOLD analysis project Ga0066376, IMG submission 77009) | Marine microbial communities from Southern Atlantic Ocean transect - Knorr_S15_td_Bottom_ad_5009_LV_A | ecosystem: Environmental > Aquatic > Marine > Oceanic | place: Southern Atlantic... | reverse complement strand
GGAATGTGAGTGGCGTTTTAACAACAGTGACCCAGCATCTCAATTATTGCACCTAAGGCAATGGGTTAGAATGTACTTGAACTAGTTATCTGGGTCAGCCCCAAACGAATTGTTGTTTGGCGGCAATGGCTGTTTTTTTCTCGTTTAAAGAGCATTTAGCGCCGAGGGCTTTCCCTTCGAGGGGTGCAACGCGCCTGCCAAACTTGCCGCTATAGGCGGCGCGTGATAAGGCCTTTCCTGTATGAGCAATCCCCTGCCCCTTGTCGGTATTCCCGCCAGTTACGCCCTCGATGAGGGGCGTGCGGCGCACCGTGTCGGCGCCAGCTATATCGATGCGGTGTTCGATGTGTCGGGCTGCATGGCGGTGATGGTGCCGGCTTGTGGCGACAAACACGATTTTGGCACCTTGATCGACCGGCTGGACGGGCTGTTTTTGACCGGCGGCGCACCGAACGTCGAACCGGAACGCTATGGCGGCAAACCGAGCCGTCCGGGCACGCTGCACGACCCGAAGCGCGACGCGACCGTGCAACCGCTGATCCGCCAGGCGGTCGAAGCCGGGCTGCCGTTGTTTGCGGTTTGCCTGGGCATCCAGGAAGTAAACGTCGCGTTCGGCGGCACTTTGCACCAGCTGGTGCATGAGGTGCCGGGCAAGAACGAACATAGGATGGACCGGACCTTGCCGCCGGGCGAACGCGGCGTGCCGCGCCATCCGGTCTTTCCAACCGCCGGCGGGCTTTTGCATAGCCTTGCGGACAAGGCCGGCTCGGTGATGGTCAACTCATTGCACGCGCAAGCGGTCGACCGGCTGGCCGCTCCGCTTTGTGTCGAGGGGGTCAGCGACGACGGCCTCATCGAAGCGCTCGGCATGCCCGGCGCCAAGGCGTTCATGCTCGCCGTGCAATGGCACCCGGAATCGCGCAGCGCGCTGCAATGGCCGCTGTCGCAAGCGATGTTCCAGGCCTTCGGCGACGCTTGCCGGGCGCGCCGCGACGCCCGCATGGCCGCGCCGCGCGCTGACACCCGCGCCGACACCCGCGCCGCCTGATACAATATCGAATATCAAAAGACCGGAGAAAAGCGTTGCGGATTGCGACCTGGAATATCAACTCGGTGCGCCTGCGCTTGAACTGGATCGCGCGGCTGGCGCAAGAATCCAACCCCGATATCATCTGCCTGCAGGAAACCAAGGTGCGCGACGAACTGTTCCCCGAGGACGATATCCGCGCCATCGGTTACCAACATATCGCCTTTGCGGGAATGAAAAGCTACAACGGCGTGGCGATCCTCTCACGGGTTCCACTGGAAAGCGTGCACACGCTGAACTGGTGCGGCAAAGAAGACTGTCGGCACATCGCCGCCACTGTGCCGGGCGGCGTCGAGCTGCATAATTTTTATGTTCCCGCCGGCGGCGACGAGGCGGACCGTGACAAGAACGAAAAATTCGGCCACAAACTCGACTTTCTCGATGAGATGACCGGCTGGTTTTCGAACAACCGCTCGGCCGGCGACAAGATGATCCTGGTCGGCGATCTGAATATCGCGCCGCTGGAAACCGATGTCTGGTCGCACAAGCAGCTTCTCAAGGTCGTCAGCCACACGCCGGTCGAGGTCGAAAAACTCGGCCAGGTGCAGGATTCCGCGCAATGGATCGACGCGGTGCGGCGCGTCATTCCACCAGCCGAGCGCCTGTATAGCTGGTGGAGCTACCGGGCGAAGGACTGGACGGCGGCGAACCGGGGCCGGCGGCTGGACCATATCTGGGTGACGCCGCCACTGGCCGGGGCGATCTGGGGTGCAGAAGTCGTGTGCGATGCGCGCAGCTGGGAAAAGCCGTCCGACCACGCGCCGGTCATCGTCGAATTCGAGGAATTCTAGGATGACGCAAGCGGGATGCCCCACGGTAATCGGCGTGATTGGCGGCAGCGGGCTGTATGACATTGCCGGGCTGGAGGACGTGCGCCGCGAAGCCGTGGCGACGCCGTTTGGAACGCCGTCGGCGGACCTTGTCTTCGGCACGCTGGATGGCCAGAAGATGGTCTTTTTGCCGCGCCACGGGCAAGGCCATGTGCAGTCGCCGACATCGCTCAACTACCGCGCCAATATCGACGCGCTCAAGCGCGCCGGGGTCACCGAAATCATCTCGCTTTCGGCGGTGGGGTCGCTGCGCGAGGAACTGGCGCCGGGCGATTTCGTTATCGTCGATCAGTTCATCGACCGCAGTTTTGCCCGCGAAAAATCATTCTTTGGCGAAGGCTGCGTCGCCCATGTGTCGATGGCGGACCCGGTCTGCGGGCGCCTTGGCGACGCGCTGGAAGGTGCGGCGGCGGCGCTCGACGCCCCGGCGGTTCGCGGCGGCACCTATCTGGTGATGGAAGGCCCGCAATTCTCGACCCGCGCGGAATCGGCCCTGTACCGGTCGTGGAACTGCGCCGTGATCGGCATGACCAACATGCCCGAAGCCAAGCTCGCCCGCGAGGCGGAGATGTGCTACGCGACCGTCGCCATGGTGACCGATTACGATTGCTGGCATGACGGCCATGACGATGTCAGCGTGGATGCGATCATCGCGGTGTTGGTGGCCAATGCGGAAAAAGCCCGCGATCTGGTGCGCGCGGTCACGCCGATCCTGGCAGGGCGCGGGCAGGCCTGCCATCAGGGTTGCCACACAGCACTGGACACTGCCCTGATTACCGCGCCCGAAGCCCGCGACCCGGCCATGCTGGCCCGGCTCGACGCGGTGGCCGGCCGGGTGCTGTAAAGCCAACCGCCAGCCAGCCGGTTCGCGGCGGCGGACCGGCGAAAAGGCGAAAAGGCGAACTTAGGTTTTTTCCTTGGGCGGATCGATCGGGCCGCCGGCTTCGCGCCAGGTGCCGAACCCGCCTTCGATATGGGCTACCGGCTCCAGCCCCATGCGCTGCACGATTTGCGTCGCCAGCGCCGAACGCATTGCGCCGGCGCAGAAGAAGACGAATTTTTGCCCCGATTCGAACACCTTGCGGTAATACGGGCTGTCCGGATCGACCCAGAATTCCAGCATGCCGCGCGGCATATGCGCGGCACCCGGAATGCGGCCCTCACGATTGAGTTCGCGGATATCGCGGATATCGATGAACAGCACGTTGTCATCGTCGAGCAGTTGGATCGCGTCGGCGATCGGGATCGTCTCGATCTCGGCCATGGCGTCGGCAACGAGTTGCTCGGCGCTGATTTTCATCGTCATGCCAGGTTCTCGGCGTAGAAGGCGTCGGTGCGCTGGCGGGCCAGATCGCGGCTCGGCGCATCGTAACTGCCGCGTTGATCGCAGTTGAAGCCATGATCGGCGGCATAGACATTCACGTCCGCTTCGGGGTGCGCCGCCTTGATCGCGTCCACGTCGCTGAGCGGGATACCGGCGTCACGCTCGCCAAAATGCATCAGGCTCGGGCATTTCAACGTCTCGCCGTTGAACGGAATGATCTGGCCGCCGTAATAGACGACGCAGGCCGACACGCCGTCGATGCGGGTGCCGCACAGATAGGACAGCGTACCGCCCCAGCAATAGCCGACCGTTCCGACCTTGCCATGCCCGCTTACCGCTTCGACCGCAGCACTAAGATCAAGCACGGCGGCCTCGTAGCTGGCATTGTCCTTCAAAGTCCGGCCGGCGGTGATGTCGTCGCCCTCATAGCCCAGCTTCACGCCGCTTTCCTGCCGGTCGAAGACGGCCGGCGCGACCGCCAGATAGCCATCGGCGGCATAGCTGTCGGCGACTTCGCGAATATGCGAATTTACCCCGAAAATTTCCTGGATGACGACAATGCCGCCCTTGGGCGTACCCGCCGGTTCGGCGCGGTAGGCGTCGAATTCATGTCCGTCGCTCGCGGTCAGTCTGATGTTCTCGCCCATATCTTGTTCCCCCCGTCTTGATGTCACTTACACATTGAACCTGAATAGCATGATGTCGCCATCGCGCACGATATAGTCCTTGCCTTCGAGCCGCATGCGCCCGGCTTCCTTGGCGCCCTGTTCGCCGTGGCAGTCGATGAACGCATCGTAGGCTATGGTCTCGGCGCGGATAAAGCCTTTTTCGAAATCGCTATGGATGACGCCGGCCGCCTGCGGCGCGCGGGTGCCGCCGGGGATCGTCCAGGCGCGGCTTTCCTTCGGCCCGGTGGTGAAATACGTCGCCAGCCCAAGCAGCGCGTAGCCGGCGGCGATCACCCGGTCGAGACCGGTTTCGGCCAGGCCCAGCGCCTCCAGGAATTCGGTCTTTTCCTGGGCTGAATCGAGCTGCGCCACCTCGGCCTCGATCGCCGCCGAGATCAGCACGCAACGCTGCCCGGTTTCGGCCGCCATCGCCGCCACCCGCCGCGACAGCGCATTGCCTTGCGCAGCATTGTCCTCGTCCATATTGCAGACATACAGCACCGGTTTGGCGGTAATCAGGTGCAGCGACGCGAAGACGGCGGCTTCTCCGGCCGCGACATCGATGGTCCGCGCCGGGCGCCCGGCTTGCAGCGCCGCCAGGGCGCGGCGCATGACGGGAAGCTGCATCCGGGCGTCCTTGTCGCCGATGCTGGCGCGTTTTTCCAGCGGCTCGACCCGCCGTTCCAGGCTGTCCAGATCGGCCAGCATCAATTCGGTCTCGACCGTTTCGGCGTCGCGGATCGGGTCGATGCTGTCTTCGACATGGGTCACGCCGCCATCCTCGAAACAGCGCAACACTTGGATAATCGCCGCCACCTCGCGGATGTGCCCCAGAAACTTGTTGCCAAGCCCCTCGCCCTTGGACGCGCCCCGCACCAGGCCGGCGATATCGACGAATTCAAGATATGTCGGAATTTCCCGGGCCGAACCGGTGATCGAAAAAATCCGGTGCAGCCGCGCATCCGGCACCGCAACCCGGCCGATATTGGGCTCGATGGTGCAGAACGGATAGTTCGCCGCCTCCGCCGCGGCGGTTTGCGTCAGCGCATTGAAAAGTGTCGACTTGCCGACATTGGGCAAGCCGACGATACCGCAGTTAAACCCCATCGGCGCTACGGCTCCGTTTTTGAGCTGGTTTCGGATTTGGCCGGTTTGGGCGGAGCCAGGATCAGGGCGACCCGGCTCATGAATCCGGGATAATCGCCCGACCCCAGCAATGCAGCACTTTCGCCGACCGCGTCGATGATCTTCTCGACATAGCGTTGTTCGGTCTTGGCGAAATCGCCCAGCACATAGCCATGCACCCGGTGTTTATCGCCGGGATGGCCGATGCCCAGCCGCAGCCGGTGAAAGCCGTTGCCGATATGGGCCTCGATCGAGCGCAGCCCATTGTGCCCCGCATTCCCGCCGCCGGTCTTGATGCGGATTTTTCCGGTCGCCAGATCGAGCTCGTCATGCATGACCATCACGTCGCCGGGCACCAGCTTGTAATAGCGCATCGCCTCGCCGACCGCGCGGCCGGACTCGTTCATGAACGTGGTCGGCTTGACGATCAGAATCTTCGCCGCGTCGAGGACGCCTTCGGCGGTCAGCGATTGGAACCGGGCGCGGTAGCGCGCGAAACCATGGCGGCGGCTAATTTCATCCGCCGCCATGTACCCGATATTGTGCCGGTTCCTCTCGTATTTTGGGCCCGGATTACCCAGGCCAACGAGCAGCAGCACGAATTTACTCCTCGGCGGATCCTTCGCCTTCGGAGTCCGCTTCGGCGGCGTCTTCATCATCGCCTTCGACGCCTTCGATGCCTTCCTCGTCTTCCTCTTCCTCTTCCTCGGCAACGGTCGGCGCGGCGATCGTCGCGATGGTGAAATCGCGGTCGGCAATCGTCGGCTCGACCCCATCGGGAACGTCGACATGGCTGAAATGGATGCTGTCGCCGATATCGAAACCGGCAAGATCGACCACGATGGTCTGCGGTATGGCGTCGACCGCGCAAAGCACCTCAATCGCGTAGCGCACAACGTTCAGCACGCCGCCGCGCGTCAGCCCAACGCAATCTTCTTCATTGATGAACTCGCAAGCCACTTCGACGGTAACCTTGGTCGCGGCACCGACCCGAAGGAAATCGACATGTTGGGGCACGTCGGTCACCGGATGCAGCTGGACCTCGCGCGGCAGCACCCGTTCGACGCCGCCATCGATCTTGATTTCATAGACGGTCGAAAAGAAAGTCCCGGCCTGCAAATTCTTGCGCAGTTCAAGAGGGGCGATGGAAATTGAAACAGGATCCTTCTTCGCCCCATAGATGACGCAGGGCACGCGTCCGGCGCGTCGGGTGGCGCGGGCGGCCCCCTTGCCGACCTGTTCGCGCGGCTCCGCGTCGATAATGTTTGCTTCGCTCATGGTGTTCTCCAATGTGTATTGACGTCGCCTGCCTCCAGGGGGGGCCAGCGCCGTTGAGTCTCGCCTTCCTACAATAAAGAATATCAGGCCGCGCTCTACGCCTTCAAACGCAGAGCGTCAACAAAAATTAGACAAACAGGCTGGAAACCGAGCGGTTTTCGGCAATGCGCAGAATCGCCTCGGCCAGCAGCGGCGCCACGGTAAGCTGGCGGATATTGGATGCCGAGCGCATTTCATCGGTCGTCTGGATACTGTCGGTCGTCACCAGCATTTTCAGCGGCGAGGCGGCGACCCGGGCGACTGCGCCGCCGGAAAGGACGCCGTGCGTGGTATAGGCATGCACCGTGGTCGCCCCCGCCTTCTTCAAGGCGTCGGCGGCGTTGCACAGCGTGCCGGCGGAATCGACGATATCGTCGACCAGGATGGCGTGCCGCCCCGCGACATCGCCGATGATATTCATGACCTCCGACTGGCCGGCTTTCTCGCGCCGTTTATCGACGATGGCCAGATCGGCGCCAAGGCGCCGGGCCACCGCGCGGGCGCGGATCACCCCGCCCACATCGGGCGACACGACAACCAGTTCCTCGCCGTTGACGCGGATCGCATCGATGTCCTTCAGGAATACCGGCGTCGCGAACAGATTGTCGGTCGGGATGTCGAAAAAACCCTGAATCTGGCCGGCATGCAGATCCATCGTCAGAACCCGGTCGGTTCCAGCAATGGTGATCAGATTGGCCACCAGCTTGGCGGAAATCGGTGTCCTGGGTCCGGTCTTGCGGTCCTGCCTGGCATAGCCGAAATACGGGATTACCGCCGTGATTCGCTTCGCCGATCCACGCCGCAACGCGTCGATCATCACCAGCAATTCCATCAGATTGTCGTTGGCCGGGAAGCTGGTCGATTGGATGATGTAGACGTCTTCGCCGCGGACGTTTTCGAGAATCTCGACGAACACTTCCATGTCCGCAAAACGCCGGATCGCCGCCTGGGTCAAGGGCACATCGAGATACTTCGAGATATCTTCGGCCAGCGCCCGGTTGCTGTTGCCGCTCAAGATCTTCATGCCTGTACTCAGTGTCGTAAAGAGGCGAAACGTATATCAAGGGCCGGACGGCCTGTAAACGGCTCCGACGCCAACGAAGACGGATTCGCTACCGATCGTCAATCGCGCGCAACATCCGGGCGACGCTATCGACCATGGCGTTGGTCACGTCATAGGCCAGCGACCCCCATTGGCCATCGAGCCGGCCGCGTTCAATGGCGTTCGATTGGTTGAGTACGGCGATCTCGCCGCCCCTGGCATCGCGCAAAACCCACTCTATCGCGACCTTCGCCTTTGGCCCGGCGCCCGGCGTGACCCGAACCGTCCCGAAGATCTGGACCGTGGCCGCCCCGGGATCGGCGGCGAGCGGCAACCCGGCATTGCGCAGCACCGCATCGAAGGCCACGCGCAGTGCTATATTGCCATTGCCCGGCGCGCCTTCGACGGCGACGACGCCCAGCGTCGGCGAATCCTCGGCCGCCACGGCAGGCAGATTGGCTTGCAGCGTGCGGGCAATGAGCGGTGCGGCGGACGCGGCCAGCGCCTGGAGCATTTCAGCGTCGCCGGCGCGCCACGCCGCGGGCAGGACGAGATGTTCGGTGGTTAGGGTTTCGACGGCCCGGCCCTCGCGATCGCTGAGAGTCCACATGATCGGCACAGCACCATTGGGCAGGCGCGCCAGGCCGACCTGGCCTTCGAGCAGAAAGGCGTCCTTGATCGCGCTGCTGGTGGTGGCGGGAATATCTTCACGGCGCAGGGCCGCCGCCATGATTTCGGCCATCGGCCCGGCGACCGCCGGCGGCGCGCCAATCAGGGGGGCCACAACCACGCCGGCGTTGTCCTGCATGGCGACAAAGGGGTGTTCGGCGCCGCCGGCCGGATCGGCCCGGAAGGGTTTTGGCAGCGGCCCGCAGGCCGCCACGGTCAGGCAGAATAATAGAACCGCGCGCCGCCACGGCCTAAAAGAAGACACAACTCGCTACCATCAACAACAGGGCCAGGGCAATCAACTGGATAAGATAGGGCATGTCGTTACTCCTGCGCCGTCAGGGCGATTGCCGAAAGGCTGCGGCCGTAATCGGGCTCGCCGCAATGGGTGGCGCGCCGGTAGCTGAAGAACCGCGCGGGATCGCCGCAGGTATCCTCGGCCAGCACGCTGACCGCGCCCAGGCCGAGCCCTTCCAGAACACCGGTTATATAGCCGGGCAGGTCGAACATGAAATGACCCGGGCGCGCCGACCCCACGAAGAAGTCCGCATTGCCGGGGTTTTGCGCCAGAAAGGGGGTGCTGAAGCCGGGCCCGACCTCATAGGACGATTGCGCGATGGCGGGGCCGAGTGCTGCCGCGATGCCTTCGCGCCGGGCTCCCAGGGCCAGCATCGCCCCGACGGTCGCTTGCACGACGCCGGCCAGCGCCCCCTTCCAGCCGGCATGGGCGGCGCCGACAATCCCCGCACCGGCGTCGGCGAACAGGACCGGGGCGCAATCGGCCGCCAGGATGCCAAGCGCGATGCCGGGCCGGTTGGTCACCATCGCGTCGCATCGCGGCGGGTCCGCCCAGGGCGCATCGACATGGATCACCTTGGCCCCATGCACCTGATACACCGTGCGCAGTGCTTCGGCGCCAAGGCCCAGGGCGGCCACGGCCCGGCGCCGGTTTTCGGCGACCGCACCGCGGTCATCCCGGGAGCCGTACCCGACATTGAGCGAACCGTATATGCCGCCGCTAACGCCGCCTTGCCGGGTGAAAAAACCATGGCGGATTGAAGCCAGCCCGGCCAGCGAAGGCGCGCTGAGAAAGGGCGCATTGTCGGTCATGGCCTTCCTTCGCGTTCAAACCCGGGCGGCGGTTCCATGTCATGGCGTGCCAGGACAAGCACCTTGAACAGAGTGCCCATTTGATCGGGCGCGATCAAGCGCGCGACGCCGCTGGCGATATCGCGGGCCTGGTCCGGTGTGGCGGCGGCGGCCAGATGGGTGGCGCGGACCTCGATGCCAAGTGCGCGCAGAAAATCGCCCTGACCCAGCGGACCAAAATGCTGCACGCCGCCGCCCGCGGCCCGCGCCAGCGCGTCGAAATCGACATGCACGGTCAAATCGGCTGCGCCGGGGTCGCCAAGCACGTCGTGGGGACGGTGCCGCCGCACCGCTTGCAGACTATTGCCGGGGGCGCTCAGCGCGTGGCCGTAATCGGCGATCAGCGCCGCGCCGCCAAATTCCGCCAGCCGGGCGGCGATCGCCGCCGCATGGGTCAGTAACGCCGGCTGGATTTCCGCCACTTCGCCCAGCGGCGCCTTGCGTTGCACGCCCAACGACAACAAGGCGGCGGCCGGCGGCGCGCTGTCGGACATAACAAAGTGAAGCCCGGATTCGCCCCCGGCGACCAGCCGTTCACGCCAGCCCGCCTTGGTGCGGATCAGTTGATGAACCGGCAGCGCGTCGAAAAATTCATTGGCGATCACCAGGATCGGCCCGCCCGGCACCGAATCGAGCCGGTCGTGCCATTCGACGCGATGACCGGCCAGCGCTTCGCGTTGCCGGGTCCGCAGGCCGGGGCTGGTCTCGACCAGATGGATTTTCGCCGCCCGCATAAAATCCGCCGATTGCCCGGCCGCGCGCAGCGCATCGGCCATCAAGGTCCCGCGGCCAGGGCCGAGTTCACACAAAACAAACTGCGCCGGTCGGTCCATCAGCCGCCAGACCGCCACGCACCACAAGCCGATCAGCTCGCCGAAAATCTGGCTGATCTCGGGCGCGGTAATGAAATCCCCATCGCGGCCGAACGGGTCCGTGGTCATGTAATAGCCATGCTCGGGATGGCCGAGCGCCATGGCCATGTAATCGGCGACCGTGATCGGCCCGTTCGCGGCGATTTGCCGGGAGATCAGGCGCGCCAGCGGGTTCACGCCGCCACGACAACCGGCCGCCGGAACGCCCGGACAATCAGATACAGCCCGGCGATCAGCATCGGCACGGACAGCCATTGCCCCCAGGTCGAATCAAAGATCAGCAGACCGATGAAACCATCCGGTTCGCGCACGGTTTCAACCAGCATGCGGGACAAGGCGTAACCGGCCAGAAACACCCCGCTGGTCAGTCCGACGCGCCAGCGCGCGCGCAACCCGATCACCAATACCGCCAGAACGGCGAACAGCACCAAGCCTTCCAGCGCTGCTTCGTAAAGCTGGCTTGGATGGCGGGGCTGGTCGCCGATCCGCCCAAAGACGACGCCCCACGGACCGTCGGTGACCCGGCCCCACAGCTCGCCATTGATGAAATTCGCGATGCGGCCCAGAAACAGCCCGATCGGCGCCGTCGCCGTGACCACGTCGGCCAGCGCGAAGAAAGCGATGCCGCGCCGCCGGGCGAAGATGAACATCGCAGTCATTACGCCCACCAGCCCGCCGTGAAAAGACATCCCGCCCTTCCACAATTGCAGGATCTCCAGCGGGTTGTCGATAAAATAGCCCGTCGTGTAAAAAACCACATAGCCAAGCCGGCCGCCAAGAATGACGCCAAACACCGCCCAGGTCAGGAAATCGTCGATATCGTGCCCCGACAGCAATTCCGGCGCGCGCCGCGCCAGCCAGATGCCATAGCGCCACGCGCCGACCAGCCCGCCGATATAGGCCAGCGCATACCAGCGGATCGCCAGCGGACCGATCTGGAAGGCGATCGGATCGAATTCGGGAAAAATAAACGGGCCCATGTAAGGTCTGCCTTGGCTAGCGGTGCGGATCGTTGGTTTCAAGATAGTCTTGAATATAGCGCCGCACGCCGTCTTCGAGCGATGTCGGCGCGCGGTCGTAACCGGCCCGCGCCAGCCGGTCCATCGCCGCCCTGGTATGGTACTGATAGTGGCGGCGGATATGTTCGGGCGTATCGATATAGGTGATTTCGGGTGCCTGGCCGAGCGCCGCAAAACAGGCCAGGGCGAGATCGGCGAAACTTCGCGCCGTTCCGGTCCCGGCATTGAACAGCCCGCCAGCACCGGCATTGTCGTACAGCCACAGCATGATATCGACGCAATCGCCGACCCAGATAAAGTCGCGTTCCTGCCCGCCATCGGCGTAATCCGGGTTGTGCGAACGAAACAGCCGCACCTGCCCCGCCGCGCGAATTTGCCGGTGCAGTTGCACCACCAGGCTTTGCTGGCCGCCCTTGTGAAATTCGTTGGGGCCATAGACGTTGAAAAACTTCAGCCCGGCCCATTGCGGCGGCGCCACCCCGGCGGCGGCCAGCATGACCGCATTGACGTCGAAGAGGTGTTTCGACCAGCCATACAGATTGAGCGGCGACAGGTGCGCCAGCGCCGCCAGGCTGTTGTCGTCGTCGAACCCGGCGCGGCCGTCGCCATAGGTCGCCGCCGAAGATGCGTAGATAAACCGCACGCGGTGTCGCGCACACCAGCGCCACAAGCGCATCGACAGATCGAGATTGTTATCGAGCACGACATCGGGATCGGGTTCGACGGTCGAGGACGACGCGCCGAGATGAAAAATCACCTCCAATTCTTCGCCCTTGCCGGCCAGCCATGTCATCAGCGATTCGGGTGCGATGACCTCGCCATGCGGGTGCTTTTCGATATTGCGCGATTTTTCGGGCGAATCGAGCCAGTCGCAGATATGCACCGGCGTATTTGCGCGTTCGCAAAGTGCTGCAACAAGGTTGGAGCCAATGAACCCCGCCCCGCCCGTTACCAGGATCATCCGCTACTCCGGGAATAAACAAACCAAGCCCTTATATGCGACCGATCATATGCGACGGATCGCCGCCGCCGCAAGGCGGGTTGCGCGATGCGCCGGCAATCGCCATATCTTGAGCGAACCCGACTGGAGGCAAGTGCATCATGCAGGTGGAAAATCGCTTTCTCGACGATCTGGCGCGCGTCGCCAATGGCGCGATCGGTGCGCTGTCCGGCATTCGCGGCGAAATCGAAGGGCTGATAAAGCAACGGGTCGAGCGGCTGCTGACCGATATGGATCTGGTGCCGCGCGACGAATTCGAAGCGGTCAAGGCGGTCGCCGCGAAAGCCCGCAGCGAGCAGGAAGCCCTGGCGCTGCGCGTGGCCGCGCTCGAAGGCGCCCTTGAACCCGCCAAGACGAAAACCAAAACCAGGCCAAAACGCGCCAAGCGGACCAAACCGGCCGGCGCGGCCAAGTAAACGCTGCAAGCCGGTCGGTCGCGACTTATACGCATTATTTTTCGACCTTGCGCTTAACCGCTTGCCTGGGATGATTCCTGGTGGCACTCTAGGTGTTGTGGTATCTTGAGGGTAGGACACTAGATGTCGCTATCGTCAAGGCAAAAGCAAGGGGTGCCCGATGTCTTTGGTGAGCGTCGAAACGCCGGAATTTTCCAGTAACCCGATCGACGTGATGGAGGAAATCGTCCGCGACCATCAGTGGCTCTGCGACCGCTCCAGCGAAGAAGAATTGCTGGTGGAGATATCGGGCCGCTGGTGCGATTACCGCATGTTCTTCGTCTGGCGCGAAAACGTGAAGGCGCTGTATTACACCTGTTCGCTGGATATGAAGGTGACGCCGGACAAACAGCGGGCGATCAACGACCTGCTGTCGCTGATCAATGAACGGATGTGGTTCGGGCATTTCGAGATGTGTTCGGAAGCGAGCACGCCGATGTTCCGCCACACCATGCTGACCCGGGGCTGGCATGGCGTCAACGCCGAACAGCTCGAAGATCTGGTCGATATCGCCGTTGCCGAGTGCGAACGCTTCTATCCCGCCTTCCAATATGTCCTGTGGGCCGGTTACGACGCCAAGCAGGCGGTCGAAGCGACGATGTTCGACACGGTAGGCGAAGCGTGACGACGACGCTGTCCAGACCCTTGCTGTTGGTTGGATGCGGCAAAATGGGCGGCGCGATGCTGTCGGGCTGGTGCAAATCGGGCATCGCGGCGGCGGGCGTCAGCGTCATCGAACCGCTGGGCGCGCCCGGTTTTGCCGACAGCGGCGGCGTCACGGTTCTGGGCGACGCCGCCGACATACCCGATGGCTTCGACCCGCAAGTCGTCGTCTTCGCCGTCAAGCCCCAGCAAATGGACGTTGTCGCCCCCCAATACGCCCGCTTTAGCGCGCCCGGCACGGTGTTCCTGTCGATCGCGGCGGGCACCACAATCGGCTATTTCGAAGCCCGGCTCGGTAGCGACGCCGCCATCGTCCGGGCGATGCCGAATACACCGGCCGCCATCGGCCAGGGCATCACGGTGTTGTGCCCCAACGGCAATACCAGCGACGATCAGGCATCGCTTTGCCAGGCGCTGATGCTGGCGGTCGGCGAAGCCGTCATGGTCGATGACGAAGCCCTGATCGATCCGGTCACCGCGCTGTCCGGCGGCGGCCCGGCCTATGTCTTCTTGCTGATCGAATGCCTGGCCGAAGCCGGCGTGCAATCCGGCTTGCCGGCGGACCTTTCGGCCCGGCTGGCGCTGGCGACCGTGGCCGGATCGGGGCAGTTGGCGCTGTCCGGCGACGAGCCGCCGGCCCAGTTGCGCAAAAACGTAACCAGCCCCGGCGGCACAACATTGGAAGCGCTGAAAATCCTGATGGCCGATGACGGGCTGCAACCGCTGCTGACCCGCGCCATCGCGGCGGCGACCCGCCGTAGCCAGGAACTCGCCGGCGGCTAGCTGTGATGTCCCAGGACATTGTTCATTCGATCCAAGTCTGAGAATGTTTGAAAGTATCGGCCTGATCGCGCCGGCGCATCGCCGCCAGGCCGGATACCGCTGTTTCGATGGCAACGCCATCAAAACCTTGCGCTTCATTCAGCGGGCGCGGCGCCTTGGGATTCTGGTTCGCGATGTCGCGAAATTGCTCGACCTGTGGCGCGACTGCAGCCAGCGCCGAAGTCAAGGCAATGGCGGTGGCGCATAGGGCGTCGATCGATCAAAAGGTCGTCGAATTGCGGGCGATGCGCGAATCGCTGCGCGATCTGAACGAACGGTGTCATGGCGACGACCGGCCGGAATGTCCGATCCTGGACGGTCTGGCAGGCGAGGGAAATACCACGTCGCCTTGATGTGAATCTGCTTGTATTCACACACGGTTTTGTCCGACCATGGGGCCCATGAAGCGTTCGGTTGCGAAGAATTCCGCTGTAATGGCAAACATGACCCGCAAGCGGCGCGCGTGGCCGCGCCGTTGGGCCGGGATTGCCGTGATTTTCGCCGCCGGTATCGGTCTTGGAACAATGTTTGGCGGGTGGCTTGCCGGGCAGGGTATCCCGGTCACCCAGGTCGCCTTGACGCTCTCGCCGCCGCCGCCGGCGCCACTATTGAAAGTGCGCGTCCGCGCCTTTCGTCCGCCGACGCGCGAACCGCCCGTGGCCGCCGCGCCGCCGGCAAGCGCGCCGCCGGCAACCGCGCCGCCGATCCAGCGCCCGGCGTCCCCCCTGTCCCGGCCGGCCGCTACCATTATGCGGTCCGGGCGCAACGCATGGCTGGCCAATGCGGTGCCCAGCCCGGCGGCGGCCGGGCGGCCGATGATCGCTATCGTCATCGACGATCTGGGCATCGATCAGACGCGGTCGCGGCGCGCAATAGCCCTGCCGGCGCCGCTGACCCTGGCTTTAATTCCCTATGGCTACAATCTCAAGCTGTTATCGAAAGCGGGGCGCAAGGCCGGGCATGAGTTGCTTGTCCATGTCAATATGGAACCGACCGACCGCGACATCGATGCCGGGCCGCACGCCCTGCTGACCGGCCTGAAGATGGACGAAATCCGCACCCGGCTGGCCTGGGCCTTGAGCCGTTTCGAGGGGTATATCGGCATCAGCAATCATATGGGCAGCCGGTTTACCGAATGGCCCGACGGCGTCGAGGCGGTGCTGCAAGAACTGCGCGGCCGCGGCCTGCTGTTCCTCGATTCCGTGACCAGCCAGAAGTCGGTCGGCGCGGCGTTGGCGCAGGCGCATGGCATGGCCTATGCCAGCCGCGATATATTCCTCGACAATGACCGCACCGCGTCCAGGATCACGCTTCGGCTGGCCGAAACCGAGCGGCTGGCAAAGCGCCGCGGTTACGCCATCGCCATCGGCCACCCGCACGATGTTACGCTTCAGGCGCTCAAATCATGGATACCGGCGGTCAAGAAGCGCGGTTTCGTGCTGGTGCCGTTGAGCGCCATCGTGCGCCGGCGCATGGGCGAGGGGTGATGCCGGGTAACAATTTCCTTGCAATTTCTAAAATAATAATGTATTCCTATATACGTCGGCGGGTCAAGCGCTCCCGTCGATGTTAAGGAATGATAATGGATGATAAGAATTAAAACGGGGGCTGACCCAGATAACTAGTTCAAGTACATTCTAACCCATTACCTTAGCTGCAATAATTGAGATGCTGGGTCACTGTTGTTAAAACGCCACTCACATTCCTTCAAATATAGCCCAAATTGCACCTTCGGAACGCCGTTAAATTTACGCATATGGCGCTTCGCCTG
>Ga0066376_10002866_pt1 | contig 15813 bp, 12 predicted proteins | sample Knorr_S15_td_Bot_FD_77009 | JGI IMG/M metagenome (GOLD analysis project Ga0066376, IMG submission 77009) | Marine microbial communities from Southern Atlantic Ocean transect - Knorr_S15_td_Bottom_ad_5009_LV_A | ecosystem: Environmental > Aquatic > Marine > Oceanic | place: Southern Atlantic... | reverse complement strand
CCATCGATGACAGTTCCATCCGGCAACGCCCCGGACGCTTCCACCGTGACACCGTCGTCCTCGGTGCGAAACGTACCGACGGCATCGAAGTTCTCCAGCGCGAATCCGATCGGATCGAGCCTGGCATGACACACGGCACAGGCCGGGTTGGCCCGATGCTGCTCGAGCGCTTCCCGCAGGTTGCCGGCGGATGTCTCCGCGCTGTCGGCCAGCGCCGGCACATCCGCCGGCGGCGGTGGCGGCGGCGCCCCTAGCAGGTTCTCGAGTACCCACTTGCCGCGCAACACCGGGGACGTGCGCGTCGGGTACGACGTCACCATCAGGACGCTGCCGTGGGTCAGGATGCCGCCACGCGCGCTGCCCGCGAGTGAGACGCGGCGGAAGTAGCCTCCCTCCACCCCGTCAATGCCGTAGAAACCGGCGAGCCGCTCGTTCAGGAACGTGTAGTCGGCGTCGATGAGATCGAGCACGCTGGCATCGTCGCGAATGAGGTGCTCCAGAAACAGCTCTGTTTCGCGCTGAAACGCATAGCGGAGCGAGTCGTCGAACTCGTCGAAACGCTCCGGATCCGGCATCCAGTCCGCCACGTTGCGCAGATGCAGCCATTGCCCTCCGAAGTTCTCGACGAGCGAGGCGGCCTTGGGGTCGGCCAGCATCCGGGCGACTTGCTCGACCCGCACACCTGGGTCGCTGAGTTGTCCTGTCTCAGCCAGCTGGAGGAGCTCTTCATCGGGAATGCTGCTCCACAGGAAAAACGAGAGCCGCGAGGCCAGGTCGATATCCGAGAGGGCATACACCGTCCCGGGCTGGCCACCATCGGGGGTCTCGGGCGCCCGAAAGAGGAAGTTCGGCGAGACGAGTACCCCGCTAAGCGCCATCTCGATACCCGCCTCGAACGCGGCGCCGTCGGATCGACCGATGGCAAACAGACCCATCAAGGGGTCGATGTCCGCCGTCGTCACCGGTCGGCGATAGGCACGTCTGGCCAGGCTCGACATGATCCGCCGCGCGCACGGCGCTTCGTCCTCGACGGTGGCGGGACGACAGACGAAGATGCGACGGCGGCTTGCGGTGTCTCCCACCCCAGTTGGGTCATACGGGCCCTCGACCAGGACGTAGTCCACGGAAAAGTCGTTGGTGTCGGTGGCGCCGCCCGCCTCGCTGTAGGCAAGCTCGGTGAGGAACCCGGCCGCGATCTCGTGGTCGCCCGCCGACACCGGGAGTCGCAACTCAAAGTTGCGGGTCCCCTGCTCGGCTTCCTGCCCGTCAAAATCGGCGTCGAACAGCCGGGCACGCCGGCCGTCGACCCTGACGTCCAGCTTGGGTGCGGGCATGCCGGGAGCGCGCCGGCCCCGGACACGCACCCGGATCACATACTCGGCGTCGAAGGCGAAGTAGTGGTGGAACAACGTGCCCCCACGCTCGTGCGGGGGCAACCGACCGATCGCCTCGTCGACGGTCCCGCGGGGCGTCGAGTATCGCTCTACTACGGGACGGGGCGCGAGTGTCCCGACCGCCTGGCGACTCACGCGTCGCGCCGCCGCGATGTATTTCTCAATGTGGAGCGGAGAGACAGTCAGCACGTCGCTGATGTTGTCGAAGCCGTACCCGGAGTCGTCGGCCGGGAGATCGCGCGCGTGGTCGAGGTCGAGCCCCAACAGGTCACGCACGGCATTGCCATACTCCGCGCGGTTCAGCCGATGGATGGCGGGTGCACCCGGATCGGGCCGGTCGGCCGCGACGCGGTCGAGCTGGGTTTCCAGCCACGAAACCAGGTTGGCCGTCGTAGTAGCGTCTGGTCCCGGGCGACCCGCCGGTGGCATCTCCCCGGCGCGTAACTTGTGCAGCACCTTTTCGAGGACCGGCGCCTGAGCCGCCACATCGTCCGAATCCATGCTCTCGAGCGTCAGGCCGGCGGTCCGTGTCCGGTCATTGTGACAACTCACGCAGTATCGGTTGGTGGTGGACTCCAGCAGTTCGCCCGACGATTGGGCCTGGCCGGAACTGGCGGAGATGGCCGACAGACACAGCAGCAGCGCGATCCGCCGTGCCGAACGAGCGCATCTGGCCATCCGGGCTCCGGAGTCAGGCCGTACCGCGGAACACCCCATGCGCGAATTATGTATCGAACCGGCGGTGGCGGGACCCCCTGACCGGGGTTTACCATTGCTCCGTGCGCATCACCGCCCAGTTCGCGTGGGTGCTGGCCCTCGGCATGCTGGCCCCGCCGGCGTTCGCTCAAGCCCGCCAACGAGACACGGTGCAGGACCTCGGGTTGATCGAGGCGATCCAGCGGCGCGACGTGGGCGCCGTGCGGACCCTGATCGCCGCCGGCGTCGACGTCGGCCACACCCGCGACGATGGGTCGACGCCGCTCGCCTGGGCCGCCCTTCGTGGCGACACCGCCATCACCGCCGCGCTGCTTCGCGCCGGCGCCGACGTGAACGTCGCTGACGAGAACGGTGAGACACCGCTCCTGCTGGCGAGCGCCGGGGGACACCTGGGCCCGGTGCGGCTACTGCTCGACCGCGGCGCCGAGGTGGACGCGACACGCTGGAGTGGCGACACCGCGCTCCTGGCCGCCGTCCACGCCGGCAACGAAGAGGTGGTCCGACTGCTGCTGGAGCGCGGCGCCGATCTTGACGTCGTGGAATCACGCATGGGCCAGACCCCGTTGATGTGGGCACTGGCCGGTCAACATGCCTCGATCGCCAGTCTCCTGATCGAACGCGGCGCCAACGTCAGCGCGGTCTCGCACGGCGGATTCACCGCACTGCTGTTCGCAGCGATGGAGGGGGACATGGACAACGTGCGCGCGTTGATCGGCGAGGGCGCCGACCCGCACGCGGCCACAGACGACGGGAACACGGCGTTCCTGCTGGCGCTCTCCCAGGGTCACGCCGAGGTGACTCGACTGCTGCTGGAGCTTGGCGCGGACGTCAATGCCCGTGACCGCAACGGCAGCACGCCGCTGCATGAAGCGGTCGGGCTCGGCAACACGGCGCTCGTCAGAGACATGGTTGCCCGGGGAGCCAACCTCCATGCTCGGACCGAGCCCGCCGAGCCAAGCGGCGTACCTGCCCCGGGACGCATCACCGGCCTGACCCCGTTTCTGACGGCGGCGCGAGCCGGCGACCTGGAGATGATGCAGGCGCTGATCGATCTGGGGGCGGAGCCGGCCGCACGGTCCAACGAAGGCGCCGGGGCCGTGCTGCTCGCCATCCGGAGCCGAGACCTGGCCCCGATACAACGTCTGGTGGAGCTCGGACTGGACCTGAACCTCGCGCCTCCTGGGCGCCCCACCGCGTTGCACACCGCCATCCGATTGGGCGAGGACGAGATCGTCGAGTATCTGGTCGCCCACGGCGCCGATCTCCAGGCGCTGGACCACCACGGACGTACTCCGCTCGAAGAAGCGGAATTCGAAGCCCCCACCCCCACCATCGAGTTGATGCGACGGCTCACGGCCGACCGACCCGAGGACGAGTCGCGGTAGGGACCCTATTCGACGAATCGCACCTCGAACATCTTCGGCCACAGTTTGCCGGTGATGTAGAACGTCTCGGTCGTCGGGTTGTAGGCGATGCCGTTGAACAGATCGATGCCGACTCGCTCGTCGTCCAACAGCAGGCCGGACGCATCGATGTAGTCGGTCACGCGACCAGTCGCGGGGTCGATCCGTACCAGAAACTCCTCCCCGTGGACATTGGCGTAGACCGCGCCGTCGACACACTCAAGTTCGTTCAAATTGCGCAGGGGTTGACCGCGGAGCCGCACCGCTTGCTCGCCGATCGATTCGAACGTGGTCGGGTCGCGAAACGTCAACCGGTCGCTCCCGTTGCTCATGACCAGGCGGGTCCCGTCGTAGCACAGCCCCCACCCCTCTCCGTCGTAACTGAACGTCTCGCCCGGCGCGAACGAGTCGCGGTCGTAGGTAAACGCCCGCTCCTTGGTGTAGGTGATCTGGACCAGGCGGTCGTCGACCAGGGCCAACCCTTCGGCCCAATACTCGGGGGCCACATCCATGCGCTGTCGCACCTGCCCGGTCTGCGGGTCCAGCCGACGCAGGGTCGACGCCTGCCTCAGCCCGGCGCTCTCGAACAGGCGGTCGTTCCACCAGACGAGGCCCTGGGTATAGGCGTCTCGCTCGTGCGGCAGCTCCCGCAGGACGTCGACGCGCAACGACCGCACGAACGGCTGCGCCCCGGACTCTGTCTGCGCCGCCTGTGGCGTCTGTCCGACACGCCCGATCCAGACCGCGGCGCACGCGACCGTCGCCACGCCCGCCACAACCACCCATCGCAGAGACGATGCGCGTGGCTCCCGCGGTCGCGTTGATGCGCGTGTGGATCGTCGCTTCCGCGTCATCACTCCGGTGGTGTGTGTTGTGAGACGCCAGGTTTTCGGGCGGGGCATCCCATCTGGCGTTGTTGCTTCCTCGGTCGCCCCCGCCCGGCCGGGCGGGGCGGCCGCCTGCCTGCTCCCTCGTCGCGCCTAGCCAGCTGGGCGCCGCGCTCCGAAAACCGCGCCGCGACGTGCTTCAACCCTCGTAGTGTCCTAACGGGCCGTGAGGAGCTGACGCAGATACGCCACACCTTCGCTGGCCGGACCGACCACCGGGGCCGAGTGCGCGTCCGCGCTGGCGGGGAGAATCCGCTCCATCGAGAATTGCGCGAAGACAATGGCGGTGTCGGCGTCGATGTCTCGGATCGCTTCCAGCACCAGCGCGTCGTGGCGTTCGCCGTCGCCACCGGTCAGCGCGTCCAACGCGCCGGCCACCGGGTGACTGGACAGCACCACGGGCACCCCACGTCGCGTGGCCTCGACCTCAATCGCTTCCGATAGCAACGTTGCCGAGTCAGGTGCCGTGGAGAGGACGTGCAATGGCTGGTCGCTCGCGAGGAGGAGCGCGCGCTCGATGATGCCGTCGAACGAGGTCGCCACCGGCATCGTCACGTTGTCTCGAGCCTGGATCGCGGCCTCTCCGAAAAATGACCCAGTCACGATGAGGCCGTCGGTTCCGGTGGTGGCGCTGTACTGGATCAGGCGGTCGATCCTCGAGGCCAGCTCGGCGTCGTCCGCCGTCCCCGCATTCCGATCCAGATACAACGAGCCGTCCAGCAAATGGGCCACGTCAGCGTCCGGCCACACGCGGTCGAAAGCGTCCTGGGTGGTCGGTATCGCGTTCACGAGCGCATGGAGCGCGCCGACCCGATAGCGCCGCTGCACCGTCATGAGCAACTATTCGTCGGACTTCTCGATGACCCGGGCGCCGCTCAGCGTCCCTTCCATCCCGTAGTTCCCTTCGTGGCACGCGTACTCAAATATCGGGAGGTCGCTGCGACGCATCGGCAACTCGACGGTCCACGGCGCCGTCCAGGTGGTGGCGTCCGTGACGGTGAAGGTATACACGAGCGTGTCCTCATCCTGACGCTGAATCCGTTCGATCAGGTGGAGATTGTCGCTCGAACTGCGGAAGCTGGTCTCACGCAGAAAGTTCTTGGTCTCCACCACCAAGGTGTCGCCCTCCCAGTGTCCGCGCGACACGCCGGTCCACATCGGCACCGTGCCGTGGTCACTGCCGTCGAGCGGGATGATCCGCGCGTTGTGCACCATCTCGTTCAGCAGCACGACATGGTCGGGCGTCTGGAAGATCTGCACGTTCATGTTGTAGGCGGCCGGCAGCATGGGTGGACCGGAATTGAAGCCCGTGATGCACCGCTCGCCGAGCGGACGGTCCTCGGGGCCTTCGGTCGGCCGCTGGTTGATCCGCACGCGCTCGGCCACGCGAGCGGCCCCCGCGGCGGTCAGCTCCGGAACTCGCCCGTTCGGGGGGTCGATGACCAGCGAGGTCCGGCGTGTCTCGACGACCGCCGTGCCCCGGTCCCACCAGAAGTCGTTGTAGGCGAGGGCCAGGTCGCGGGTCTCGGTCGTACCGTTGACCTGGCCCCGGGCAGTCGTCTCCTGCTTCTTGGCCTCCCGATCGAGGTCGGCATTGTTCGCCCGCACGCGTTCGGCGGCATACGCAGCCACTTCCTCCCCGGTCAGGAAGGCCTTGTCAGCCAAATCCGCCGGACGTTCGAGCGGTGTGACGGTCCGGAAGTCCCAGACCCCGGTCAGATCCGGCTGGCCGTCGGCGGTTCGCGGCGCCGCCGCCCCACTGCTCGACTGGGCAGAGGCCGTCGTAGAGACGACGAGCGCGAACGTGGCACAGACGGCAAGAAACGCAAGTGGTCGCATGGTCATGGTTCTGCACCTCATCAAAGATATCGAAGAGGGTACCACGACCGTGCCGTTGGCCACAGGCCGGTCGCGACGCGCGCGATACCCACCGGGAGCAGGGCCCGCGTCGTACTACTTCACGGCGCCCAGCAACGCCTGAAGCATGCGGGCGTAGTCAGCGTCCGCCTCGTTGAAGCGGGTCGTGTACTCGGACTCCGAGAGACCCTGGCCCTCCCAATCTCCGCCGAAGCGAACGAGCGTCCCCCCCATGTCCACGCTGTCGGCCAGGTCTCCGTTGACGAGACCGTCGGCGCCGCCGTCCCCGATCAGCACTCGGCTCTCCGCGATCGACGCGGTGTTCAGGTCGAGATAGACTTCCCGATAGTCTCCGGCCTCAATCTTGGCTTCGACAAACATCGGCACCGCATAGCGCGCCGACACAACCAGCAGACGCCCCGGGAAGAAAAGCGCCGCCACGAACCGGTCGTCGCCCTCGCTATCCTTGGCCGCGATACTATCGAGTTGCGCTCCCTCGAGCGCCTGCACCAGCTGGCGGACCGCGGGCGCCGAGGCTGATCCAGGTGCCGGCTCCGGGGGCTGTGCCACCGCGGGTTCACCCACGCCGAACATCAGGACGACGACGACAGTCGCGGTTCCGGTTCCACCCCGAACACATGTCAGCATGCTGCCCTCCTAATCTGATGATGAGCGCTTCCTCCTCCTCCGTCGACTCCGCGCCAGAACAACCCGCACGGGCCCGCCGACGAGACGTCCTCGGAGCTGAACGACGCGCCATCTTGACGAGCCGCAGACCGCGCCGCGGCTCGCATCGTTGACGATATGCAGGCACAGTATACGCTTGGACCGGCCCCCCGGCGCGCCGTCGCCGCTGGGCTTTTTTGACCTATGACCGCTTTCTCGATCCTCGATCTGTCTCCGATCCCCGAAGGCGGTGACGCTGCGGTGGCCCTCCGCAACACCGCCGACCTGGCCCAGCATGCGGAGCGATGGGGGTATCGACGGTTCTGGCTCGCCGAGCACCACAACATGCCGGGCATCGCCAGCGCGGCAACCGCCTTGGTCATCGGGCATGTGGCGGCGGCCACTTCGACGATTCGTATCGGCGCCGGGGGCATCATGTTGCCCAACCACGCGCCGCTGGTGATTGCGGAGCAGTTCGGCACCCTGGCCACGTTGTTCCCCGGGCGTATCGACCTCGGGGTCGGTCGCGCTCCCGGGACGGACCAGCACACCAGTCATGCGCTCCGGCGCACGCTCGAGGGAGATGTCGGTACGTTTCCCCGCGATGTCGTCGAATTGCAGCGCTATTTCGCGGAGGCGGAGCCGGGACAGCGGGTCAGGGCGGTGCCGGGCACCGGACTGGAGGTGCCGATCTGGATTCTCGGATCCAGCCTGTTTGGGGCGCAGCTTGCGGCGGGCCTGGGACTCCCGTATGCGTTCGCCTCGCATTTTGCCCCCGCGGCGCTCATGCCGGCCATCGAGACGTATCGGTCGCGGTTCACACCCTCAGCCCAGCTATCCGAACCGTATATGATGGCGGGACTGAACGTCTTCGCGGCCGACACGGCCGCCGAGGCCGCGCTGCTACGCACCTCGGTGCAGCAGTCGATCCTGCAACTGCGACGCGGCCACCCCACTCAATTACCACCCCCGGTCGAAGGCTTCGAAGCAGGTCTGTCAATGGCGGAACGCCAGACACTGAACCAGGTACAGTCATGCTCCGTCGTCGGCGCTCCGGACTCCATCCGAGCCGGCATCGATGAATTTGTCGAGCGCACCGGGGCGGACGAGATCATGATCACGACCCACATCTTCGACCATCAGGCTCGGCTACGCTCTCTTCGGATGACGGCTGACGCGCTGGAGCTCGAAGCCCGGGCTGAACCCTGACCCGGCGTTCGGTCACGGTCCGTCATCAGACGTGACCAGCGCCAGGGCGGCATTCGCGCCGTCGAGGGCGGCGCTCATGATGCCACCCGCATAGCCGGCACCTTCACCCACGGGATAGAGGTTCGTGAAACCGGTGGCGCGCCGGGTGAGACGATCGCGGGGGATACGGACCGGTCCGGAACTGCGCGACTCGAGGCCGACCAGCAGACCGGCGTCACCGGCAAAGCCCGGGAGACGGCGGTCGAAGGCGGCCAGGGCGCGTCTGATGGCCCGGGTGGCCAGTTCGGGCAGCAGCTGGTCGAGACGACCGGGCACCACCCCGAACGGCCACGTCGAACGTCGCATGGTGGCCCCGCCAGCGGCTGTGGCGCTCGCCCGGCCGGCGAGAAAGTCGGCGGCCGTCTGCGCCGGCGCGGTGTAGTCACGGCCCCCGGCGTCGAAGAATCGCTCTTCAAGCCCACGTTGAAACGCGACGCCGTCGAAGGCGCCCGCACCGAACTCCCGTGGGCCCAGCGTGGTGACAATCGCGGCACTCGCCCAACGCGAAGAGTGCGTCGAATTGCTCATGCCGTTGGTGCACAACAGACCAGGCTCATTGATGGCCGGCACGATACGTCCGCCAGGACACATGCAAAACGAGTAGCCGGCCGGCAGACCGTCTCCGGCCTTGCAGAGCAGGTTGTAGCTCGCTGCCCCAAGCTGGGATGCCGCGGCGCCGTAACGACCGCGATCGATCAGCTCCTGGGGATGTTCGATGCGGAGGCCGAGCTGGAACGGTTTGGGCTCGAACGGCACGCCCTGCTCTGCCAGCCGCGCCCAGGTGTCGCGCGCGCTGTGTCCCACCGCGAGCACCAGTGCATCGCATCCGATCTCGCCTCCATTACTTCGCACCGCGCTCACCCGCCCGTCAGCCAGCCGAAGCGACTCCACCCGCGTGTCGAAGCGGAAGACCACGCCGAGCGCCTCCAGGCGCTGACGGAACGTCGGCAGGATGCGGTGCAGCCGATCGGTACCAATGTGGGCCAGGCTGTCGTACGCAATAGCGGGTGGCGCGCCGCAGGCGATCAGTTCCTCGAGCAGGGGCACCTCGAGTGGATCGTCCACGCGCGTGTAAATCTTCCCGTCCGAGTAGGTGCCTGCGCCTCCCTCGCCGAAGAGCAGGTTGCGCTCCGGGTCGACCTCCCGCGAGCGATGGAAACGAGCCACGGCGCGGCTGCGCTCGAGCACCGCTGGTCCCCGCTCGAGCACCGTCACGCGCACTCCGTTGCGCGCCAGCACCAGCGCCGCGAACAGCCCCGCCGGTCCCGCCCCGACGACGACCACGTGCGACCCGCTACGCCGGCGACCGCTCACCTCGATCGTGCCCAGCTTCGGCGCAAGCCGCGCGCGTCCCGCTTTCTCGGCCTTCGCCAACCCGCGGCTGCGGTGCGCGGCGTCCACCACGACATCGACGTGGCACACGAAACGCAGCCGCCGCGCGCCGCCGCGCCGACGCATGTCGAGCGCCTTGCGTGCGATGCGAAAGCCGCGTAGTTCGCCCACATCGAATCCCAGGACGTTCGCCGCCCGCTCGCGCAACCGTGCCTCCGGTTCGTCGAGAGCCAACTCCAGGCCCAGCAGGCGCCAGGTCGCCGACTCCGATGGTTCACTCATGGCGCGGGGGCCTCCTCGGGCCTAAGGACCCGTGCCGGCGCGGTCGTTCGACGCGAAGCGTGTCCGGGTCCAAGTCGCACGGACGCGGGCGAAGTAAGATTCGACTTACGCGATCATGCGCTTCGAGTTGCGGCAGTGATACACACTCTGCTTCACGACGTTCGATACGCCGTCCGGGCCCTCACCAAGAGCCCCGGGTACTCGGGGCTCGTCTTGGGCACGATGGCGCTCGGTATCGCAGCCACGACCGCAGTCTACAGTGTCATCGACGGGGTGATCCTGCGTCCCCTGCCGTTTCCAGAGGGCGACCGGTTTGTCCAGTTGCTGCGACCGCGCACCGACGGCCAAGGTGGCGACACACGGATCTCGGCCGGAACCCTGAGGGCCTTGCAAGACACCGCATCAGCCTTCGACGCAGTCGAAGCCTGGGAGTCCAGACGTGTCGTGCTGGGCGGCGCCGAGTCTCGACTCGTGATGGTGGCACGGGCCAGTCCGGGGCTGCTCCCGTTGGTCGGCGGGAGGCCCCCGATGGAGGGACGTACCTTCAGGGCCGACGACCCGTCCGACCTCGTCGTGGTGCGCGAGGACCTCTGGTCTCAAGTTGGTGATCCACGGCTCTCGCCAATCGGACAGCGGGTGACTCTCGATGGTCGGTCGTATCAGATCGCCGGCGTGATGCCGGCCTCATTCCGCTATCCCAGCGCTGATACGCAGGCCTGGGTGCCGTTCGACTGGAATCCGACGGCCCCGGCATTGGACACAGACTATCTGGCCGCAGTCGCCCGGCTCGCTCCCGGTGTGTCCCTCACCCAGGGCCGTCAGCAACTCGCCGGGCTCTCGCCGGGACTACGGGACAACGGGACCCTGAAGCCGGACTTTGGTCTCGATCTCGACGCACTGAATCCGTTCAGGACTGACCGGAGCCGATCGTTCTCCGCCGGACGGATCCGCTTGACGCTATATCTCCTGCTCGGAACTGTCGCCTTCGTGCTGCTCATCTGTTGTGCGAACTCGGCCAACCTGATGCTGGCCCGGGCGGTGACGCGGGAACGAGAGATTGCGGTGCGGCGAGCGCTGGGCGCGTCGGTGTTCAGGATCGGCCGCCAGATCGTGACCGAGGCGCTCCTGCTCAGTGGGGCCGCGGGGCTGCTCGGCGCGGGGTTGGCAATCGCAGCCGTCCGTACGCTAGTCCTGTTCATGCCGCCCGGGCTTTTTTGGTTCCACGACATTGACCGCACCGCCGTCAGTGGCCGGACTCTTGTGGTCGTCATCGGTCTTTCGATCGCCACCGGGGTGGCCACCGCGCTGGTGCCGACCTTCAGGGCCGCGCGCACCACGGTCTCCGTTGCGTTCTCCTCGCTCAGAGGCTCGGTCGGCGGGCCACGGAGGCAGTTACGCGGGTCCCTGGTGATCGCCGAGGTCAGTCTGGCCCTCATGCTGCTCGCCGGGGCCGGATTGCTCATTCGCAGCTTCGTCAGTCTGCAGACCATGGACCCCGGGTTCGACATCGCTCAACTCGCGGTCATCGACCCGCGTCTGCCGACCGCACGGTATCCGACCCCGGCGGCCCGAACCCGGTTTATCGACGAGCTGACCGAGCGTGTCGCCCGCACACCCGCCGTACTCGCCACCGCCCGAGCCGGGTGCGCTCCACCGTGCGTCGGGAGCATCTACTCGGCCCCGATGCATCTCGACGAAGCCGGCGCGACGACCGGCGAGTCACCGGTATTCAACCGTGAGGTGTCTCCGACCTACTTCGCGGCCATGGGTATCCCCCTCATCGCCGGCCGGACGTTTGTCCCAGCCGACGACGTCGCGGACCCCACCGCCCTGATTGTCAGCGAGGCCACGTCGAACGCCTGGTGGCCCGAAGGCTCACCGCTCGGCCGGCGCGTGCAGCCGGGCTGGAACGGGGCCCCGTGGTTCACGGTGGTGGGTGTCGTCGGCGACGTCAGGCAGGTGAACCCGGACATGCCGGCCGGGTTCCAGGTCTACCATCCGTTTGCGGCCGAGGGAGCGCGACTGGGACAGCTCGTGGTGCGCACCGCGTCACCCTTGTCGCTCATCTCCACCCTTCGCGCGGAAGCACGCGCGATCGACCCTGGGGTGTTCGCCGGCATCTCGACGATGAGTCAGCTGACCAGCGAGGTCCACGCACGTTCGTGGTTCGGCGTCTGGCTGATGACCACGTTCGCCGGGCTCGGACTGGTCCTGGCCGCCGGCGGCATCTTCGCGGTGGTGGCCTACGACGTCTCTCGTCGCACCGGAGAGCTCGGGCTGCGTATGGCCCTCGGGGCCGCGCCGCACGACGTCATCACCTTGGTGTTGCTGCAGGGCGCACGCCTCATGGCCGGGGGTGTCGCGCTGGGTCTGGTCGGCTCGTTCGTCGTCACGCGCTTGATGGGTGGTCTGCTGTTCGATATCGAGCCGACCGACCCGCTCACGCTGACGCTGGCCACCGCGGTGCTCGTCGGCTCAGGACTGCTCGCCACCTACCTCCCGGCTCGACGCGCCACGCGAGTCTCACCGGTGGTGGCGCTGCGATCGGAGTAACGTGCGAACCGCAACGGACGGACCGGAGGCTTTTTGCGCCACCAGGGGGAGAGAGTGTATGAAGCGTGTGCTTGTTGCCGTAGTCGCCATGTCGGTCTCTGGCCTCACCGCCCTCGCACAGGACTCGGGGGCTCCGCCCGCGATCTACAAGCCGGGGACCGAGATCATGGCCGAACTGGACCGGGCCGCGGCCTCGTCGGCATCCGCTGGCGGGTGGTCGGTGAGTGTCTCTCCAGGGGTCTCGGTGCGCCGACGCAGCAGCGCGGTCGCCCAGTTCGCGATCATCCACCCCTACAGTGTCGAGATCTACCGCATCCTGGAAGGCAGCGGCACATTCGTGACGGGTGGCGTACTCGAGCTGCCGCTGGCCGCATCGACCAATCCCAACCTCATCAGGAGCGAACACGGCATCCGGGATGGGTTGGCTCGTCAGGTGCGCGAGGGCGACATCCTGGTGCTGCAACCAGGCACACCGCACTGGTTCCGTAGCATCGACGGTGACTCGCTGACCTACATGGAGTCTCGGATCCAGATCACCACCCACCCCGTACAGTTTCAGCCCTAGCGGTTTTCCGACGAGGCGCCCGTCTGGCGGCGTTACTTCGTCGGTCACAGCCCGCCTGGCTGCTCCCTCCTCGCGCCTAGCCAGACAGACGCCTCGTCAGAAAACCCCCGGTGCGTGGCGAGACAGGAAGTGTCCGCCTTGGGCGTCGCTTCCTGGTGTCTGAGCCGCGCGCCTGAGCCCGGAACACACATGCGTGGCGACGCAGGGAGGCGTCCGCCTTCGGCGTTGCTTCCACGATCACGCGACAAGACGCGCACGTGCGCGTCTCGCGGATGCGGAGTGGGCCACTCGGGGTCCCCGCGGAGTGGCCGCGTGGGGTTCGGGGCAAAGCCCCGTCTGACAAGAGAGACGAGCCGAGGGACCATGCTGCCGCCGGCGAGGACCGTGCGCGGGCGCGGAGTTTTAGCGCCGGGTCCGGGATCCAGCTACCCGTTCGCTTTTCCCCGGGTGCCGGCTGCAGGCACTCCGTTAGCCCGCGCGAAGCACCCCGAGGGCCAAGGTGAGGAGGGCTACGCTCGTCGACCGGTTCGCGGATCGAGATGCCCGCTCCCGCCGCACGTGCGTACTGCCGAACACCTCGAGAGGAAGCCGCCCCGGACCCCTCCTCCACAACGACAAAAGGACGACGGGGCCTTCGCCCCATCGTCCTTCCCGTGCAGCTCGAGACTTCGTTCCTGAAGCCCGAAGCCTAGCCCCCAAAAGCCTGGAGCCCAAAGCTCGCGTCCTACGCCAGCGCCGTCTCGAACAGGGCGAGCAGCCGGCTCCAGGCCCGTTCTGCCGACGCCTCGTGGTACACGGCCGAATCCGGCGGGCACCAGCCGTGCATCGTACCGGCGTAGACTTCGATCTCGGCCGGTAAACCCGCGGCCGAATAGGCCTCTCGCAGGGTCTCCTTGGCGTCCGGATCAGTTTCATCGTCGTTGGCCGCCACACAATGCAGCATATGGGCGGTGGTGTCGGGAATCAGGAGGTGTGGGCTATCCGACGCATCCGTCGCCAACCCTCCGCCGTGGAACGTACCGCCCGCACCCATTCTGCTGGGTACCGCCGCCACGGTCCTCATGACCATCGGGCCACCCATGCAATACCCGGTGGTGCCGATCTTTCGACTGGTATCGACCGACGCCTGCTGATCGAGGAACGTCACAAACGCCCTGGCATCGGTGAAGTGTGTCTCGGGCGACAGGTTTTGCATGAGACCAATCACTTTCTGTCGCACTTCGGGCTGGCCGAACTCGGCACCGTCGGGAACCACCGGCGACCGCTCATCGCGGTAGAACGGGTTGGCCACCAGCACCGAGTAGCCGGATTCCGCCAGGCGTTTGCCCATCGCCCTGAACGCCGGCCGCAGCCCCAGAATATCCGGCCAGATGATGACACCGGGATGCTGGCCTGCGGCTGGATGAACGAAGTAACAATCGGCGGTCCCGTCGGACGTGGTCACGTCGACATCTGTCTCTGTCACCGCCTGCGCATTGGCCACCTGCGGCAGCATCATGGCCACACCGACCGCCGCGGAGGCCTTGCCAAACTCGCGCCGGGTCATACCGGAACGCCTGAGATATTCATCGACATCGGCTTGTGTATGTTCGTCGCACATGGTGTTCTCCTCGAATGGGGGTTTCCGCCAGCATCCTCAGTGTGTGTCTTCAGACCTCACGCGTGGCCTTCATCAATGCGGATCCGAACGCATCGTTGAAGTGCACGCCATCAGGTCGGCGGGCGCCGCCGACTTGAGCCGACCCGTGCTCCCCGTCGCCCGAGCGTTCGCGACCAGACGAAAAATCCTGGCCGTTCGGCCATCAGTGGTACGCATCATACGGCGCCGACGAGCGATACGCACGCAGTTTGGCGGCGGTCGAGGACCGTTGACGACACCGGATCAGCTCGCAGATTGCAAGATCGTGCGTACTTCCGAGCTTGAGCAACCGCTGCTATGCTAGCTATTCGACCTTCTCTCAAGGGGACCCCGACATGATGGGACTCATCATCAACGTGCTCGTGATGTCCGGGCTGCTCTACGGCCTCGCGATGGCGCTCCCCGGCGTCCGGATAAAGTCGTTCGGCACCGCGCTGACCGTGTCGCTCGTGTATGGCCTCTTGAACTATTTCCTGTTCGGGCTGCTCGCAATGATCGCGTTTATCCCGATGCTGCTGAGCCTGGGGCTGTTCGGATTGCTCATCAACGCGGGGCTGCTGTGGCTGACCGACAAGCTCATCGACGACTTCGAGATCCCGTCGCTCGGCATGACGGTGCTCATGGCGCTGCTGCTGACGGTCGGGAAGTTCGTGCTGCGCCTGCTGCTGTGACCGTGTGACAGTGGCCGTGCGCGAGTCAGTGGCGGCGCGGTGCAGCCGCACCGGCCCAGCGACGACCTCAGCCCAGGGGACCCCGCTCCTGCCCTTCCCGTCGCGCCCGGACCACACATCACCACGAGGTAGACCGGTCACGTCCAGCGGGCCGGCCAGCGTGAGGAGAAACGACTGAGTCTTCTTGAACAGATCCGACCGGGCGAGCGTCGGCTCACGTATGTCGCCGGGGCGTCGCTGGCCGGCATCATGGCCGCGCACACCCTGCTCGAGACGGCGCGAGACGCGCTGTTCCTGGCCCGTCTCCCCCCGTCACGATTGGCCTGGGTCTATCTGGCCATCGCCGTCGTAATATTGGGACTCTTTGTCCCTTATAACATAAAAACATTGATTTTTTAGATAACAATATGATTTTTATCGTTTAATACGATAAAAATTCTACACTCTTTTTGTGACCAAATATTCGCACACAGAGACGCACATTCATCCGAAACATCCGCGTCTCGCGCTGGTGCTGCCCAGCACCTCGAAGAACTTCCTGGCACGGACATATCTCAATGGGCGTCTGCGCTACAAGAGCACCAAATCCGACAGACTTG
>Ga0066376_10002865_pt1 | contig 15815 bp, 13 predicted proteins | sample Knorr_S15_td_Bot_FD_77009 | JGI IMG/M metagenome (GOLD analysis project Ga0066376, IMG submission 77009) | Marine microbial communities from Southern Atlantic Ocean transect - Knorr_S15_td_Bottom_ad_5009_LV_A | ecosystem: Environmental > Aquatic > Marine > Oceanic | place: Southern Atlantic... | reverse complement strand
ACCTGAAGGTCGCGAGGTGCTCAAACGCGTTCTGCGCGCCGTACTTCAGGCGCAGGTAAGGTTACACAAAAGTGTAGATATGCCTGACGTTTTGGAATCAACAAACAGTGCCAAGTCCTCGTGAGTCGATCATTGAATATGGACGAGTAATTGCCCAACGAGATTTACCACGCATTGCATGCGATGGACCTATCAATGATGGATATATCTAATAGTCGGAGCGCATACAGAATTATCGGAATTCCCAAGTTGACAGCCTATGACCACAGTGCTAAAGTTTCCATCGTTGCATAATCTGGTTTTTTAACTACATTGGAAACAACGTCCGGGCAAATTTTTGAATCGCTAACAATTCACTGGGATACAGCATACGCAAATGCAGGGCTATGCACTCCAGTGATGAGAACACCAGCGATCCAAAAAGAGGAAGAGGGTGAGAATCCCTCACGGCCGCGCCACTGTAAGCGGGGAGCTTGCGGCAAAACGCCACTGGCCAACTTCATCGTAATGAAGGCTGGGAAGGCGCCGCATAGGCATTGATCCGTAAGTCAGGAGACCTGCCGGGACGTTGGAAGACTGCTTCTCGCTGGCGGAAGCCCTTCCACGCGTTGCCTCTATGATGGGGTTGCGCATCTAGGGCTCCGACCAATGAAAAGGTCGGAGTTTTTTTTATTTAAAGGCAAAGGGCGAATTGCCATCAAACACGGTTTAGGCTGACGACTGATAATGATTCTCTTTCTTACGACATCTGATACTGATATTCTGGCTCTGAGTGGGGCCGTAGACAGCTTGCCCGAGGACTTGCGTGATACGCAGGCCGTCAATCCGCTCTCCTTGATACAGGACGGGCAGGCGTTCGAAAAGTTCCTGAGCGACACGCTTCCAAAGGCGGACCTGGTGCTGTTACGGCTGCTGGGCGGCGACAAGGCACTAGGTGAAGACTTCGGAAAGCTTGAGGCCGCATGCCGGAGGCTGGGCAAGCCTATGGTTGCCTGCTCTGGTGAGCCTGTTCGGGATATCGTCTTCGAGAGGCGCTCCTCTACACCTGGGATTATCGCGCAGAGCAGCTTCGAATACCTTAGACACGGCGGCGTCATAAACATCGCCAACGTACTGCGGTTTCTCAGCGACGAGGTGTTGGGCACCGAGTACGAATACGAAGCGCCCAGGTCGTTGGCTTCGGACGGCATCTATCGTTCCGGCAGTCCAGACGCGCTAACTGTCAAAGAGTATCACCAGAACTTCCAGGTATCTGAAAAGCCAACTGCGGCGCTGCTTTTCTACAGAGCGCACTGGGTAAGCGCCAATCTTGATTTTGTGGACGCCATTGTGGAGTCGGTGGAAGCACAGGGCTGCAACGTAATGCCAGTCTTCTGCTCCAGCTTGCGTGAGAACAACGGCGCTGTCTTTCACAAGTACCTTATGGACGACGAGAGCAATGCCACAATTGACGTAGTCATCTGCACGCAGAGCTTCGCCATGAGTCATCAGCCGGGCCTCTCGGACAGCGCAAACACTGAGGTTGGCTGGGACATAAAGGTCCTGGAGCAGCTGGACGTGCCAATACTTCAGGCCATTGTGTCTACGGAGTCCCGCGCGGACTGGGAGGGGCGTGACATAGGTCTGAGTCCCCTAGACATCGCCATGAATGTCGCGCTGCCCGAACTGGATGGGCGCATCACAACGGTGCCAGTCTCCTTCAAGGAATCTGTTGCAGCGGATGGCTCTGGAGATCTGCTGGGTACGGTCAAACGCTACGTACCGGACATTGAACAGATTGAGGCCCTGGCGTCACTTGCTACCAGGTATGCCAGGCTAAGCCACATACCTATCGCCGACAGAAAAATCGCCTTTGTTCTGAGCAACTACCCAACAAAGGCCTCTCGTTTAGGCAATGCCGTGGGCCTGGATACGCCCGCCTCAGCCATAAATCTACTAAACGCGATGAAAGACGCGGGCTACACGGTAGACGACATACCAGAGGACGGCGATACCCTGATGCGTCAGCTCATCGAGCGCTGTACGTACGACGTCGAGTTCCTTACCCCAGAGCAGATGCGGGGCGCTGAAGGCCGAGTATCCAAAGAGGCTTACGGCAAGCAGTTTGCTGGATTCCCCGTTGACGTTCAAAAGCAGATGAAGGATAGCTGGGGAGTTCCTCCAGGAACTGTTTACACCGACGACGGCCACCTCTTCATCGCCGGTGTTAGCTTCGGCAATGTGTTCATAGGCATTCAGCCGTCGCGTGGATTTGGCGAGAATCCTATCGCCATCTACCACAGCCCCGAGTTCATGCCTACGCATCACTACCTGGCATTCTACCGTTGGCTTCGGGACGACTATCGCGCCGACGCCGTCGTGCACCTTGGGAAGCACGGCACGCTGGAGTGGCTGCCGGGCAAGGGCGTCGGCCTCTCCCGCTCCTGTTATCCCGAGGTGTGCCTGCCAGACATTCCCCACTTTTATCCATTTATCATTAACAACCCCGGCGAGGGCACTCAGGCCAAGCGCCGGACCCACGCCGTTATCATCGACCACCTGGTGCCGTCCATGACCACGGCGGATAGCTACGGCGACATTACGCGGTGCGAGCAGCTCATGGACGAGTACGCCACTGCTGCCGGAATGGACCCGCAGAAGCTGCCGATCCTACGTCAGCAGATATGGGAGGTCGTGCAGAAGGCGCGGCTGAACGAAGACCTGGGAGTCGACGAGATACCTGACGACTTCGACGACTTCATTCTGCATATCGATGGCTACATCTGTGAGCTAAAGGACGCGCAGATTCGCGATGGTCTGCACACGCTGGGCGAGCCGCCGGAGGGCGAACTGCTTATCGGCCTTCTGCTCGCCTTAACTCGCCTGAGCAATGGTGATGTCCCTGGTCTGCGCCACGCTATTGGCGACGCGCTGGGCCTGGACTACCAGACCCTTATGAGGGATAGAGCGGTGGCCTTCGATGCCAAAGACCTTCCGCCTGCACTGGCCCGTCTAAACAGCGGAGATCCTATCATCGCAGCAGGTGACGTGATCGAGCGGCTAGAAGTCCTGGCTCGTAAGCTGTTGGAAAATGCAGCAGAATCAAAATTCGATTCGGCGGCTATACCAGACGTAATGGACGGCCTGCTGGAGCAAAAAGGACCGGTGCCGGGTGTATTGAAGTACATCTGTGAGCAGATTCGACCGGCGCTGGCGAAGACCACAAACGAGATCGATGCGTTGCTGCGAGGGTTCGACGGGAAGTTCATTCCGCCGGGACCGGCAGGCGCACCAACCCGTGGCATGGCAGGCGTGCTGCCAACGGGACGCAACTTCTACTCCATGGACCCACGCAGCCTGCCCTCGGAGACCTCATGGCAGATCGGCAAGGAACTGGCCGACTCTTTGGCTGAACGCTACCTCAAGGACGAGGGCGCTTACCCGGAGTCTGTCGGCATATCCGTATGGGGCACGTCGGCGATGCGCACGCATGGGGACGACATCGCGCAGATTCTTGCGCTGATGGGCATACGGCCTGTATGGCAGGAGGAGAATCGTCGTGTGGTCGGGCTGGAGATCATGTCACTGGAGGAGCTTGGCAGGCCGCGAATCGACGTTACTGTCCGCATCAGTGGCTTCTTCCGAGACGCTTTCCAGAATCTCATAGGCCTGATGGATGACGCCTTCCAGCAGGTGATCCTTCTGGACGAGCCTGAAGAGCAAAACTTTATTCTCAAGCACTACAACGCCGACGTTGCTACGCGAAAAGCCGAGGGCGCGGAACAGAGTGACGCGGAGTCCGAGTCTCTTTACAGGATTTTCGGCAGCAAGCCCGGCAGCTATGGCGCGGGAATCTTGCAGGCCATAGACCAGGGCAACTGGCAGTCTGACGAGGACCTGGCGAACATCTACACCGCATGGGGCTCTTACGCCTACACCCGGCAGAGGCACGGCGTTAGCGCCGTTAAGGAGTTTCGCCGTCGTTTCGCCGTCATCGACGTGGCTACCAAGAACCAGGACAACCGCGAACACGACATATTCGATTCCGATGACTATATGCAGTTCCACGGCGGCATGATCGCCACCGTGAGGCATCTGGCGGGCGAGAACCCCAGGCAGTTCTTCGGCGACTCGGCAGACCCCAGCCAACTCAAGACACGCGACCTCAAAGAAGAGGCGCGACGAGTCTTCCGCAGCCGGGTGGTCAACCCGAAGTGGATGGACTCCATGAAGCGGCATGGCTACAAGGGCGCGTTCGAGTTGGCGGCCACGGTTGATTACATTTTTGGGTACGACGCTACAGCGCAGATCATCGACGACTGGATGTATCAGGAAGTGACCGAGGCGTACGTTCTCGACCCCGCGATGCAGGAGTTCTTCAAGGAGAGTAATCCCTGGGCGCTGCGAGCTATCGCCGAGCGACTGATGGAAGCAGCGGACCGCGATATGTGGGAGAACCCTTCGGAAGAGACTCTGAACGAGTTACGCCGGGTGTACCTCCAGACCGAGGCAGTGCTGGAAGAGCGCCAGGAACAGCAGTCTCAGCGGTCAGTTGGCGACGACTAAAATGGGGAGTTTTCAGCAGCGCATAAATCGTGTTCTGCGGGATGAGGCTATCGACCTCATCCCCTGCGCAATATCGAGCAGTTAGTATTCAATCTTCGCCCCTCTCCGTCGATGGAGATAGGGGTGCTGGGGAGAAATCATAATGCCTTATTTTGATAACAACGGCGTACGCATCCACTACCAGTTGGACGGCACAGGGGAACCTCTGGTGCTGATGCATGGCACGTCGGGATCGGTTGGGGACTGGTACGAGAACGGCTGGGTAAAAGGCCTTAAGGACGACTACCGCCTCATTCTGATCGACCACCGGGGGCACGGGCATAGCGACAAGCCTCACGATCCAGATAGCTATTCTTTGGAGATTTCTGTGTCGGACGTTGTTGGTGTGCTGGACGAGCTTGGCATAGACAAGGCCAGTTACTTCGGCTACTCCATGGGTGGGTACATTGGCTACGGCCTTGCGAAATACGCACCGGAGCGTTTCAACGCCCTAGTCATCGGAGCCTCTCATCCCTTCGGGCGCAGCATGGCGGCAACTCGACGGGCATTCAGAAGCGATGACATAGAGGCCTACGTGAAGGGTGCCATATCTGGGGCACCGGATCGGGCTGACTCTGAGTGGTTTCGGGTCCGGAAGTCGGCCAACGATCTGAAGGCTCTTAGTGCTCTGACCCAAGACCGACCGGATAACTCAGACATCATCCCCACTATGAACATGCCCTGTTTCGTTTTTGTAGGCGAGGCAGACTCGTTGTTCCCCGATGTAAAGCAGTGCGCGGAGCAGATGCCGAATTCCACGTTCGTGTCACTTCCTGGTCTGGACCATGGCAAGGCAAACAGGTATAGCCATGAGGCGATACCCCATGTAAAAGAATTCTTAAAAAATGTTAACCAGAAGGTTGGTTCGCAAGTAGCATAATGCCTTTCGTAAACAATAATGGTGTAAAGATCCACTATCACGTGGAGGGCGACGGGCCGCCGGTAGTCTTGCTGCACGGTCTTACGACGTCAATGGTGCAGTTCGTAAAAGGCGGGTACGTCGACGCATTGAAAGGCGATTATCGGCTGATAATGCTGGATGCGCGCGGCCATGGGTTAAGCGACCAGCTATACACGCCTGAGGACTATGCGCCTCAGTGCATGGCATCCGACGTAGTCGCTGTCATGGATGCAGAGGGCATCGACAAGGCCAACTGCTTTGGATACTCCATGGGCGCCAGGGGAGGGTACTCGCTGGCCGTGTACGCCCCCGATCGCTTTCACTCCTACGTCTTGGGCGGGCAGCATCCATACCCGCGAACGACCGAGCAGAGAGTTTCGGACAATAAGGCCATCGTTCAGTGGGAGCACCGCCGGGACGCCATTATCGCTGGGGAAGAATCCAGACGCGACCCGAAAGAGTACGACGTTTTTATTGCCTTCCGAAAGAAGATGATGGAGTGGCCTCCCTTCGAGATGGAGAGGCTGGTTGATGGGTTGCGGGTACCGGCTCTGCTGTTCACGGGCGAGGCGGACGAGCGCAACATGCTTACAAAAGAGTTCGCGGGCAACCTGCCCAACGCCAAGTTCTTCTCGTTGCCTGGCCTCAATCACGACCAGGCGTTTTTGCGGAAGGAGCTTGTGCTTCCCCGCGTAAAAGAGTTTCTATCGGGCGTACAGCAGTCGCTAAACGGATCGGGAGGCGGATTATGAGCCAACAGAGCGGCATGGCACAGGACAGGATTTTCCCCTTCAGCGCTATTGTGGGCCAGGAGCGCATGAAGCTGGCGCTGATCCTTAATGCCATCAATCCTGGTATCGGCGGAGTGCTTATTCGCGGCGAGAAGGGCACGGCCAAGTCTACTGCTGCACGGTCTCTGGCGGCGCTGCTGCCTGAACTGGAAGTGGTGACTGGCTGTCCTTATAGCTGCGACCCTGCGTCGCCTTTCGCGGACTGTAGCTTCTGCAGCGGGAACGAGACGAAGCAGTCTGTCCGGCGGCAGGTAAGACTGGTAGAACTGCCGGTCAGTGCCACCGAGGAGGCCGTCGTCGGCACGCTGGATATCGAGTCTGCTATTCGCGATGGCCAGAAGCGCTTCGAGCCGGGGCTGCTGGCCTCCGCTCACCGAGGCATCCTCTATATAGACGAGGTTAACCTGCTAAACGACCACGTTGTAGATGTGCTGCTGGACTCCGCTGCAATGGGTCGCAACTTCGTCGAGCGCGAGGGCATTTCTTTCTCCCACCCTGCTCAGTTCCTGCTAATCGGGACCATGAATCCGGAGGAGGGCGACCTCAGGCCGCAGTTCATAGACCGGTTTGGTCTGGCCGTTGAGATTGATCACATTTCCGACCCGGAGCGACGAGTCGAAGTTGTTCGCAGACGCATCGCATACGAGTCGGATCCGGCCGCCTTCGGCCCGCTTTGGCAAGAGCCAGAGATGGACGAGCGGACCAAAATAGCGTCAGCCAAAGACCTGCTGGCCTCCGTTGTGGTCGACGACAATATACTGATGTTCATCGCCAGGCTGTGCGCCGAGCATGAGGTGGACGGTCTCAGAGCCGACATCGTCATCTACAAGGCGTCGCAGACGTTAGCTGCATATCGCGGACGAACCAGCGTGACCTTCGACGACGTCCTGGAGGTCGCGGAGATGGCGTTGCTACACCGCATGCGCCGCCAGCCCTTCGACGACCCTGAAATGAACAGAGAAAAGCTTCAGGAGATGGCTCAAAACCTGATGGATGACGAGCCACCGCAACCACCACCTCCATCGAATCAGAGCACTCCCGATCTCGGCGATACGCCTCCAGAGCCGCCGCAATCGGAGGAGCAGTCCAGTGGCGGGTCGGAAGAGAACGTGTTCCAGACCGGCGACTCGTTTCAGGTAAAGCCATTGAACATCAGCGCCTTGGACCAGCGCCAGCGGGCCAGCCACGGCAGGCGTACGACAAGCCAGGTGCGCGATCGGCGGGGTCGTTACGTCGATGCGACGCTACCGAACGGCAAGGTGACTGATCTTGCCCTGGACGCGACGGTTCGGGTGGCAGCGCCGTTCCAGCGAAGACGTCAGGCGTTCACAGACCAGAACTTGGCACTGCAAATTGAGCCTTGGGATATGCGTCAAAAGGTACGTGAGTCCAAGGTAGGAAATCTTGTGGTGTTCGTCGTTGATGCCAGTGGGTCCATGGGAGCTCAACAGCGCATGGTGGCCACCAAGGGCGCAGTGATCTCGCTGCTTATGGATGCTTACCAGCGCCGGGATCGCGTGGCCATGATTGCCTTCAGGGGTACGGCTTCCGAGGTCGTGCTGCCGCCTACGGGTAGCGCAAAGCTCGCGCAGGATAGGCTGAACTCTCTGCCCACTGGTGGTCGAACGCCATTGGCAGACGCTCTGTTGGAGGCTCGAAAGATCATTGCGCAGCATAAGCGGCGGGACCCAGATACCCCGCCTCTGCTGGTGATCGTTTCAGACTGCCGCGCAAATTACAGCACTGCCAGCGGTGACCCTTTTGATAATGCCATACGGATCTGTAAGGCCTTCCGCGATGAGAAGGTGCAGTCAGTTGTGCTTGACCCTGCGCCGAGGAGCAACCGGTTCGGTCTGGTGCAGACTGTGGCCGAAGCTTTGGGCGGAGAGTACATACCATTGCAGGAGCTGCGGGCGGACGCCATACGCTCGGCCATACGCGGTGCAATAGACCAACAAAATGATATATCCGGGTAGGTTAATGAAGTCATTAGTATTGAAGTTAAGCCCCGTCGTCGTCTTAATGTTTGCCATCGCCTGTAGCGGTTCGCAGCCGCCGGCTTTACCGCCCGCCGCCCCAGCTGCAGTAGCCGTGGTAGCGACGGCACTGCCTGCCACAGCTGAGCCTCTGGCTTCGCTGTTCCCGTTAACCATCGAGAACTGTGGCATAACTTTTACTTACGACAAGCCAATTGAGAAAGCTATCTCCCTGAATCAGCACGTGACAGAGCTGATGCTGGCCTTAGGCCTGGAAGACCAGATGATAGGCACGGCGTACATAGATGACTTTATCCTGCCTGAATACGTGGCTGCTTACGATTCGATAGACGTATTGGCCGATGAGTATCCCTCGCGAGAGGTCATTCTAAACACAGAGCCTGACTTCATATACGGTGGATTCGGCAGTGCATTCAGCGACGAAAATTCCGGGTCTCAGGAGAGCCTGCAAGACCTGGGCATCAACTCATACCTTACTCATGCGGTTTGTGATCAGGGCGTCGACACCATGGAAGACGTTTATACCGATATCACGGCCATTGGTGCCATCGGTGGGGTGCCGGACAGGGCCGAGGCCTTGATAGCCGTTATGAAAGCAGATCTGAGTTCTATTGAATCGGAAATCGGCAACGACATCAGCCCGGTAAATGTCTTCATGTTTGACTCTGGAGACGACGCGCCCTATACCGCGGTCTGTTGTGGCATGGTTAACGCGTTGATACAGAGCGCCGGTGGCGAAAACATCTTTGGTGATGTTGAAGGTCGCTGGACAGAAGTTAGCTGGGAAGAAGTCCTTGATATGGACCCCGACGTCATCATCCTTACCGACGCAGTATGGTCAACTGCGGAAGAGAAGATAGAACTGATGAACAACAGCCCGGTCTTGTCGGAAATGTCTGCTGTCATTAACAACAGGTTCATTATTCTTAAGTTCAGCTCTCTGGTTCCTGGCATTCGCATACCGGGGGCAATTGAAGAGATAGCTGAAGTCCTTTACCCAGACAAGTTTCCGTAACGCGGTTGAATAGATAAGCAGAAAATGTTGAAGATCTTGGTTACGCCCGTAAAGTTGATGCCGGTCCTCTCCCAGCTCATCGCTAACTGGGAAAGGATCGACGGTCGGGCGAAATTCAAAGTCTTCATGATGGTACTGACTGGTCTGCTTGTAGTGTCTGTCACCTTGGCGGTAACCATCGGTCCTGTGTACATCTCGCCAATTACCGTTTGGAAGATAATAGGCACTCATGCCTTTGGCCTGGAACAGGGCGACTGGAGCCGGGGCCATGACCAGATAGCCTGGCTTATTCGCATGCCCAGGGTCTTGCTGGGCGGACTGGTCGGCGCTGGACTGGCGGCGGTTGGCGTCTCAATGCAGGCCGTTGTCAGGAAACCGTTGGCCGATCCTTACATCCTGGGGACCTCCGCGGGCGCTTCCGTTGGTGCCGTCAGTGTGCTGATGTTGGGCTACGACATCTTCCCGCCTTACTCACTTTCCATTGCGGCATTCATCGGCGCGATCGTTTCATTTCTCATCGTCATGGTTTTGGCGCATGGGTCTGGGCGCATCTCTCCGGTCAGGTTCATTCTGGCGGGCGTTGCCACTGCATACGTGCTTACTGCCATCACGAGCTTTATCCTCTTCATAGGAGATGAGCGAGCGATTCGCGCAGTGGTGTTCTGGCTGCTAGGCAGCGTGGCAGGGGCGCAATGGGAGTTCTTGACGTTGCCCGCTGCTGTGGTTGTCGCCGGCACCCTGATTCTCGTTCTATATTCCAGGTCCATGAACGCACTGCTGGCAGGTGAAGAGACCTCTATCGCACTGGGTGTTGATCCTCAGAAATTCCGCTTAATTCTGCTGACTATTTCGGCTTTGCTGACGGGTGTGCTGGTGGCAATTGCAGGGCCTGTAGGTTTTGTGGGCTTGATGATCCCTCACATGGTACGGCTGGTCGTCGGCTCTGATCACCGGCGGGTGCTGCCTGCCAGCGTGATTTTCGGTGCCATCTTCCTGATATGGGTGGACGTAGGAGCCAGGACCTTTGTGCAGCCACAGGAGCTACCCATCAGCATCATCACTGCGCTCTTTGGCGCGCCCTTCTTCTTCTTTCTTTTGAGATGGCGAAAGACCTCGCTTGCAGGAGGTGGCCAGTGAAGCTTCAGGTTCAGGACGTTTCTTGGGAGGTGGACGGCAGGTCCATTATTCAGGACGTGGAGATGCATGCCTCGGACGGGGAGTTCATCGGCGTAGTGGGCCCAAACGGTAGCGGCAAATCGACCTTGCTCCGTTGTGTTTACAGGGCGCTAAAGCCTGCTGCTGGTTTCATCAGCCTGGACGACGAAGACATCAAGCAGATGTCGGCCAAAGAGGCCGCTCGCAAGACGGCAGTGGTTTTGCAGGAGATGACCTCTGATTTCGATTTCACGGTGGATGAGACGGTAGCCATGGGGCGAACACCCCACAAGGGCCTGTTTGAAAGGGACACCGATACTGACTTCGAAATCATCGAGAAGGCCCTCGAGAGAGTGGGCATGAATGAGTTTGCCGACCGCTACTTTAATACGCTGTCCGGCGGGGAAAAGCAGCGCGTACTGATCGCCAGGTGCCTGGCTCAGCAGACGAAATTCCTGGTTCTGGACGAGCCAACAAACCATCTGGATATTCGTTACCAGCTGGAGATATTAGACCTGGTAAAAGGGTTGGGCGTTACCACGGTGGCAGCGCTACACGACCTGAATCTGGCCGCCGCGTACTGCGACAGGATTTACGTGGTGCAAGAGGGAAAGATTGTGGAATCGGGAAACCCGGTGGAAGTTCTTGTGCCTGAGTTGATCAAAAATGTGTTCGGCGTTGGTTCGGTTGTGGACGTGAATCCGTTCACGGGAACGCCTAGAATCACATTCTACCGAGGCACAACAGGAACCGAAAACGGCACTGCCCAGTTAGCCACGGGGCAGCGAAACGAATCGCAGGAGAATTAACCTGGCAATCACACAACAGGCGGTCGTATTACTTAGCAGAGGCGGGTACAGCAAGGCCCCGAAAGAGCAGTTGGCGACGCTGGTCGACCGGCTTCAATGCGCGGGCGCTGCTCAAACAGTGGTCGGTGCTTTTGTGGACCAGGCCACGCCATCGTTGCCCCAGGCGTTGGACCTTTGTGCGCAATCGGGTGCGGAGCGCATTCTGGTTGTGCCGGTGTACCTTCCTGATGACCGCAACCTGGGCAGTTGGTTGGTCAAGGTGATAGGCAGGTGGAAGCGCCAACGTATGTCCTCTGATGTCACTGATGTTCAGGTAAGCATGAGTCCTTCGCTGGGCGACCATGAAGGCATCGCCAACACTGTTATACAGCTGGTATCGGATGCGCAGGGCGGTGATCCTATTGCGCCAATATCTCCTAGGCGGGGGGACTCGGAAATTGGCGAGCCTGAATGGTCCGTCATACCTCCGCATAAGTTCCACCTGATGCAGTGCCGAGGTCCCCGTTGCACTGCGCGAGGCTCAGGCGACGTTTGGGAACACCTGAACGGACGGCTGATGAAAGAGGGAATGCTGGATAAGGACGTGCTCGTAGCCCAGACGGGTTGTCTCTTTCCTTGCAACCTTGGTCCAATGATGGTGGTCTATCCAGAGGGCGTGTGGTACTGCGGTCTGAACGAGGCCGCTACGGACCGAATTGTGGAGGAGCATTTTCGCAATGGCCAAGTGGTTAGCGAATACGCTCGGAAACCAGCGTCGCATGCCCAGCGCATGACCGGTCAGCCGACTTAGTTGCGGACCAGGCATTATGATATCCTTTAGCGATCTATCAGGAGCATTATGACAGAAGAAACTACAGAACATCAGCCGGTAAAAGGCCCACGAATTAAGAAGGGTCTCGTAGTCGTCAATACTGGTAACGGTAAGGGCAAGACCACCGCTGCATTGGGCGTGCTATTTCGCGCTTGGGGCCGAGATATGAAGATCCAGATGTTCCAGTTCCTGAAGCACACAGGCTCTCAGTTCGGCGAGAGTCGTGCGGCCAAGAAGCTGGGCATCGAAATGGGTGCCATGGGCGACGGCTTTACTTGGCGCACCAAGAATATGGATGAGACTCAGGCCCTTGGCAGGGCTAAGTGGGAGAAGGCCAAAGAGGCGATCCTGTCGGAAGAGTACGAGATCATCATTCTGGACGAGTTCACCTATCCCATGCACTACGGCTGGATTGATGTAGCAGACGTCATAGAGGTGCTGAAGCAGAAGCCTGAGATGCTGCACGTTATTATCACCGGCCGTTACGCACCGGACGAGCTGATCGAATTCGCGGACCTGGTAACCGAGATGAAAGAGATCAAGCATCCGTACAGGGAGCAAGGCATAAAAGCCCAACCCGGTCTCGAATTTTAGTTTTGAATTGTAGTAGAGGCCACTTCTTCTAAAAATACCGTATGTTGGGCTGAACAGTTAAATTGGAACGAACCAGAGGCTAAATTTAAAGCAATGATAAATACACTTGAAGAAGCAATAGCAAGAATCGAACCAGCCGACGCAGGGGCTATGAGACGGGCGCAATCTCGTCAGCGAAACCTGACGAAGCCGCCGGGAAGCCTGGGTCGCCTGGAAGATGTCTCCATTCAGTTGGCAGGCATATTCAAGACGGAACGACCGAGCATTAATGGCAAGGCCGTCATCGTCGCGGCGGGGGACCACGGTGTTGTGGCACAGGGCGTAACGGCTTATCCGCAAGAGGTCACGGCGCAGATGGTGCTGAACTTCCTTTCGGGCGGAGCGGCTGTCAGCGGTATGTCCAAGCAGCTAGGCGTATCGCAGTACATCGTCGACGCTGGTATCGTCAGTGATGTGCCTGCTCATCCTGACCTGCGCGTGGTGAAGATTGGCCGGGGCACGGGCGATATTACAGAGGGCCCGGCAATGAGACGGGAACAAGCCGAAGAAGCAATTTTGGCTGGCGTGAATCTGGCCGTAGAGGCCGCCAATTCAGGCGCTGACCTCATTGCCACGGGCGATATGGGCATCGGCAACACCACCTCTTCTAGCGCAATCGCCGCTGCAATCACCGGCAAATCCGCGTCCGAAATGACAGGCAATGGCACGGGCAGAACCCCAGACGAGTTGCTCTTGAAGGCTGTCGTAATACAGAAGTCGTTGGACGTAAACCAGCCAGATGCCACGGACGCTCTGGATGTGCTGACCAAGGTGGGTGGATTTGAGATTGGAGTGCTAGCTGGTGTGGCTCTGGGAGCCGCCGGAATGCGCCGGGCTGTTGTGTTGGATGGCTTCATCTCGGGAGCGGCGGCCCTTATAGCCTACGGTATATGCCCAACGGTTCGCGACTACATGTTTGCCTCCCATCGGTCTGCGGAGAAGGGCCACAGGGCTGTGTTGTCCTACCTCAAGCTGCGGCCGCTTCTGGATCTCGGGTTGCGACTGGGCGAGGGTACGGGAGCCGTATTAGCCATGACGCTGATAGAGACGGCGGCGGCATGTCTTTCAAATATGGCGACCTTTGGCGAAGCGGGCGTTTCCGACAGAGAAGACGAGCAGGTACTGACCTCGGAGCCTAGTTAGTGAATTCGCTGCGTCTGGCCTTAGGCTTCATGACCATTCTGCCAGTCGCGCCAAGAGACACGCCTATGCAGCTGGCTTCGGCCCGCGCTTACTTTCCAATGGTAGGCCTCGTTCTTGGGCTGATCTTGGTGGGCCTGGACCTGTTGCTCAGGCCAGTGCTACCGGCGCTGCTGCTATCAGTAGTGCTGATCGCCGTAATAGTGGCGCTGACTCGCGCCCTGCACATTGACGGCTTTATGGATACCTGCGACGCGCTGTTGGGCGGTTTCACCCGCGAGCGACGACTTGAGATATTCAAGGATTCTCATGTGGGAGCCTTCGCTGTCGTAGGCGTTCTGGTTCTTTTGCTAATCAAGGTGACCGCGTTGGCCAGCCTATTGGGCCCCACACGATCGCTGATTTTAGTGCTGTTCCCCTGTCTCGCTCGTTGGGCCATCCTGCTCTCCATGGACCTGTTTCCATACGTCAGGTCCCAGGGGCTAGGGACCGCGTTTCAGTCGGGGCGACGGGCGTGGCAGTTGTCTCTCGGACTTATCACTGCCCTGGCTGCCAGCGTTTTGCTGGTTGGCGTCATGGGCATAGTCCTGTTGGCTCTGGCGTCCGTGGTGGCGTGGGCACTGGGTCGCTGGGCCTCCAGTCTTCTCGGAGGCGTAACAGGCGACATATACGGAGCGATCAATGAAGTATCTGAAGCGGCGGTGCTGGTGATGGCAGTAATACTCATAGCTAGCTCACCTCTGGCGCTGAAGTCGCCTCTGGCTGCACTGGTCTAAGGCTATGCGTTGGCAGCCTTGGTCTGGCGAATGGTACCTGGACGGTGGTGTGTTGCTTCTGGCGTTGGCCCTGGACCTGGCATTGAGAGAGCCGCCGGCCCGGCTGCATCCGGTGGTCTGGATAGGTAACGCCATATCAGTCTTGGACAGGTTACTCCCGCAATCGACCAACGGGAAGGCGCTGGTTTCAGGTTCTTTCATGGCCTTATGCCTGCCACTGATCGCCGGGGGGCTGGCGTGGCTGGCAATGGTAGGCCTGCAGGAGATTGGTCCGCTGGCGTACCTGCTGGGCGGGGCGATCTTGCTCAAGACAACCTTTGCTGTGAAGGGTCTGGCCCAGGCTGCCAATGCGACCTCCACGGCCATGGAATCGGAACAGCTGGATGATGCCAGAGATAGCCTTCAGAGTCTGGTGAGCCGGGACGCACAGGCGTTGGCACCCGCACTGGTGGCGGCAGCGGCGGTGGAGTCGGTGGCTGAGAACACGACGGATAGCTACATTGGCCCGTGGCTGGCCTTTGCGATTCTCGGGTTGCCGGGTGCCTTTGCGTATCGGGCGGTCAACACGCTGGACAGCATGGTAGGCTACCGCGGGCGGTACGAGTATTTCGGCAAGGCGTCGGCCAAAATAGATGACCTGGTGAACCTGATACCTGCGAGAATTAGTGCCTTCCTGATACTGCTGGCTGGTTTCGCCATGGGGCTGTCGGTCAAGAGAGGTTGGAGCGTTATGCTCAAGGCCAGGAGAATTACGGCCAGTCCCAACGCGGGATGGACCATCGGCGCGATGTCTGGCCTGCTGGGCGTAACGCTGGAGAAGCCGGACCAGTATCGCATCGGCGACGGCAATCGCGAGCCTGGGGCATCGGATATCGGTCGGTCTGTTCGAGTAGCATATGTGGTAGCGGTCTTTGGCGCGTTTCTTGGGCTAAGTATTCTTTACCTTCGCGGGGTGCTTTTCGGCTAATGGTTAAGGCAGAGGACAAGGTGGAGCAGGGCGCACAACCCGTACACGGTGGGCTGAACCTGACTGAGTTACGACAGTTGGGTCTGGACCCTCGCGCCATATTGGATTTCAGTTCCAGCATCAACCCGCTGGGCGCACCGCCGGGCGTGATGGACGCAATTTCCAGCGTGAATATCGCCTCCTACCCCGACACCGAATGCCTGGAGTTGCGTGAGGCCCTGGGCAACCTCCTCGGT
>Ga0066376_10002864_pt1 | contig 15817 bp, 14 predicted proteins | sample Knorr_S15_td_Bot_FD_77009 | JGI IMG/M metagenome (GOLD analysis project Ga0066376, IMG submission 77009) | Marine microbial communities from Southern Atlantic Ocean transect - Knorr_S15_td_Bottom_ad_5009_LV_A | ecosystem: Environmental > Aquatic > Marine > Oceanic | place: Southern Atlantic... | reverse complement strand
GATATTAAAAAAATAAATATTTTTAGAAAGATATGTGATTATATTTTAATTGATACAAAAATAGTAACAAAAAAAAAATTAAATTTTAAAAAAAAAACTAGAGAATTAAATTGGAAATTATTAAAAAATATAAAAAATAAAAATTCGTTAATTTTATCAGGAGCATTGAATATTCATAATTTAGAAAAAGCTATAAAAACTTCAAATATTAAATTTGTTGATGTTTCATCAAGTATAGAACAGTCCCCTGGGAAAAAAAATATAAAAAAAATAAGCAAATTTTTAAAATTAGCAAATAAATTATAATTATGAAAAGAAATACATATACATCAGGCCCAGATATTAATGGCCGTTTTGGTAAATATGGTGGAAGATTTGTTGCTGAAACACTTGTGCCCTTAATTTTAGAAGTTGAAAAAGCATATAAAAAGATTAAAAAAAAAAAATCATTTATTAATGAATTTAAAAAATATCTTAAAGATTATGTTGGAAGGCCTTCGCCTTTATATTTTGCCGAAAATTTATCAAAAAAATTAAAAGGTCCTAAAATTTATTTTAAAAGAGACGAATTGAACCATACAGGAGCACATAAAATTAATAATACTCTTGGGCAAATACTTCTTGCCAAAACAATGGAGAAAAAAAGAATAATAGCGGAAACAGGTGCTGGTCAGCATGGAGTTGCAACTGCTACAGTGTGTGCTTTATTTAATTTTCCATGCACTATTTATATGGGTGAAATTGATTATGAAAGACAAAAGCCAAATGTTTTTAGAATGAGACTTCTAGGGGCTGATGTTGAAAAAGTAAAGAGCGGTTCAAAAACTCTCAAAGATGCAATGAATGAAGCTCTTAGAGACTGGGTGACAAATGTTAATGATACTTTTTATATTATTGGAAGTGTGGCTGGGCCACATCCTTACCCCGAAATGGTGAGAGATTTTCAGTCCGTAATTGGTCATGAGGCTAAAGAGCAAATAAAAAAAAAAGAAGGTAAGCTTCCAAATTTATTAATAGCATGTGTTGGGGGGGGGTCTAATGCGATGGGTCTTTTTTACCCTTTTTTAAACGATATAAATGTTAAAATGATTGGTGTTGAAGCTGCAGGAGAAGGACTTAATAAAAAACACGCAGCATCGATTGCTAAGGGTCATTTAGGTGTTCTACATGGAAGTAAAACTTATATATTGCAAGATAAAGATGGACAAATTACAGAACCGCATTCAATATCTGCTGGCTTAGATTATCCTGGTGTTGGCCCAGAGCATGCGTGGCTTAAAGACACTAAACGTGTAAAGTATGTAAGTGTTACGGATAAAGAGGCTCTTGAAGCTTTTAAATTTAGTTCAAGAATTGAAGGCATTATACCAGCTTTAGAACCATCTCACGCACTCGCGTACTTAATTAAAAAGGCTTCAAAAATGCCTAAAGATAATATCGTTATTATGAATATGTGTGGTCGTGGTGATAAAGATATTTTTACAGTTGCAAAAAAATTAAAAATTAATATCTAAATTTAATGCCATATAAAGACATATTAAAAAACAAATTCAATGAATTAAAAACAAAAAAAAAATGCGGTTTAATATCTTTTATAACCGCAGGAGATCCAGATTTTAATACATCCTTTCAAATTCTAGAAAAACTCCCTGAATGTGGTGTTGATATTATAGAGCTTGGAATGCCATTTTCTGATCCAATGGCTGATGGCCCTATTATTCAAAGAGCTAATGGTAGAGCAATCAAAAATAAAATGAATTTAAAAAAAACATTTGAACTTGTTAAAAGATTTAGAAAAAAAAATTATAATACACCTTTAATATTAATGGGTTATTACAATCCAGTACATAGATTTGGAATAAATAATTTTATTAATAACGTTAAGAAAAATAATATAAATGGAGTAATAATTGTTGATCTGCCTCCAGAAGAGGATAATGAATTGTGTTTACCAATGATTAAAAATAAAGTTCATTTTATAAAATTAGCGACCCCTACAACAAATAATATTAGATTTAAAAAAATAATTAAACATGCCTCTGGATTTATCTATTATATCTCTATAACAGGAATTACAGGGGCAAACTATAAATCAAATCAAAAACTGGGAAACCAAATAAAAAATTTAAAAAAAATGACTAAATTGCCAATAGCAGTTGGATTTGGTATAAAAAATAAAAATGATGTAAAAAAATTATCCAAAACAGCTGATGCAGTTGTTGTTGGATCTTCAATTATTAAAAAAGTGGAAGAAGCTGAAAAAAAAAAATATAATAAAAAAAAATTAGTTGATAATGTTTTAAACTATGTAAAACAACTATCATCTGTATTATAGATATAATATGAATTGGCTAACAAATTATATTAAACCAAAACTTCAATCCTTAGTTAAAAAAAGGGATATTCCAAAAAACTTATGGCTTAAATGCCAATGTGGAACAATGATTTACTATAAAGATTATGAAAAATCTTTAGGGGTTTGTGATCAATGTGGAACACATATCAGGTTATCGTCAAGTATGAGAGTAAAATTTCTTTTTGATGAAGGAAAATATGAAAAAATTAAAGTTCCAAGCAATAATAGTGATCCCCTATCTTTCAAAGATAAAAGAAAATATAAAGATAGATTAAAAGAAGCACAAAAAAGAACAAAAGAAAATGATGCTGTAATTATAGCAGAAGGTAAAATAGAAAATATTTCTGTTCTTGCTATAGTTTTTGATTTTAATTTTATGGGCGGATCAATGGGAGTAAGTGTTGGAGATTCTATTGTAAAAGGTTCTGAACTTTCTTTAAAAAAGAATTTACCGTTAATAATAATACCTTCATCTGGAGGGGCCAGGATGCAAGAGGGAATTTTGTCTCTTATGCAAATGCCAAGAACTGTTGCTGCAATAAAAAAAGTTAAAGATAATAAAATTCCTTATATTGTAGTTTTAACTGATCCTACAACAGGTGGGGTATGTGCATCTTTTGCAATGCTAGGAGATGTATTAATTGCTGAAAAAGATGCAACTATTGGTTTTGCTGGTAGGAGAGTAATTGAACAAACGATTAAAGAAACAATTCCTGAAAATTTTCAAACTTCGGATTATCTTCTAGAGCATGGCATGGTTGATATGGTGGTGCATCGAAAAGATTTAAAAAAAAAGTTGGCAAAAATCTTAAAATTTTTATTAAAAAAAAGTCAAAATAATTTTTAAATGTCAAATCAATTACTAAATGCATTTGTTAAAGAAGAATATGGTAATTTAAATAAAATAGAAATAAGTTTAGAAAAAAGATTAGAGCAACTCCACCCAAAAAAAATTGATCTTTCTCTAGATAGAATTTTAAATCTTTTATCAAAATTAAATAACCCTCAAAATAAAATAAAGAATGTAATTCATATTGCTGGTACAAATGGCAAAGGTTCTGTATTAGCATTTTTAAAAGCATTTTTAAAATCCGGAAATTATAGTGTTAATACATATTCCTCTCCACATTTAATAAATTTCAATGAAAGAATTAATCTAAATGGAAAAAATATTTCCAGTGAATACTTAGAAAAAATCTTAAAACTATGTGATAAAAAAAATAACAATTTTCCTATAACATTTTTTGAAATGACCACAGCAGCTGCATTTGTTGCATTTAAAGAAAATCCAGCAGATTTTACTATTTTAGAAACAGGATTAGGTGGAAGATTAGATGCAACCAATGTTATAAAAAAACCAATAGTTATAATTATAAATGAAATATCTATTGATCACACAAATTTTCTTGGAAATAGTTTAAAACAAATCGCTCTGGAAAAATCTGGTATTATTAAAAAAAATTCTCTTGTTGTTTTAGGTTCACAATTTTTAGAAGCAAAAAATATTATAAAAAAAACTGCAAAAAAATTTAAATCAAAGACATTCATTTATAATGACGATTGGTCAATAAAAAAAGATACTTTTTTGAACAAAATAGTTTTCTCAAGCAATCTTAAAAACAGTAATAAAGAAATTTTTCCATTACCAAATTTAAAAGGTAATCATCAAATACTTAATGCTGGTATAGCTATTAAAACTATAAAGTTAATTAAAAAATTAAATTCAAAGAATAATTTAATTAAAAATGGAATAAAAAAAGTTTATTGGCAAGGCCGTTTACAAAAAATACAAATAAAAAAATTAAATATACCTATGGGTTCAATTAATAAAAAATGGGAATTATGGTTCGATGGTGGACATAACAAAAGTGCTAGTAATGCTTTATCAAAAACATTAAGAAGTTGGAAGTATAAAGATCTTTATTTAATATTTGGCATGCTTAATTCAAAAAATCCAAAGGAATTTTTAAATAATTTTAAAAATATAACAAAAAAATTAATAACCGTTCCTATTCAAGGCTCTTCCCCTTATTATTCAAATAAAAAACTATATGAAATAGCTAGTTTGAATGAATTTAATGTAGAACCATCAGGCTGTATAAAAAAAGCATTGGGTAAAATTTTAATGAAAGAAAATCCTGGAAGAATTTTAATTTGCGGTTCTTTTTATATGTATAAAGAACTTAATGCTTTATTGAAAAAATAATTATATTACGGTTTTAATCCAGGAAATTAGATCGGATTTTAAACAGCTTCCTACTTTTGTACCAACAATTTCCCCTTTTTTAAAAATTATTAAAGTTGGAATGCTTTGAACTCCATATTTGTTTGGAATATTTGGATTTTTATCAATATTAAGTTTTACAATTTTGATCTTATCATCCATTTCATTATTAATTTCATCTAAAATAGGAGCTATTTCTTTACAAGGACCGCACCACTCCGCCCAAAAATCAATTAATACTGGTAATTCTGAATTAACTACTTCAGTCTCGAAAGACTTTTCATTTATTGTTAGAACACTCATAAAAAAAAATCATTGTATCATTTTTTCATATTTTTTCAAACTTTCTAAAGTTCCAAGATGAAACCACTTTCCTTCATAGATTAATCCATAAATTCTTTTCTTAAAAATTAGTTTTTTATAAATTAGTGACAATGGAAATGAATTCTTTTTAACGTTTCTAAATAAATTAGATTTTAAAATTTGAATACCTGTAAATATATATTGAGGCTCGTTATCTTTTTCTTTTAATAATTTTCCTGACTTATCTAAACAAAAATCTCCACAAACCTTATTTTTCACTTTATTAGTTGGATATAAAAGTAAAAGGGCGTCCATCTTATTTTTATTCCAAAAATTATTTAAATTTTCAAAAGGGCAACTTTTTCCCTCTGACCAAATAATATCACTGTTGATTACAAAGAATTCTTTCTGATCTATTATTTTTAATGCATTTTTAACACCTCCTCCTGTATTTAAAAGTTTTTTTTCTTCAGAAAATAAAATAATAATTTTATATTTTTTATTTAATTTTTTTTTTATTTTTTCTTTTAAATAATGAAGATTAATAACTACTTTTTTAAATCCAATTTTTTCAAGTTTATTAATGTTTTTTTCAATCAATGTATATTTTCCTATTTTAATTAAAGGCTTGGGAACTTTATTTGTATATGGTCTTAATCTTTTTCCTAATCCAGCAGCTAAAATCATTACAGTAGAAATATTCATTTTTAAAATTTAGGTTTTATTCTATATTTTTTTGGGAAATATTCGTCAAACCATAATTTCAGACTTAACAAATTTATAGATTCTAAATTTTTTTCCAACAGCCTCCATAACCTTGGAATATGCTTTAAATACTTTTTTTTCCGATCCCGCATAAATAATCGAGTAAAAATTCCTATTACTTTAATATGTCTGTTAGCGGCTAAAATTTGATATTCTTTTTTAAATCTTTTTTTATCATTTTTATTTAAAGTGTTTTCAAATTTTGTATATATTTGATTATAAATTCTTTTATTTACATCTCTTCTTGCATCCTCAAGTAATGAAACCAAATCGTATGCACGTGGACCTACTACTGCATCTTGAAAATCTATTAGTCCACATTTTTGTATACCTATTCTGTCTTTTAAAAAGAATAAATTATCAATATGAAAATCTCTATGGACTATTACTTTTTTTCCTCTCAAGACTGGTTTAAGTAGTTCTTTCCATATTTTCAAAAAGGAGTTAATAATTAATATTTTTGGTTTTTTTTTAAAAATTGCTGGCCAATACCATAAAAGAAATAGTTTAATTTCATCAATAAATTTTTCATTTGTATATTTAGGATTTTTTTTTAAAAAAAAACATGATTTTTTTTGTAAATACATTAAATTTTCAACAGCTAAATCATATAATTTATATTCACTAAAACCGTTTCTTAAATATTTTGAATATGTATTATTCCCAAAGTCCTCAATCAGAAATAGTCCTTTTTTTTTATCATAATCTATAATTTTTGGTACAGATAATCCAATTTTAAAAAATAATTTAGAAATTTTAATATATCCTGTATTGTTTTCTTTTAATTTAGGGGAAGAAAAAAAAATAAATTCTTTATGTTTTTGTTTGATACGAAAAAATTTTCTAAAAGAAGCATCAGATTTTATTGGTTTCAAACTATAATTTTTAAAGCCATTTTTAATTAAAAAACTTTTTTTCATAAAAAAAACATTATTTTTTTTTGTTTAATTTTAATGAACTTAATTTATTCTTATAATAATTTCCAAATGCTCTAACGGAAATTATTCTACTCTCTAAACGAGTTAAATTATTAATAAAGTTAATTTCAATTTTCTCTTTAAATATTTTTTCTACCTTTTCTGGCCATTCAATTAATGTTATTTTATCTCGTATTTCTTCAAAAAAATCTATAACTTGAATTTCTTTAATGCTTTTTAATCTAAACAAATCAACGTGACAAACTGTTTTTTCTTTACCGCAATCATAATTCTGTATTAAACTATAAGTTGGGCTTACAACTACTTTAGGTTCCTTTTTTTTATTGTGTATCGATAATGATTTAATAAAAAAACGTGCAAAAGTTGTTTTTCCACTTCCTAAATTACCTCTTAGAAAAAAAATATCTCCCTTATTTGCTTTTAAAGCTAACGCTTTAGCAAGTTGTTTTGTTTCCTTAATAGATGTAATAGAAATTTTAAGAATATTGCATTACCTAATATCTATAGCGATCCGGTTTAAAAGGTCCTTGAGAATCTACGTTAATATATTTTGCTTGCTTTTTTGTAAGCTTTGTTAATTTAGAACCTAATTTATCTAAATGTAATGCTGCAACTTTTTCATCAAGTTTTTTTGGTAAAATGTAAATGCTATTTTTATATGATTTAGATTTATTCCATAATTCTATTTGAGCTAATACTTGATTTGTAAAAGAAGCACTCATTACAAAACTTGGGTGTCCTGTTGCGTTTCCTAAGTTTACTAACCTTCCTTTAGATAAAACTATTAATTTTTTTCCACCAGGGAATTCAACTTCATCTACCTGAGGTTTTATTTCATCCCACTTATAATTCTTTAGTGCATCAATTTGTATTTCACTATCGAAATGTCCAATATTACAAACAATAGCTCTATCTTTCATTTTTCTCATATGTTCAATTGTAATAACATCAACGTTACCTGTGGCTGTGCAAAAAATATCTCCTTTAAATGCAACTTCTTCCAACCTCACTACTTCATAACCTTCCATTGAGGCCTGTAGAGCACAAATCGGATCAACTTCAGTTACCATAACTCTGGCTCCTGCGCTACGTAGACCTGCTGCAGATCCTTTTCCTACATCGCCATAACCACAAACAACCGCTGTTTTCCCTGCCAGCATAACATCTGTTGCTCTCTTAATTCCATCAACTAAACTTTCTCTACATCCATATAAATTATCAAATTTTGATTTTGTTACACTATCATTAACATTTATAGCAGGAATTAGTAATTTTTTATTTTTTTCCATTTCATATAAACGATGGACTCCTGTTGTTGTTTCTTCTGAGACGCCTTTTATAGTTTTTAACAAATTTTTATATTTTTCATGCATAATCTTTGTTAAATCTCCACCATCATCTAATAATAAATTTGGTTTCCAACTTTTTGGTCCTTTAATTGTTTGTTCTATACACCACCAAAATTCTTTTTCATTCATTCCTTTCCAAGCAAAAACTGGAATTCCTTTTTTTGCTATAGCTGCCGCTGCATGATCTTGTGTTGAAAAAATATTACATGAGCTCCACCTGACTTGTGCTCCCAATTCTATTAGCGTCTCTATTAAAACAGCTGTCTGTATGGTCATGTGTAAACAGCCGATAATATTTGCCCCTTTTAAAGGGTTTTTGTTTTTATATTCTTTTCTTAAAGCCATTAACCCAGGCATTTCAGTTTGGGCAATATTAATTTCTTTACGTCCCCAAGAAGCTAGCGTTATATCTTTAACTTTATAGTCTTTCATGATAATTAAAATTTAATAAAAAAGAGCACATAATAAATCTATATAATATTATATTGTAATTTATTGAATTTTTTTAAGCATTATTGTAAATCTTGCTCCAGCAATTTTACCGTTTTTATTAATTTTATTTTCAGCAGTTATTGATCCATTATGAGCTTCTATAATCTGTTTTGATATACTCAATCCTAAACCTGAATGTTCTCCAAACTTTTCTCCTTTAGGCCTTTCTGTATAAAACCTATCAAATATTTTCTCTTTACTTTGATTTTGTATTCCAGGACCAAAATCATCTATATTAATTATAATTAAATTCTTTGTAGTTTTTAAATAAACTTCAATTTTTTTATTTCTTTTATTAAATGACAATGCGTTATCAAATATATTTGTAAATACTTGAGACAATCTTTGTTTATTACCAATTGCTTTGTATTTTAATTCTTTATTAAATATGACAAAAATTAATTCATTATTTCTATTATAAAAATTTATAATATCTTGAATAATTTTTTTAACATCGACTTTTTTCATTTTCTCTCTAGATAATTCAGCATCTAATCTAGAAAAATTGGAAATATCTGTTACTAAGCGATCTAATCTTTTTACATCATCAATAATTATTTCAGAAAGTTTTTCTATTTGTTTTTTATCTTTAGTTTTAGTGGCAGCTTCAACTGCGCTTTTCAAAGATGTTAACGGATTTTTTATTTCATGAGCAACATCTGCTGCAAAGTTCTCAATTGCATCCATTCTTTCTAAAAGAGAATTTAACATATTTTTTAAAGCAACAGCTAAATCATTTATTTCATCTTTTCTATCTGAAAATTGAGGCACTACTATTTTTCTCCTTATCAATGGATTAATATCCTTTGCTACTGCTGCTAACTTTCTTATAGGTCTTACAATATTATTAGATAAATACACTGAGACACAAATAGTTAAAAATAATGCAACAAAAAAAACTTTGAATACTTCAAACCTAAAATTTTGAAGTTTAGTTTCAATATTTTGGTTATTTACTGTTAATAAAATAGCTCCCGATATTTTTCGATAGGATTGAACAGGCAAAGCCAGGCTAAATATTTTTATTCCACTTTCTAATTGTCTTAAGTTCCTGTTTTCCTCACCATATAATGCTTTTAAAACCTCTTCATAATCTTCTGCTTGCTGTAAAACATTTTCTTTATATACAGGAAGGTTACTAGTTTTAGCAATCAAAGCTGCTATATTAATATAAATTTTTTCAAAAAGAATTCTAAAAATATTTTTTTCTTTTACATCAGCTAGTTTTGTTTCTTTAATTTTAGTTCGATAACCTATTGTCTTTTCTGAATCAGCTATCAAATCTCCTTGATAAGAAAATAATCTAATTCTCACTCTACTTTTCTCTAATAAATGAACAATTGTTTTTTGGGCTTCAGGTGTCATAATGATTTGTAATCTATAATTACCTGCAATAACAATACTTCGGCCTATTGCTTGCGCTAATATTCTACCCTCATCTTCAAGTTTTTCATATTCGTTTTCTATAAGAATTTGTTGATACTTATCAATTGAAAAAAAACCTCCAAGCAAAAAGAAAAGTGCTAGAATATTTAATGTTAATAATCTTAGAAGAAGTGGAGAAATTGAAATTCTTTTTCCGAACATTTTTTATTTAATAAATCAACTTATTCAGAAAATTTATATCCTACACCATAAATTGTACTTATTTCATTAAATTTTTTATCATTAATTTTAATTTTCTTTCTTATTCTCTTTAAATGATGATCTATGGCACGATCATCTTCATTTTTACCTTCTTCTCCAAAAGCTGCAATCATTAATTGTTCTCGTGATTTAACCACACCAGGGTTTTCAATTAAAGATTGAATTATTAAAAACTCAGTTACAGTTAAATTAATTGCTTTATTTTTCCACTTACACATATGTTTATCTTTATCTAAAGAAAAATTTCCTTTAATTACAGAATTTGTTTTACTATTTTCGTTTTTTGCATCTTTATTTTTTGAAAAAAATTCTTGTCTTTTAATTAAAACTCTTATTCTTTCGATCAAAACTTTTTGAGAAAAAGGTTTTATTATATAATCATCTGCTCCAAGTTTAAAACCTAATAATTCATCTATTTCTGTATCTTTAGAAGTTAAAAAAATAACTGGTACATTTGAACTATTTCTTATTTTTTTTAGCAAATCTATTCCGTTTAATCTTGGCATTTTAATATCAAGGACAGCAATATCTGGAGAACCTTCAAGAATACCTTTTAATCCTTTCTCCCCATCGGTAAAAGTTTTTACTGAAAAACCCTCTGATTCTAAAGATATAGAAACAGATTTTAAAATATTTTCATCATCATCAACTAAAAAAATCTTCTTTCCCATAATTAAAATAAAAAAAACTAATGAGCTTCCGCCCAATTATTGCCTTTACCTACATCAACAATCAACGGAACATCAAGTTTTATATCTGGCAACATAGCTTTCTCCATAATACTTGTAATTTCCTTAGTAAGATAGGTAATTTCTGATTCAGGCATTTCAAACAATAATTCATCATGAACTTGTAATATCATCTTTGTTTTAATCTTATTTTCTATAAAAAATTTGTGAATTTTAATCATCGCTTTTTTTATAATATCTGCTGCTGATCCTTGTATTGGTGCGTTTATAGCAGCCCTAATAGCAAAATTTCTAAAATTTGAATTTTTATTGTTAATACCTGTAATATAGCATTTTCTTCCAAAAATGGTTTTGACAAATCCATTTTTTTTACAAAAGTTCGTTGTTTCATTAATATAGTTTGAAATACCAGTGTATTTTTTAAAATATCCCTTTAAAAAAAAATCAGCATCAGATCTACTAATATTTAATTGTTTAGAAAGTCCAAAAGCGCTTATTCCATAAATAATTCCATAATTTATAGTTTTTGCTTTTCTTCTTAAATTGTTATCAATTTGATCAATTGGTTTATTAAAAATTTGTGATGCGGTTTCTTTGTGAATATCTAAATTTGAATCAAATGCTTTTTTTAATTCATTAACTTTACCTATGTGTGCCAAAAGCCTGAGTTCAATTTGTGAATAATCTAGAGAAACTAATTTATGCCCTTTTTCAGAAATAAAAGAATTTCTAATCTTTTTTCCTTCTTCAGTTCTAATGGGAATATTTTGTAAATTTGGATCGGTTGAAGATAGTCTCCCGGTATTAGTTGCTGCCATTGAGTATGATGTATGAATTCTTGATGTTTTTTTATTTATTTTCTCTGTTAACGATTCTGTATATGTGTTCTTTAATTTAGAAATTTGTCTCCATTCTAAAAGCATTTTTGCAATTTCATGACCTTGGTAAGATAAATTTTCCAAAACTTCAGAACTAGTGCTATAAGCTCCACTTTTACCTTTTTTTCCTCCTTGCAGCCCCATTTTATCAAATAAAATTTTTCCTAGTTGTTTAGGAGAAGCAATATTAAATTCTAATTTAGAATGTTTAAAAATTTCCTTTTCTATAGAAAAGATCTTTTTTAAAAAAATTGAGCTTAATTTCTTTAATTCTTTTACATCAATCTTTATTCCATTTTTTTCCATATTAACCAACACATCTATAAGTGGTCTTTCAATATTTTCATAAACATTCAATAATTTTTCTTCTATAATTCTTTTTTTAAGAATGTGATAAATTTTTAAAGTAACATCGGCGTCTTCTGCTGCATATCTATATGCCTCTTCTATACTAAGTTCATCAAAAGTTTTTTCTTTTTTTCCAACTCCTACTATATCTTTATATTTAATAGTGTCATAATCTAAATATATTTTTGCCAAGTCATCTAAATTGTGTTTAAATTTTCCAGTGTCTAAAACATATGATAAGAGCATTGTGTCTTCAACTGGATTAAGGTTTATATCAACATTAGAAAGTACTATTTTATCATATTTAATATTATGGCCGATTTTCATAATTGAAGTGTCTTCAAATAAATTTTTTAAAATTAAAAACACTTTTTCAAAATCAATATTTAAAATATTTTCATCTTTATTTAACTTATGTTCAAAGGGTAAATAATAAGCCTCATTTTCTTTAAAGGAAAAAGATATTCCAACTAATTTAGCTTGATTTGCATATAAAGAATTAGTTTCTGTGTCTATAACAACTAATTTTTCTTTTTTAATCTCTTCTATTAAACTTTTTAATTTTTGCACAGATTCAATAATGCGATAATTTTTTTTATTGCTTATTTCTTCTCTGTTACTTTTATCTTTGTTTGAATTTTTTTTATTCAATCTTATGATTAAATTTTTAAATCCATGCTTTTCAAAAAATTTTGAAACTTTTTTCTGATTTATACCTTTAAATATTTGAAAATTATATGGCTTATTAATTGGAACATCATTTTTTAATGTTACTAATTTTTTACTTATTAAAGCTTTATCCTTTTCATCAATTAAAACTTGTTTTCGTTTAGGTTGTTTTATTTTATTTGTTTGAGAAAGTAAATTTTCTAAGGTTCCAAAATCATTAATTAATTCAGCCGCAGTCTTTATACCTATTCCTGACACTCCAGGTATGTTGTCTATACTATCGCCTGCAAGAGCTTGGACATCTATTACTTTAGATGGCTCCACCCCAAATTTTTCCTTAACTTCATTTATACCAATGTAACGTTTTTTCATTGTGTCATACATTTTAGTTTTGTCGTTAACAAGTTGCATTAAATCTTTATCTGAAGATATAACTGTAACTTCTATTCCTTTTTTTTCAGCTTGTGAAGCGTATGTTGCAATAATATCATCTGCCTCATATCCATCCATCTCAATTTGAGGCAAATCATATGCTTCGGTCGCTTCTCTGATAATAGAAAATTGAGGTATAAGTTCTTCCGGTGGTTCGGATCTATTACTTTTATAAGGTTTATAAATATCTTCTCTAAAAGTTTTTTTTTTTGTATCAAAAACAACAATTAATTGATCGGGTTTAAATGTTTCTATAATATTAGTGATCATAGTGCAGTATCCGTACACCGCATTAATAGGAATACCTTCAGGGTTTGTTAAAGGTGGTAGAGCATAAAATGCACGAAAAATAAATCCTGAACCATCAATTAAAAATAAATTTTTCAATTTTAAATAATTATATACTAATTTAAAAAAGTAGTTATTTATATTATCAATAAAAAAATAAACATTGGATATTGAGAGGTAAAAAGGATTACATACGCAATTTATATAAAAAATTTAAATAAGGTTTTTAAATCAAAGAAAATTAAACAAGAAGTTGTTGCATTAAATAATATTAATTTAAAAATTCCGAAAGGATCTTTGTTCGCAATTTTAGGATTAAATGGAGCTGGAAAATCTACATTAATAAATATTCTGGGAGGCTTAACAATAAAAAATTCAGGTTTAGTTGAAATAAATGGCTATGATATAGATAAAAATAGAAAAGAAGCAAGCTGTCAAATTGGAATTGTTCCACAAGAAATAAATTTTGACCCCTTTTTTACACCAAAAGAAATATTAGAACTTCAATCAGGTCTTTATGGTATTAGTAAAAAAAATAGAGTGACAGAAAAAATTTTAGAAGATTTAGACCTAGTAGATAAAGCTGATGCTTATGCAAGAACTTTGTCAGGTGGAATGAAGAGGAGATTGATGATTGCAAAATCTTTAATACATCAACCAACTGTTTTAGTTTTAGATGAGCCAACTGCTGGTGTCGATGTTAACTTACGTCAACAGCTTTGGAAATATATTATTAAATTAAATAAGATGGGAACTACAATTATATTAACAACACATTATATTGAAGAAGCAGAAAAGCTCTGTGATAGAATATCTATAATAGATAAAGGAAAATTAATAATAGCTGAAAAAAAAACAAAAATTATGAATAAATTCAAAAAGAAAAAATTAGAAGATATCTTTCTGAAACTTACAAAAACTTAATAGAACTAAGCATTTTTTTAGCTTCTTTATGGTATTTTTCATAAAATTCTATTTTAGGTGCAACAAAATAAGCTAAATATAATTTTTTATCTTTGACAACTGCTACAACAAAGCCTTTATAGATTAACCCCAATTCATTCTGTCCTTCAATATCAAAAGTTATTCCATCAAAATTGTCTATCTTATAATTTTTAAAATTATTAGAATCAATCTTTACTAATCTTTTTGACCATAAAATACAATCTTCAAAAAATTCCTTTATTTCAAATTTATTCATATTTGAATTATAGATTGGTCTTTTTTCACTTTCTTGAGTAAAAAAACTATTGTGATCATATAAAGATTCACTATCACTAATTGGTCTAAAAAAAACTATTCTTTGCAATGTATAGCCATCAACAGTCCAAAAAATAAAATTATATTCTTTTTGCTCAAACTGACTCCACTTTTTATTAGTTTTTAAAGAATACATATTATTTATTTCAACTCTTCCAGACTCAATTAATGTAAATACTTTATTAGGTTGGCATGAACTTAAAACAAAAATTAAAATTAAAAATAAAATATTATTAATATTTTTCATTTATTTTATATAAGATTTAACAATTTCTACATCTTTTGCATTTGGTGCAAGATCAACATATTTTTTTAGTTTTTCTTTTGCTTCATTATTTTTATTTTCTTTTAATAATAAAAGTCCTAGCTCTCTATATACATCAGGAAAATCCTTATTTTCTTTAATAGAATCTCTATATAGTTTTATTGCTTTTTTATTTTTTTCTTCATCTTTTTTCAAACGATAAATTTCTCCTTGATAAAATTTTAATAGATATAAATTATTTGTATCATTAAAAACTTTAGAAAATACAAATTCTGTTTGTTCTATTTTATTATTAACTCTTATTTCATTTCTAATCCATTTTTTTAAATATGGATGGATAATTTTTTTTAGATTTTCTTTATTTTTCTTTCTTTCTATTTTTGAATATCCTTTAGTTTGTTCTTGCAAATTTTTTATTCTTTCCTTTGGATTTGGATGCGATGCTAAAAAAGCTGGTGGCTTCTTATTTTCACCTAATTCCATTTCTTTTATAATATTTTCCCATACCTTTGGTGCTTCATCTGGGTCATAACCAGCTTTAATCAGAGCATCTAAACCTATTTCATCAGCTTCTCTTTCATTATCTCTACTATGTTTTGCCATAATACCAGCTTGTAATAATTGTGTTATATTAAAAATATCTCCACCTCCTGGAACACCACCAACTGCAAGCCCTATTGATAACAAAGCCATTAAATCTGTTCTAGCTTTAGCATCCAACCAGGCTTTTAAAGAATGTCTTCTAATATAATGTCCTGCTTCGTGGCCAATAACAGCTGATAATTGTGCTTCATTTTCTGCACGAAGTAGCAATCCTGTCCATACCACCATCATTCCATTAGGAGCCATAAATGCATTAAAATATGGGATGTCTAGGACATAAACTCTAATGTCTTTACAATAAACTGTTAATG
>Ga0066376_10002863_pt1 | contig 15819 bp, 19 predicted proteins | sample Knorr_S15_td_Bot_FD_77009 | JGI IMG/M metagenome (GOLD analysis project Ga0066376, IMG submission 77009) | Marine microbial communities from Southern Atlantic Ocean transect - Knorr_S15_td_Bottom_ad_5009_LV_A | ecosystem: Environmental > Aquatic > Marine > Oceanic | place: Southern Atlantic... | reverse complement strand
GGGTGACGTGTGTCTGGTTGTAATTCTTGCGAACCATAATTAAACTGTAAATCATCAGCAGCAGTTTCAATAACATTTGTCTGAGCTAATGCAGCAGCATAATTACCTGTTGTAAGGGCAGCACGCATTTTTAAAGTGTTAACATATTTTGTCCATTTAGAAGCATCTCCTCCGTAGTACATGTCATCACCACCACCAGAAGCATCAAGATATCCTTGAGCTTCATCTAGCATTGCTAATGCAGCAGCATAAACATCTGCGTCATCAGAAACACTTGGGCTAGGATACTCAGCAGGGTTGTTTGCTTCAGTCCATGGAATATCTCCCACAGAATCAACAATACCCATCATAATATGAGCAGCCATTGCTTTTGACATACCTAAGTGGAAAGCCAATAAATTCTCTTCACCATTTAAACCTTCAATAGCGGCAATATCTGGCATAATGCTGGCATATAACTGATACCAAGCATTGCTTATTGTTCCACTACCAAAATTATTGTAGTATACTCTACCACCCATATAGCTTATTCTTCCTAATGCTGCACCATTGTACTGCATGTCCTGCATCGCACTAAGGAAGGCTATTTGGATGTTGTTTAATAACAGATCAGCATCCGCAAGATCTGGAGATAGTGAGTTAGGACTTGCAAGATCTTCTAATTCCATGGTTTCACATGAGTAGAACATCGTAGCAGACGCTAAGACCATCATTATTAAATATTTAAATATTCTTTTCATAATTAATTAATTTTAGTTTATTTAATTTAAACGTTATTAAAATGATGCTTTAAGACTAACACCCCACCTTTTTGAACTAGGTCCATTAAGGAAGTCCCAACCTCTTGCATTACCGACACCGGTACCTGCAACATTAGGATCGTAATTAGTAGCATCTGGAACATTATAAGCATCATGCCATAAGTTAAATCCAGTAGCTGTTAGAGATAATGCACCAAATGGCGTACTATCTAACATCTTTTGTGGAACTGACCATGATAATGATACTTCTTGAAGTCTCATAACAGAACCGTCATAGACAGACATTTCAAGTGGACCAAACAACACATTATTGAAATAATAAGATGAGTTGTTTACTTGTAGGTTGTTAGGAGAACCATCAGCTAGTACACCAGGAAGAATAAATGTATTCTTTCTGTCAGTAACGATTCCACCACGACCTAATAATGTAGCAACTGTTTTAGCTACTATATCTCCACCGGCTGTATGGCTTAATTGCCATCCAAGCGTAAAGTCTTTATACTTTAACGTATTTATAAAATTCATGACATAATCTGGCTCAGGATCACCAATAATTGGTGTAATTGTTCTTGAACCTTCTGTTCCTAGAGGAACTTCATTTCCGTTAGCATCGATTGCCATAACACCTTCTGAACCGTAGTTACCTGAAGCGTTAACAACCATATTTCCATTATCATCTCTTTCGATTCTAGTACCAACGATAACACCTAAAGCCTCACCTTGGATAGCAGCATTACCACCTAACCAAGTAGCAGTAGAACCACCATAGATAATCATATCATCGTCTTGCTGTGTTACAATAGCTGAACTTGAAGAAAAGTTAACTCTTGCATTCCAGCTAAGACCGTCCACATTAACAGGGATGATATCAAACATTTCTAAATCAAGATCAATTTCTATACCGTCACCTTCAATCTTACCAATGTTAGATTGAGTATTAGTAAAACCAGTTGATGTTGGAAGAGGTTTGTATACAATTAAGTCATTACTTGTTCTTGAAAAGTAAGAAGCATTAATTCCAACTCTATTTCCCCAAACTCTAGCATCAACTCCAAATTCAATTTCTGAAAGTAATTCTGGCTTAAGATCTGGGTTAGCCTGGAAGTCACTTACAGAGTTAGTAGTAACACCACCATTTAAACCACCATTTTGATTAGTGGATTGTGATACACTATTAACTGTAGGATAACCACTTGGAAAACCAGCAGATGTTCCATAACCAGCTCTTATCTTTAAGTATGTTAAGTTATCAGACTTAATACTTTCATCCATTGATGTAGGTAAGAATGATACACTTGCACTTGGATAGAACATGCTATTATTCTCTGTAGGCAGGTTTGAAACCCAGTCATTTCTAGCAGATACTGAAACGAATAAGAAATCCCTATAATCGATATCCACGTTTCCAAATACACCTAAAGTGTTTTGATGACTATGGTATGACATAGGTGTTTGATTCTCATAGTTAAAGTGTTGAATCACACCGTATACAATCTGTCCGCTACTTGCAGTACCTTCACGATCGTAATTTCTCATTTTTGATTCAGCTCCAACCATCCATGTAAGTCCTACGTCATCACTTACTTCAGCACTACCGTTTAATCCAACATAATGATTCCAGACAGTTACATTGTTATCCCATGTGTTAAGATAACCGTAAACAGCCCGGTCAAAGTTTACACCATTTCTGTTAGAATATGCTTTGTTTCTCTCATTATACCAGTCAATACCAGCACGATAAGTAAGAGACATGTTATCATTAATATCATAAGTTAAACTTGCAGTACCAAATACTCTATTAGTGTTTTGACCACCTTGAGAGTTTGCAACTGACCAATTTGGGTTTATGATATCGTTACCATTTCTATAGTAGATACTACCACCATTTTCAGGAATAGACCATGGTAAATTTATTAAGTCAACGTTTCTTGGCGTAAAGAATACGTTACCAAATGTTGACCATCCCATTGTACCGTTACCTCTAGAAGAAGCAACTGGAGGAGATACCATTTGAGTATTACTGTAATTCATAGAACCACTAATAGTAAACTTGTTACTTAACTCAGCACGTCCACCAATAGAAAGTGTATTTCTTTTAAGCGAATTTCCAGGTGTAAATCCTTTTTCATCAAGGTTACCCCAGTTTACATTATAAGAAACTTTACCGTCGTCTGATGCACCTCTTATATTAACAGATGTGTTAGAAACACCACCTGATCTAAAGAAATTCTCAACACTTTCGTAAGGTTGCCATACATAACGTGTACCAGTATATTCTTGGTTTAATACGTTATTACCGCCTAAAAATGCATTAAGGAATGCAGAAGATCCATAAGGATGCTCTACAGTTCCAACTCCGTCTGTATCTATAATAGTTCCAGCTGGGTCATTTGCCCATCCGTCAACGCCATCTCTAGCGAAACCTGGTCCCCAGTTACTGAAGAACCATCCGAATGATTGGTCGAAACCACCACCGTACATATTTTGATAATCTGGCATTGATGCAATCTCATTAACAAAATAAGATTGACTAACAGTAATTTCTGTTTTCGAAGGTCCTTTAGGGCCTAGAGAACCAGATTTTGTTGTTATTACAACTACACCGTTTTTACCAGCTGTTCCATAAAGTGTAGCTGCTGCTAAACCTTTAAGAACGGCAACACTAGCAATGTTATTTGGATCTAGATCTAAAAATCTTGTAGAACCAATGTTACCACCAACATAACCACCTTGTGCATTTGTTTCACTACTAAAAGGTACTCCGTCAACTACGAATAATGCCTGGTTGTTACCGTTAATAGAAGTATAACCTCTAATAACAACATTAGTTGCAGAACCAGACGTACCACCTTGAGAAGTGATATGTACACCTGATGCTTTACCAGATAATACTCTAGCAATGTCACCTTCAGTTCTTCCTTCCATTTCTTCACCCTTTATTTCACTAACGGCATAACCAAGAGCTTTCTTTTCTCTCTTAATACCAAGTGCCGTAACGATTACTTCTTCAAGTTGCGCAACATCTTCGCTCATAGTAACATTTACTGTATCGGATGAACCAACTGTTACTTGAACAGAAGTATAACCAACATATGTAAATGATAATACAGCTCCCTCGTCAACCATGATGCTATAATTACCATCAAAGTCTGACTGAGTTCCCGTTGTTGTACCTTGAACAACAATATTTACTCCAGCTACAGACATTCCTGAATCATCAGAAACACTCCCTGAAACCGTTTTTCCTTGCGCGAACGTTAGTTGCGCGACTAACGCTAGTATAAGCGTCAAAATTCCACTAAACTTTGTTTTCATTTTATTAATTTATTTGAATTAGTCCAATAGCAAAAATCATAATAAAATGTTAATAAAACAAAACAATTCAACAAAAACTTGTGTTTATTTTATGTTTTACAGGTTAAGTAATCAGAAAAAAGACTTAAAAGTTAGGTGAATTTTAGAGTTTTTTGAGTCAATTTTCTCCTTCCAATTAGATCCATTAGCATAATTTAAGGTGAATAAGCCTCCTTTGGTAAGAAGGCCAACACCTATACCAATCCCGTATATATTGGTATTAGTGTTTATTATTTTGTTTTCAAAATTACCTAGATCAAATATGCTATTAATATATATGGTGTTGTTTAGCCTGAATCTATACTCAGAAATTAAAAGAAAGTACTTATTTGAAAATAAACTGTTCTCATCAAAACCTCTTATTGATTTTGCTCCTCCAAATCTCGGTAATTCATTAGTAAAATATGTATCAGATTTTAGGATTTCAGATTTGAAATTTAAAAAAATGCTATTTTTAGATCCAAAATCAAAAATTTTAGCAAAATCCATATTTAGATAAAGCTGTTCATTTTCTTGCTCTTCTGAAATTCTTTTTCCTTGAGATATTTTAAAAAATACTTCATTTCTAACTGGATATAACAGATTATTTTGATTTAATTTCACATGCTCATACTGAAAATCTTTATAGAGAGTCTCAAAATCTTCAAATTCTGAATTTTGTATTTGTAGTTGCTCATCAGAATTTATTGAGCGTATACCTAATGAAAATTTATGATTTTTAGAGTTCTTATAGAATAAATTTATAAACTGCTCATTGGATACAAATGTTGAGTCTTTTTTTGTTAAAATCAATCCGATATTTATTCCTATTGGACTTGAAAATATGTATGGAAGGTTAATATCAGTTTTTAATATTCTATCAGCATTTTTTTCACTCTTGTATAAAAATTCTATCTCTTCTCCGAAATTAAAGTTATTTACAAGCTCAAAATCTAAATAGCCTTGTAATTGTATATTATTATCTAATTCATCATTTGAAAACCCAAGAAAACCATCAAAGCTATTTTTTTTCTTTTTTTCAATATACAAGTAGATGATTGTTGAATCATTTGTAAATAGAATTTCTGGTTTTTTTGTTTGTTTTATAAACCCTAGGTGATTTAATAACTCACTTTTTTCTTGAATATCATTTAAATTAATCCTATTTCCAATTTTGTATTTGGAAAGATGCTTTAGATATGATTTTGGAAACTTTTCATATCCTTTAATCACTACTTTGTCAATTTTTCTTTCTTTTTCATAATTTATTTCAATTATAGCTTTTAGGTTATCGTTATCAAATGATTCTATATTTCTAAATTTTGCTGAATTAAATGGGAATCCTTTAACAGATATAAATTGATTTAATTTTTCAAAAAAATCTTGAATATTGGTAATTGGTATTTTAAGATAATTTTTTTCATCAATTATTACATAATTTTTATAACCTTCTAAGCTCATTGAATCAAGCCCTAAGACGTATATATTTCTGTATTTTCTTTTTATTGATAATTCAGCTGAATATTTATTGTCCCTAATCTCTTTAATGCTCTCAATACTTGCCATGATAAATCCAATTTTTTGCAGATTTTCAACTATTTTCTCAACTTCTTTTATTAATTCTTTATTCGAATTGAAATTCTTATTATAATCCATTGTTGAGAGTAATTTATTTTCTTCAATAACATTGGAATAAACCTCAAGACTTAGTCTTTGTGAAAAAGTAGTAGCTGAAATTAAGGATAGTAAAACAAAAAATGTGATTTTTATTTTCATCGATTCTTATCTATTGAACTAACGAATATTTTTTGATTTTAATATAAATAGTGAAAATATTTAAAAAAACATCTAAAATTTAAGAAGGAACATTTGAATAATTGATTTTAATTTTTACCTTTGCACGCCTTCTCGAGAAGATTAGGGAATAAAAATATATATGCTATATGCCAACTATATCGCAATTAGTAAGGAAAGGAAGAGCCAAACTTAGTAAGAAAAGTAAATCGGCTGCTTTGAATTCATGTCCTCAGAGGAGAGGAGTATGTACTCGTGTATATACTACTACTCCAAAGAAGCCAAATTCAGCTATGAGAAAAGTTGCTAGGGTTAGGTTAACAAATGGTAATGAAGTTAATGCTTATATTCCTGGAGAAGGACATAATTTGCAGGAACATTCAATAGTATTAGTTAGAGGAGGAAGAGTTAAGGATTTACCTGGCGTTAGATACCACATTATTCGTGGAGCTTTGGATACAGCAGGCGTTGAAGGAAGAACACAAAGAAGATCTAAATACGGTGCGAAAAAGCCGAAAAAATAATCAAGGAATCAGATAAATGAGAAAAAAACAGTCAAAAATACGACCTTTATTACCAGATCCTAGATTTAACGATAAACTCGTTACTAGATTTGTTAATATGATGATGTGGAATGGAAAAAAATCAGTTTCCTTTAAAATTTTCTATGATGCTATTGATGCTGTTGAATCAAAAAATACTGGTGAAGGAGAAGAGAAGAAGGATGCTTTAGAGATATGGAAGGATGCATTGTCAAATGTTATGCCTCATGTTGAGGTAAGAAGTAGAAGAGTTGGTGGTGCAACATTTCAAATTCCTACACCAATTAGATCAGATAGAAAAATTTCTACTGCTATGAAATGGCTAATAAATTTTTCTAGAAAAAGAAATGAAAAATCTATGGCTTTAAAGCTTGCATCAGAAATCTTAGCTGCATCTAAAGAAGAAGGAGCTGCTGTAAAGAAAAAAGTCGATACTCATAAAATGGCAGAAGCTAATAAAGCATTTTCACATTTTAGATTTTAGTTATGTCAAGAGATTTAAGATATACTAGGAATATAGGTATTGCTGCACATATTGATGCAGGAAAAACAACTACTACAGAAAGGATTTTGTATTATACAGGTGTTTCTCATAAAATTGGAGAAGTACATGATGGTGCAGCTACAATGGATTGGATGGAACAAGAACAGGAAAGAGGTATAACAATTACTTCTGCTGCAACAACTTGTAATTGGGATTTTCCAACTGAAAACGGAAAACCTACTGATGATTCTAAGTCGTATCATATGAATATTATTGATACCCCAGGTCACGTTGATTTTACAGCAGAAGTTAATAGATCATTGAGAGTTCTTGATGGTCTTGTTTTTTTATTTAGTGCTGTTGATGGGGTAGAACCTCAATCTGAAACAAACTGGAGACTTGCGGATAATTATAAAGTTCCAAGAATCGGATTTGTCAATAAAATGGATAGACAGGGATCTAATTTTCACATGGTTTGTAAACAAGTTAAGGAAATGCTTGGTTCTAACGCTGTTCCTATTGTACTACCCGTAGGTGAAGAGGAAGATTTCAAGGGAATTGTAGATCTTATAAAAAATAAAGCGATTATTTGGGATGAAGAATCTATGGGGGCCACGTTTGATGTTATTGATATCCCAGAGAATCTTAAGGAAGAATCAAAAAAATATAGAGCATTATTAATAGAGGAAGTTGCTACGTATGATGAAAATCTTCTTGAAAAATTTATGAAAGATGAGAATTCAATTACTGAAGATGAAATTAACAATGCTCTTAGGGCTGGAGTTATGGACATGTCTATTATTCCAATGATTTGTGGGGCAGCTTTTAAAAATAAAGGAGTCCAGTTTCTATTAGATGCTGTATGTAGGTATTTACCATCTCCTGTTGATAAAGATGCAATTGTAGGAATTAATCCTAGAAATGATGAAGAAATTTCAAGAAAACCTTCAGTTGATGAACCTTTTTCTGCTTTGGCATTTAAAATTGCTACTGATCCTTTTGTTGGAAGATTAGCATTTTTTAGAGTTTATTCTGGAAAATTACCTGCAGGATCTTATGTCTTGAATAATAGATCTAATAAAAAAGAAAGAATTTCCAGAATATATCAAATGCATTCAAATAAACAGAACGCAATAGATTGTATAGAAGCAGGAGATATTGGAGCTGCAGTAGGTTTTAAAGATATAAAAACAGGTGATACTTTATCTGTAGAAAATGCTCCAATAGTTCTTGAGAGCATGGATTTCCCTGATCCTGTAATAGGTATTGCAGTAGAAGCTAAAACTAAGGAAGATATTGATAGATTAGGAATGGCATTGTCAAAACTATCTGAAGAGGATCCTACATTTACAGTAAGAACAGATGAGGCCTCTGGTCAGACGATTATTTCTGGAATGGGAGAACTTCATTTAGATATTATTGTAGATAGATTAAGAAGGGAGTTTAAAGTGGAAGTTACCCAAGGAGAACCTATGGTTGAGTATAAGGAGGCAATTACGCAAATAGCTCATCATAGAGAAGTTTACAAGAAACAGTCTGGTGGTAGGGGTAAATTTGCTGATATAGCATTTACTATTGAGCCAGCTGAGGAAGGAAAACCTGGATTGGAATTTATTTCAAAAATAAAAGGTGGAAATGTACCAAGAGAATTTATTCCTTCTGTAGAGAAAGGATTTAAAGCTGCAATGGCTAATGGTCCTTTAGCAGGTTATGAAGTTGATTCTATGAAAGTTACCTTAAAGGATGGCTCGTATCATGATGTTGATTCTGATCAATTATCATTTGAGCTTGCAGCAAAGATTGGATTCAGAGAAGCTGCTAAATTGGCAAGATTTGTAATTATGGAGCCAATAATGAAATTAGAAGCAATTACTCCTGAAGAAAATATGGGAGATATAGTTGGAGATTTAAATAGAAGAAGAGGACAAGTAAATGATATGGGTGACAGAGCTGGTGCTAAAGTTGTTAAGGCTAATGTTCCATTATCTGAGATGTTTGGATATGTAACTTCATTGAGAACATTATCATCTGGTAGAGCTACTTCTACAATGGAATTTTCTCATTATGCTGAAACTCCTTCTAATATTTCAGACCAGGTAATTAAAAAGGAAAAAGGAATCATTGAAGTTTAATAATAAGTTATGAGTCATAGAATTAGAATAAAGCTTAAATCATATGATCACAATCTGGTAGATAATTCTGCTGAGAAGATTGTTAAAACTGTTAAGAGTACAGGTGCCGTGGTAAATGGACCAATTCCATTACCTACTCATAAGAAACTTTTCACAGTTTTAAGATCGCCTCATGTATTTAAAAAATCCAGAGAACAATTTCAGTTAAGCTCACACAAAAGATTGCTTGATATTTATAGCACATCTTCAAAAACTATTGATGCATTGATGAAGCTGGAGTTGCCGAGTGGTGTTGAAGTGGAGATTAAGGTATAAGACAAAAAAAGTCAGAATTTATTCTGATAACATGTCCGGAGCGTTTGGCAAAGGAAAAATGGTAAAAAAATAATTTAAGGGTTGAATTATTTTTGACCCTAAATTTTTAAAATAAAGTTAAATATAAATTAAAATATTATGTCTGGGTTAATTGGAAAAAAAATAGGAATGACCAGCATTTTTAATGACAGTGGGAAGAATTTCCCATGTACTGTTATTGAAGCTGGCCCTTGTATTGTTACCCAAGTCAGAACTGAGGAAATTGATGGCTATAGTGCTCTTCAATTAGGTTTCGATGACAAGGCAGAGAAAAATGCTATAAAAGCTGAGAAAGGTCATTTTAAAAAGGCTGGATCGACTGTTAAGAGAAAAGTTATTGAATTTCAAGGTTATGGTAAGGAATACAAAATTGGTGATAGTATAGGAGTAAACCACTTTGAAGAAGGTGAATATGTTGATGTTTCTGCAATTTCAAAAGGAAAAGGATTTCAGGGGGTTGTAAAAAGACATGGCTTTGCAGGTGTTGGACAAGCAACACACGGTCAGCACAATAGATTAAGAGCTCCTGGATCAATTGGAGCAGGTTCTTCTCCTTCAAGAGTTTTTAAGGGGATGAAAATGGGTGGAAGAATGGGTGGAAATAAGATAAAAGTTATGAATTTAAGAGTTTTAAAGATAGTGCCTGAAAAGAATTTAATATTACTTAAAGGATGCGTTCCTGGCCATAAGAACTCTTATTTAACTATTGAAAAATAATGAAAGTAGCAGTATTAGATTATAAAGGTAAAGACACTGGCAGAAAGGTAGAACTTTCAAAAGATATTTTTGAAGTAAAACCTAATGATCATGCATTGTACCTGGAGGTGAAACAATATCTTGCAAATCAACGTCAAGGAACACATAAATCAAAACAAAGGGGTGAGATAACAGGGAGTACAAGAAAAATTAAAAAACAAAAAGGAACAGGTACTGCAAGAGCTGGTAGTATAAAATCAGGTGTTTTTAGAGGTGGTGGAAGAATTTTTGGACCTCAACCTAGAGATTATGATTTAAAACTAAATAAAAAGTTAAAAAAAATAGCTAGAAAATCTGCTTTAACAATTAAAGCAAAAGATAAGGCTATAACAGTTTTAGAAGATTTTGAATTTGACACTATTAAAACCAAAAATTTTGTTTCTGTTATTAAGGCACTTAATCTAGAGGACAAAAAATCTCTATTTGTCTTTGGAGCAGCTAATAATAATGTATATTTGTCATCGCGAAATTTAAAGGGCTCAGATGTTATAATATGCTCAGAATTAAGCACTTACAAGATTTTAAATGCTAATCAATTAGTGCTTTTAGAGAGCTCATTAAATGAGATAAAGACTAATTTAAGTAAATAAAAAGAAATGAGTATTTTGATTAAACCTATTATAACAGAGAAAGCTAATAACGATAGTGAGTTAAACAATCGTTATACTTTTCAAGTTGAAAAAAAGGCTAATAAGATTCAAATAAAAAAAGCTGTTGAATCAGCATACAGTGTTAAAGTTCTTAAAGTAAGAACTATTAATGTTCGTTTTGATAGAAGAATTAGACAGACAAAGGCTGGAATACAGTTTGGAAAATCAAATGCAATAAAAAAGGCAATTATTCAATTGGCTGAAGGAGAATCAATAGATTTATATGAAAATGCTTAATAGAAAATAATAATGTCAGTAAGAAAATTAAAACCTATAACACCTGGACAACGCTTTAGAGTAGTAAATGAATTTGATTCAATTACTAAATCAAAGCCTGAGAAATCATTGTTAGTTCCCTTAAAAAGAACTGGTGGTAGAAATAATACAGGTAAGATGACTATGCGTTATAAGGGTGGTGGTCATAAAAAAAAGTATAGAATTATTGACTTTAATAGGGATAAATTTGATATTTCCGCTGAGGTAATGTCTATAGAATATGATCCTAATAGATCTGCTTTTATAGCTTTATTGAAGTATGATGATGATGAAAAGAGATATATCATTGCACAAAAGGAATTAAAAATAGGTCAAAAAGTAGTTTCTGGAGAGGATGTATCTCCAAATCCAGGAAATGCAATGCCTCTTAGTAAAATTCCTTTAGGTACAGTTATTTCTTGTATAGAATTAAAACCTGGTAAGGGTGCTTCAATGGCAAGAAGTGCAGGTTCATTTGCTCAATTAATGGCAAGAGATGGAAAATTTTCAACTATCAAACTTCCATCAGGAGAAACCAGAATGGTGCTATCCAACTGTTATGCGACAATTGGTGTAGTTTCTAATTCTGATCACCAACTTACAGTATCAGGTAAAGCTGGCAGAAAAAGATGGCTAGGAATTAGACCTAGAACTAGACCAGTAGCAATGAATCCTGTTGATCATCCAATGGGTGGAGGAGAAGGAAAAGCGTCTGGTGGTCATCCTAGATCAAGAAAAGGAATTCCTGCTAAAGGATTCAAAACTAGATCTAAATCTAAAGAGAGTAATAAATATATTATTGAAAGAAGAAATAAATAAAAATTATGTCTAGATCATTAAAAAAAGGCCCATTTGTTCATTATAAATTGAATAAAAAAGTGGAAAAAAATATAGAAGGAAATAAAAAGACTGTTATCAAGACATGGTCAAGATCTAGTATGATAACACCTGATTTTGTTGGTCAGACTATAGCTGTTCATAATGGAAAGCAATTTATTCCTGTATATATAACTGAGAATATGGTTGGACATAAATTAGGAGAATTTTCTCCAACAAGATCCTTTAGAGGACATGCTGGAGCTAGAAATAAAGGCAATAAGTAAACTATGGGAAGTCGTAAAACTAAAATGGCGAAAAATATTAAAGAAAGCAGAAAAAACTTGGTTACAGCTAAATTAAATAACTGTCCTACATCTCCTAGAAAAATGCGTTTAGTTGCGGATTTAGTTAGAGGTAAGGAAATAGATAATGCACTTAATATTTTCAGATTTAGTGAAAAGGAAGCGTCTAGAAAATTAGAAAAATTATTATTGTCTGCTATTTCAAATTGGCAAACGAAAAATGAAAATTCTAATGTTGAGGATGCTGGATTGTTTATCTCAGAGATAAAGGTTGATAGTGGTTCGATGTTAAAGAGATTGAGAACAGCTCCGCAGGGAAGAGCCCATAGGATAAGAAAGAGATCTAATCATGTTACCATAGTATTAGGTTCAAAAAATAATGATGTTCAAACTAATTAATTAAATGGGACAGAAGACAAATCCAATAGGAAACAGATTAGGGATTATCAGAGGATGGGAATCAAACTGGTATGGTGGTAATGATTATGGCGATAAGCTAGCTGAAGATGAAAAAATTAGAAAATATATTCGTGCTCGTTTAGTTAAAGCGAGTGTTTCTAGAGTTATTATTGAGAGAACACTTAGAATTGTTACAGTTACTATTACAACTGCTAGACCAGGAATTATAATTGGTAAGGGTGGACAAGAAGTTGATAAGTTAAAAGAAGAACTTAAAAAAATTACATCTAAAGATGTTCAGTTAAATATTTATGAAATAAAAAGACCAGAACTAGACGCTTTATTAGTTGCTAGTAGTGTAGCTAGACAAATTGAGAGCAGAATTTCTTACAAAAGAGCTGTTAAAATGGCCATAGCTGCATCTATGAGAATGAATGCAGAAGGAATCAAGATTCAAGTTAGTGGTAGATTAAACGGAGCAGAAATGGCTAGAAGTGAGCATTTTAAAGAAGGAAGAATTCCTTTATCAACATTTAGAGCTGATATTGACTATTCTCTGGTTGAAGCTCATACAACATATGGAAGAATAGGAGTTAAAGTTTGGATTATGAAGGGAGAAGTATATGGTAAAAGAGATCTTAATCCATTAGTTGGTTTATCTAAAAAGCCAGGTAAATCTAATAGAAGAAGAAGAAATTAATAAAAAAAGGCAAATATTTTAGTATAAATGTTACAACCAAAGAAAACAAAATATCGTAAAGCTCAAAAAGGAAGAATGAAAGGAAATTCTGGAAGAGGCCATAGATTATCTAATGGAATGTATGGAATCAAGTCTCTAGACTCTAATTTTTTAACTTCTAGACAAATTGAAGCGGCTAGAATTGCAGCTACAAGATATATGAAGAGAGAAGGGCAATTATGGATAAAAATATTTCCTGATAAACCTATAACGAAAAAGCCACTTGAAGTTCGTATGGGTAAGGGTAAAGGTGCAGTTGAATATTGGGTGGCAGTAGTAAAGCCCGGAAGAATACTATTTGAAATTGGTGGTGTTTCTTTGGATGTAGCTAAAGAGGCATTAAGACTTGCAGCTCAAAAACTACCTGTTAAAACAAAATTAATAATTGCTAGAGATTACGTAGCATAATTTTTATTATATGAATCAAAGTGAAGTATTAAAATTATCAAATGAAGAGCTTAAGGACCAGCTTGTTGAAAAAAAAATAAAATATAATGAGCTTAAAATGGTTCATGCAGTTTCTCCTTTGGAAAATCCTATTCAGATAAAATCTTTAAGAAGATCAATTGCTAGAATTACAACTGAAATAACCAATAGAGAAACCAAATAATTATTATTCTATGTTAATGATGGAAAAAAGAAATTTAAGAAAAGAACGTATTGGTAAAGTTACCAGTAACAAAATGCAGAAATCTATAGTTGTTTCTGAAGTAAAAAAAGTAAAACATCCTATGTATGGGAAGTATGTATTAAAGACAAAAAAGTATGTTGCACATGATGAAAAGAATGACTGTAACATTGGTGACACAGTTAAAATTATGGAAACAAGACCAATAAGTAAGTCTAAATGTTGGAGGTTAGTAAAAATAATTGAAAGAGCTAAATAAATTATGGTACAACAAGAATCAAGATTAAAAGTAGCAGATAATACTGGGGCAAAAGAGGTTTTGACTATTAGAGTATTAGGAGGAACAAAGAGAAGATATGCTTCTATTGGAGATAAAATTGTTGTTTCTATTAAAAATGCAACTCCAAATGGTTTAATTAAAAAAGGAGCTGTTTCAACAGCAGTTGTAGTAAGGACTATTAAGGAAGTTAGAAGACCAGATGGCTCATATATTAGGTTTGATGATAATGCATGTGTTTTGTTAGATGGAGCTGGTGAGATGATAGGAACAAGAGTTTTTGGTCCTGTTGCTAGAGAATTAAGAGATAAAAAATTTATGAAAATAGCATCCTTAGCACCAGAGGTTTTATAAAATTTGATTGATGAAAAAAATAAAAATTAAAACAGGCGATATAGTTAAAGTAATAGCTGGAAATCAAAAAGGGACTCAAGGAAAGGTTTTAAAGGTTGTTGCAGCTAAAAATAAAGCTATTGTTGAAGGCGTTAATGTGGTTAAAAAACATAATAAGCCTAGTGCTAATAATCCAAAAGGAGGTATAACTGAAAAAGAGTTATTTATTGATATATCTAATATTTCATTAATAACTTCTAAAGGTGAAGCTACTAGAGTTGGATATAGAATGGAAAAAGAAAATAAAGTTAGATATTCTAAGAAATCTAATGAAGTAATATAGTTATGAATTATATACCAAGATTAAAGAAAGAATATAAAGAAACCGTTGTTTCAAACTTAAAGAAAGAGTTTGAATATAGCAATGTTATGCAAGTCCCTAGACTTGAGAAGATTGTTATTTCTAAAGGTGTTGGAGAAGCTGTTAATGATAAGAAGCTTATTGATCATGCCGTAGAAGAAATTACTAATATTTCTGGTCAAAAGGCTATAGCAACTTTGTCAAAAAAAGATGTTGCATCTTTTAAACTTAGAAAAGGAATGCCAATTGGGGTAAAAGTAACTCTTAGAGGAGAGAGAATGTATGAATTCCTTGATAGACTTGTTACAGCAGCTCTTCCAAGAGTAAGAGATTTCACAGGAGTGAAAGCAGGAGGTTTTGATGGAAGAGGTAATTATACTTTAGGAGTTACGGAACAAATTATTTTCCCAGAGATTAATATTGATAAAATTAATAAGATATCTGGGATGGATATAACATTTGTTACAAATGCTAATTCAGATAAAGAGGCTATGTCACTTTTAAGTGAATTAGGATTACCATTTAAAAAACCTGATGATAAACCAAAAATATCAGAAGTAAAGGAAATAAAGAAAGAACCTATAGTTGAAGAACCTGTAGCTGAAGAACCTGTAGCTGAAGAACCTGCAGCTGAAGAAACTGCAGCTGAAGAAACTATAGCTGAAGAACCTGCAGCTGAAGAACCTGTAGTTGAAGAACCTGCAGCTGAAGAACCTGTAGTTGAAGAACCTGTAGTTGAAGAACCTGTAGCTGAAGAACCTGCAGCTGAAGAACCTACAGCTGAGGAGGAACCTTCAAAAGAAGAAGAGGAATCAAATAAAGAAAAGAATAAAATTAGTAAAACAAAGAAATAAAACTATGGCTAAAGAATCAATGAAAGCTCGTGAAGTTAAAAGAGCT
>Ga0066376_10002860_pt1 | contig 15829 bp, 15 predicted proteins | sample Knorr_S15_td_Bot_FD_77009 | JGI IMG/M metagenome (GOLD analysis project Ga0066376, IMG submission 77009) | Marine microbial communities from Southern Atlantic Ocean transect - Knorr_S15_td_Bottom_ad_5009_LV_A | ecosystem: Environmental > Aquatic > Marine > Oceanic | place: Southern Atlantic... | reverse complement strand
CTATCTCAGCAAGCTCCGAGTCCTGGCTAAAAACACCTAATGAGTTCTTCTGCCTCTCAAAATTAACCACTCGATGGACCGCCGATTCGAGAGTGACTATCCACCTGGGCTGCCCGCATCAAGTGAGGTTGTGCTTGTTGGGTTTGGGGAGGCGAACGAAGCAACTGCCGAAGCCTGGGTCGAATCAACAGAAGGGTCGTCACCCGACTCCGTCTAGCCATCCGAAAAAAGATCGCCAACGACAAACACCGCCACAGCTATTCCGGCGAAAGCCAGAAAAAGCCATCCTGCGCTTAGTCGTCCCTTTGGCTTTCCGGATGCCTGGCGCGCCGGAGTCTCTTGGGCCCATTGATCGCGAGGCCCGGCCGCAACCCGGTGAATCGGGTCGCCGGGCACGCCCGAGCAGACGTCGCAAGATTGTTCGTCATCCCGGGTTGGCACGAAATCGTGCGGGCCAATCATCGCCGTACCCCACCCTCAATTCCGAGATTACGGTTGCGCAAGGTTCGGTCCGCAGATCTCGAGAATCGCCTCTGCAACTTGGTCCGGGGTTAGGCCGTCGGTCTCGACAACGTGGTGTGCTTGCGAGTATACCGGCGTCCGCTGGGCCAGCAGTTCTTTGATTCGCTCCAAGGGGTTGCCGGCCCCCAATAACGGCCGGGTTGGGGCGTTGGGGTTGCCTCTGGTCACCCGCTGGTGGATGGTCTCGGGGCGGGCGCTGAGGTAGAAGACCGTCCCGCCGTCCAGCATCTTCTGCCGGTTCTCATCGTCGATGAACGACCCTCCGCCGGCTGCGATGATGCGGCCCTTTTCGCCGCAGATGTCGCTGACCACCGACCGTTCCAGTTCCCTGAAAACGTCTTCTCCCGAATCGTGGAAGATGTCGGCGATGGGTTTTCCGGCCCGGGACACGATCTCGTCGTCAGCGTCGATTCTGGGCCAGCCGCAGCGGCGGGAGAGGGCCCGGCTAACGCTGCTTTTTCCCGAGGCCATGAAGCCAACCAGGATTATGTTACGAACTTGGTCTGACTGCATGGGAAACTGATAACCAGGGCGCGGGTCTAGTCCGGCAGCCGGGTCAGGTGCATCCGCGACCCCATGCTGGTGTCGGTCTCGAAGTACAAAACCTGCTGGCCAACGCCGTTTGTGTTGGGCGTGTCGGAGACGAATTTCAGTCCGTGAGACTCACATGTTCCGATGCAGGATGAGATATCGCCCACCACATATCCCACGTGGTCCATGGTGTGGTCCGCCCCCATGATTGAGGGATCTCCAGGCTCGATCAGTTCCACCTGTACCTGGCCGAAGTTCACGAACGCGTTACGGCCGCCGCTCCGGGAAGGCCCGCCGCCGATGTGCGTGCCGTCGAACTTATCTGTGTACCATTTGATGGCTTCTTCCAGATCCTTCACCCGGTAGCCCGCGTGGACGATGCGCTCGATCTCCAGGCCGTTGTTCGCCTCCACCGGCTCGCCGGGTAGCTGGGTGATGTGCATCATCACCCCGTTGGTGGTGGTGGAGTCGAAGTAGAGCAGCGTCTGGCCCAGCACGTTGACGTTGGGCTTGTCGGCGGCAAACTTGAACCCGCGGGCCGTCAGGTCGTCAATGGCGCGGTTGATGTCGGCCACCACGTAACCCACATGGTGCATGGTCAGTATCTCGCTGGAAAGGCCAGCCTTGTCCTCGGGCTCCAGCAGCTCGGCCTCGGCATTGCCGAAGCGCATGTAGGCGTTGCGTCCGCCGGTAGGCATGGCATAGCCCTTGCCCAGGGGTCCGCCGCCGGCATTGACTGCGCCGAATGACTCCTCGAACCAGGCAACAGCGCGATCCAGGTCAGGGGTCAGGTACCCCATATGTTGAATCTTCTCGAACACGGTATCTCCTCTAATTCCATCAGCGGCCACATGACCCGAAGGTCGGCCAAACCCGGCTCAGATTTGGTTCCGCTAAAAAACCCCGGTTGCACCGGCGGCTACGCCGGGCGGCCGGGGGCTGGGAAGTAGCCGGAACCGGTGCAGAACTCCACCCGGTTGCCGTCGGGATCGTGGGTGAACATGAAGCCTTGGCCGTCGTACCTCACGCCGTGGCGGGAGATCTCATAGCCGTTCTCTTCCAGGATTTTCATGGTCCCTTCGAAGTCCTCGACCTCGAAAGCGTGGTGGGTGTTCTCGGGCTTCACCGGCGCTTCCTCAGTCTCGATCAGGTGCACCATGATGCCGTTGTCCAATTGCAGCCAGGTGATCTCCGGATTGGGCACCTGACTCTCTATCTGCTTGATGCCGAGTAATTCGTTGTAGAACTTCATGGCCCGGGCGGTGTCTTTGACCATGGTAGTGACGTGGTTGATCTGCTTAGTCTTTATCTGTCCTGGCATGAGGCTCCTAATATTTCGGTGATTTACCTGGCGATTTACCTGGCGATTTAATCGAAAAGGGGCTGTCTATAATCTGAGCCCAATTATGCCACAAAGGACGTGGCTTGGGCAGGCGTGCGCGTCGTTCTTGGGCGTCAGAGCGTGCTGCCGACCGTCACCACTATCACCCCAACCACCGTGATGCCCACGCCCAAGAACAGCCACTTGGTGAGGTTTTCCATCCGGGAGATGAATATCTGGGCCAAGATCAAGGTGAATATGGGGTTGGTGGACACTATGGGCGAGACCACGGTGACATCGGCCCGTTGCAGGGCGAAATAGAGGGCAATCACGCCGGTGGCCGCGGCCAGTCCGGAGAAGCCGGCGGACAGGACGAACGTCATGTTCCCTCTGGACTCCCTAACTTCGCGGATCGTCCTGCTTCCAGCCAGCGGCCACAACAGGATGACACCGAAGAGCAGCCCGAACGCGGAGACCATCAAAGGGGAGCCGTACTCCTCGGTCAACTCCTTGGCTATGACGTTGGTGCCTCCGTAAGAGGCTGCGGCGACTAGAGCCAGACCGAACCCGATCAGCATTCCCCGGTTATTCGCCACCCCATCGCGAATGGAGTTGCCCAACGCGGCGGTGAGCCCCAGAACAACTGTCAGGGTGCCCAGCAGCACCACGAAATGGGGCCGCTCGCCGGTGATGGTGATGGCGAAGATGGAGGCGAACACCGCCGCCGTGCTCTGGACCGCGGCGGTCCGTGAAGCCCCGATGCGCCCGATGGCCTGGTAACTGGAAGTTCGCCCGCCCAGAAAATTGACCACGCCCAGCAGAAAGAACCAGGCCAGGGCCACCGGAGGCAGGTCCTTGATGTCGGAGAGGGCGAAGACCAGGGCGAGAAGGAGAGTGGGGCAGAAGCTGACAACCACTGAAAGCAATGTGCTGGACAGCGGGCTCATGCCCTGCATGCCCACCCTGGCGAGGATGGCGGCGCTGCCAAATCCGAAGCCGGACAGTAGCGAGAGAGCTATCGCTTCCATTCAGCGCTACGCCACCCCGGTCATAGTTGACTGCCCAGCACCACCAGGACCACTCCGCCGACCGTGAGCATCGCCCCAAAGACCAACCGCTTGGTGACCTGCTCCAAACGCGACAAGAACAGGTGAGAAAATAACAGGGTGATCAACGGGCTGCTGGAAACGATGGGGCTGATCACAACCACGTCGGCCCGTTGCACCGCGAAGTACAGGGAGATCACAGCTATTCCCGACGCGATACCGGCCAACGCGACCCAGCGCACTGCCCAAAGATTGGTGGTAAACCCTTGACCCTTGGCCCGAATCACACCGCTATGGGCGGCGCTGGCCCCCACCAACGGAGCGAGCACCACTATGCCAACCATCATGCTGAGGGAGGTGATGATCAGGGGCGAATCGAATACCTCCAACGTCTGCTTGGCCATCACGTTGGTTGCCCCGTAAGAAGCCCCGGCGCCCAAGGCCATCAGGTAGCCCAGCACGAACATCTTGTCGCCCCGCCATCCCTCCAAGATCGAGGTGCCGCTGGCGAAGATCAGGCCGCCGACCACGCCCGCAGTGCCGAGGCCGACCAGAGGGTGCAGTGTCTCCCCCGTGAACGTCACGGCGAACAGGGCCGCGAACGGCGCCTGTGAGGCCACGAACAGACTGGCGCGGGAGGCCCCGATGAGATTGACTGACAAGAAGTTCTGGGACCGTCCCCCCAGGTAGTTCAACAGTCCCAGACCAACGATCCAGAAGAAGGCGGCCTGCGGGATGGACCCGATGTCGGAGAACGCGAACACCAGCGCCATGATCGACGCAAAGATCAAGCTGAAGAGCAAGGAGACCATGACGCCGGGAAGGGGGAATATGGCCTGCATCCCCTGGCGGGAGAGGACTGCCGAACTGGCGAACCCAAAGGCGGCAAGTATCGAAAAGGCGACGGCCGCCATCGGGCTGTCTAGGCCTGCCTATTGCTTTCGATCGCGTTCTCTATGATCGACTGGAAGATCAGGTTGCCGTCGGTGCTGCCCAGGATCGCCTCACAACTCCGTTCGGGGTGAGGCATCATCCCAAGGACGTTGCCCGCTTCGTTGATGATTCCAGCGATGTTGTTGGCCGAGCCGTTGGGGTTGGCTTCCTGGGTGGCCTCACCCGAGGCGTCGCAATAGCGGAAGAGCACCCGCCCTTCTTCTTCAAGCTGGGCCAGGGTGGTGGCGTCGGCGAAATAGTTGCCCTCGCCGTGGGAGACCGGCACGTCTAAAAGCTGGCCCTGGGCGCAGGTCCGGGTGAATGGGGTGTCGGTCCGCTCGGTGCGCAGATGGGTCGGCTGGCAACGGTACTCCAGGTGTTGGTTGGGGAGCAGCGCGCCGGGCAACAGGCCGGACTCGCACAGTATCTGGAAGCCGTTGCAGATACCGATGGCCGTCCTCCCGGACTCAACAAACTTATTCAGAGCGTCCATCACCGGCGAGAAGCGGGCCATGGCGCCGGGACGCAGGTAGTCGCCGTAGGAGAACCCGCCAGGCAGAATCACCGAATCGAAGCTGTCCAGACTAGTCTCATCATGCCAAACGTACTCGGCATCCTGTCCGAGGATGTCTTTGACCTGGTAGTAACAGTCTGTGTCGCTCCAGGTGCCTGGAAAGACAAGAATCCCGAAACGCATCAGGCCAAAGACTCCAGGTACTCGGTGGCCATCTGGTTCACCACTGTGCCGTCGGCTTTGCCCCGCACCTGGGGCATGAGCTTGCCCATCAGCTTGCCCTTGTCCTGGATGGAAGTCGCGCCGACCTCGGCCACAGTGTCCTTTATCAACTGGATGATCTCGTCAGAGGGCATCTGAGGCGGAAGGAATTCTTCCAACACCACAAGCTCCGCGGCCTCTTTGGCGGCCATGACGTCCCGCCCGCCTTCCTCGAATGCTTTGATACTGTCGCGGCGGTCGCTGGCCTGTTTGGTAGCCACATCGATCATGCCGGCGTCGTCCAATTCCTTCTTCTGTTCCTTCTCAACGGCCAGAACAGCGTTTTTGTAGAAACGCAGGGCGTCCAAGCGCGCCTGGTCGTGGCTGCGCATTGATGACTTGATGTCTTCTTCCAGTTTTTCTCTGAGGGCCATGGTGAAATTCCCGTTCCTGATGCGGTTGCTTAGTCTCGGCCACCGGGCCGCTTGTCCATTCTACCCCTTAGGCCGGGCGCGGCGATTATAGTTGGCGTCGAAATTGTGTGTCAATGTGGGCAACGAGGCAAAAAATCACCATTTCTAGCATCCGGCTCACCCGAAGCCGATAGTAACCGGGGCTTCGCCCCCTTGCTTGCCCTCACTTCCCCAAGGAAAATGATTTTGCTATACTCGTGTAGCTCTTTCCCTGACCTGGGAACGGGTATGTTTTTTTGTAAGGCGGGCTATTAGGGATGCCGGCATACGCCGTTATTGGCGGCCAATGGGGCGACGAGGGCAAGGGGAAGGTTATCGACTACCTTGCCGGGGACGTTGACAGCGTAGTCCGTTATGCAGGCGGCAACAACGCCGGGCATACGGTCGTCAACGATAAGGGAACTTTTCAACTGCACTTGGTGCCGTCAGGCATCTGCTGGCCCAATGTCTATGGAATCATAGGCAATGGCGTGGTCGTGGACCCAGATGTGCTGGTCAGCGAACTGACTGAGATCGCGTCACGGGGCATCGACACCAGCAAGCTCTTCATCAGCGAACGCGCCCACGTGATCATGCCGTACCACATTGTCCTCGACCGCCTGGAAGAAGAAGCCCGCGGCGAGGGGGCCATCGGCACCACCGGCCGCGGTATCGGCCCCGCCTATATGGACAAGACAGGCCGCATGGGCATCAGAGTCGGCGACCTCTTGGACTGGGACGCGCTGGTTCCAATGGTGGAACAGTTGCTGAAGCACAAGAACGCCCTGATCACCAAGATCTACGGCGGCGAAGCCCTGGAGTTGGACGACGTGCTGGCCAAGTGCCGCCTCTGGGCCGACCAGATGGCCCCCTACGCCAAAGCCACCGAACAACTGGTCCAGGACCTACTGGCCCAAGGCAAAAAGGTTTTGCTGGAGGGCGCCCAAGGGACGCTTCTAGATATCGACCACGGGTCATACCCCTACGTCACCTCATCTTCTCCGTCCATCGGTGGCGCCTGCACCGGGCTGGGACTGAACCCCCAGGCCATCAAGGGCGTGCTGGGCGTGTTCAAAGCCTACTCCACCCGGGTGGGCGGCGGGCCCATGCCCTCAGAGATTAAGGACGAACAAGAAGCTGAAGAGATTCGCCAGAAGGCCCAGGAGTTCGGCGTAACGACCGGCCGGGCCCGGCGCATCGGCTGGTTCGACGGAGTAGCCGCAAAATACAGCCAGTTGGTCAACGGGTTCACAGGGATTGTGCTAACCCGCCTCGACATCCTCGACGATTTCGACTCGGTGAAAGTCTGCGTCGGCTACGAGGTTAACGGAGAGCGCGTGGACCGGTTCCCGGCTAACACCGGGCTACTGGCCCGCTGCGAACCGATCTACGAGGAACTGCCCGGTTGGGACAAGCCAACCGCCAGCGCCACCCAACTGTCCCAACTTCCGGAGAACGCCCTGGCCTACGTCAAACGCATCGAAGAGTTGGTCGGCTGCAAGGTCCAGATCATATCAACCGGCCCCAGACGGGAAGAGACCATCCAAGTGGAGCCGGTCTTTACCTAGACTGCCATCCATCCCCATAGGCGCGGGTTTTTAACCTGCCGTGGCGCTCGTAAACCAATGCTCAGTCTGGCAAGGTCCTTCAGGGCAGGCGTGTGTCCCCGTCGGATCTTGTTCGTTTCCACAGCCACGGTAGCGAAGTAGCAGGGCGGGTTAAAAACCCGCGCCTACATGGGTCCGTCTCAACTAACAAAAGCCCCGGCGTACTAAGTACGCCGGGGCTTTTTGGCTTTCGCTGTGCGGCCTGTAGTTAGGCTGAAACCGGCAGGTCAATCTCGAATTCGTCCAACAACTTCTCGATCTGGGCCATGGCCTTCTCGCTGGGCGGCACCATGGGCAACCTGGGGTCTCCAACCTTGATGCCAACGCGGTTCACCGCGTACTTAACCGGGATCGGGTTGGACTCGACGAACATACCCAGGAAGATGGGGAGCAGGCGGCGGTGCTCGGTGGCGGCGCCTTCGATGTCGCCCTCCAAGAGCAGGCCCATCATGTGCTTGATCTGGTTCCCCACCAGATGGGACACCACGCTGACCACGCCGTACCCGCCCATGGACATGATCAAGAACGTCTGATTGTCGTCGCCGCTCCAGACCTTAAAGTCGGGCGCGCCTTGGATGATCCGGGCGATCTGGTTCATGTCGCCGCTGGCTTCTTTCGTGCCGATGATGTTGTCGATCTTGCTCAGCCGCAACGTCGTCTCATCGGTCATATTCACGCCGGTGCGTCCAATGATGTTGTAGACGATGCAGGGCAAGTTGGTCTTGCCTGCGATCGCCTTGAAGTGCTGGTAGATCCCCTCTTGCGGTGGTTTGTTGTAGTAGGGCACCACCAGCAGCAGGCCGTCAACGCCCTGTTTCTCTGCTTCCTGGCTGAGCTCGATGCTCTCGGCGGTGCTGTAGGTGCCGGTGCCGGCGATGACCACGCCCTTATCGCCGATCGATTGTTTGACCTCGCTGAAGAGGCGCATCTTCTCGTCGGTGGTCAGGGTGGGCGATTCTCCGGTGGTGCCGGACAGCACGACGCCGTCGCTGCCCGAGTCGAGTAGGGCATGGGCGAGCTTCTTAGCCTGCTCAAAGTCGACCGCGCCCTTCTCGTCAAAGGGTGTAACCATCGCTGTGAGGAGTCTACCTATCTCTGCCATGTCCGCCTCCTATATTCCGCTGCATAGAAGCATCTCGGTCTCGGATTCGTTGCATTATACTCGTGAATTCCTGACATCGCATCCTCTGGAGCCAGGCAAGAAAAAACGGCCAGAACCTGGCCGTTGTACGGAGTGTCCCTAACCGCAGTCGTAACGGCCCTAGGTGGTCACTCCGCTGGTGTGCTTCGGCTTCAGGCGGCCGCGGGAAACCAGTTCCTCGGCTATCTGTAGCGAGTTCAGCGCCGCGCCTTTGCGCAGGTTGTCGGAGACGATCCAAAGCACCAAGCCGTTGGGGTGGGACAGGTCCTGGCGGATGCGGCCCACGAACACGTCATCCTCGCCGGCCACGTCCCAGGGCATGGGGTATTCGCCGCTCTCAGGGTTGTCCAGCACCGTGATTCCCGGCATGGCCGCTAGAAGCTCCCTGGCCTCGTCCACGGGCATCGGCCGGGTGAACTCGATGTGCACCGACGCCGAATGGGAGATGTACACCGGCACCCGAACGCAGGTGGCGGAGATCGCTATCTCCGGGGCGTGCAGTATCTTCTGGGACTCCTGCCGCATCTTCTGTTCTTCGAAGGTGTAGCCGGTGTCCAGGAACCGGTCGATCTGGGGCACTACGTTGTAGGCTATCTGGCCCTTGCCCGACTTGCTGGTGTTGGAATCGGCGTCCATCAGCCGCTCCGACTGCTCCCGCAGGTCGGCCATGGCCCCGCCGCCCGCTCCCGAGACCGACTGGTAGGTGTCGGCCACGATGCGTTTGATGGGGTTCGCCTGGTGCAGGGGATGCGCGGCCATCACCAAGGGGGTGGTGGAGCAGTTGGGGATAGAGATGATCCCCTGGTGCCATTCAACGTCCGCTCCGTTCACTTCAGGGACGACGAGGGGCACCGTGTCTTCCATGCGGAAGGCGGAGCCGTCGTCGATCACCACCGCGCCCGCAGCCACCGCCGCCGGGGCCAACTTCTTGCTGACCTCCGAACTGGCGGAGATGAAAGCCAAGTCCACGCCGTCGAAGGACTTCTCAGTCGCTTCTTCCACAACCAGGTCGTTCCCGCCCACATTGATGCGCTTGCCGTCCGAGCGGCTGGAGGCCAGCAACTTCAGCTTGGGCAAGTTGGGATACCGGGTTTCAACGATGCGGAGAAATTCGGCGCCCACCGCCCCGGTGGCGCCTACTACGGCGATGGTTAAGTCCTGCACTGGTGGTTCTCTGTTTACTAAAATTCGTGCCTAGATTACGGCTAAAGGCCGAGCACGTTCTCCAAGCCTATCACAAGGCCCGGATGGCCTACAACGTCGCGGATGCAGCGCACCACGCCGGGCATGTAACAGCTCCGGTCCAGGGTGTCGTGGCGCAGGGACACGGTCTGTCCCGCCGCGCCGAAGATCACTTCGTGATGGGCGCTCTTGCCGGGCATGCGGATGCTGTGGACCGATATCCCGTTGTACTCCCCGCCCCGGGTGTTGGCCAGGTTCTCTTTCTCCGGCTGGTTGCGGGTGAACTGCTTGTTCTCGCCCAGGCTGCGCATCAAGGCCAGCGCAAACCCGGAGGGCGAGTCTACCTTGGCCTCGTGGTGGGACTCGATGATGTCCACGTAGTCGAAGTAAGGAGCGGCCTGCTCGGCCAGTTTCTTGAGGATGATGGCCCCCAGGGCGAAGTTGGGCGCGACGATGATGCCGACGCCGTTGTCGTTGGCCATGGCGTCTAGCTGTTTCAGTTGGTCGTCGGAGAACCCGCTGGCGCCCATGACGATGTTGATCTTGCGGGCGGCGGCCTTGGCGGCGGCTTCCATCGCCACGGCGGCATTGGTGAAGTCCACCATCACGTCGGGCTTGGTCTGCTCTAACAGGGAATCGATGTCGGTGGAGATGACCACCATCGTGCTGTAAGGGGTGCCCAGAACAGGCCCCCGGTCCTGCTTGCAGGAACCGCCAACCAGTTCAAGATCGGTCTCTCTAGAGACAGCGGCCACGGTCTCAAGACCCATCTTCCCGGTCATGCCACTGATCACAACTTTTATCGACGCCATGATTGCTCCTAACGGTGGGCTTCTACCAGGGGATCATGGAAGCACCAACATGACTGCTGAGCGCCCTTCGACGGAGCTCAGGGCACACGGTGCTTGGGAATCGTTCCTGCCCTGGTTCCGTTCGTGGTGAGCCCCCGTCGAACCACCTCTTCGCACAAGCCAATACTCACCGGACCAGTCCACCCCTGATGATAGCACGCAGTCTGAATCCGGGAAAAATAAAATCCCCCTCGTTCCATGGAACGAGGGGGATTTTTGGCTTGCTAGTTAAACGGTGTTCGGCTAGCGGCCGCCTTGGAAGCGTCCTCCGCCACCGCTCGAGCCTCCGCGGGGAGGTCCGCCGGGTCCGTCGGGTCCACGGCCACCGCCACCGCCGCCAGGACCGCCGCGTCCTCCGCCAGAGCCACCGCGTCCACCACGGTCGCCGCCTCTATCGCCACCACGGTTGAAACCGCCACTGGGCGCGGGCGGCCGGGGTTCGGAGGGGCTGTCGTCGCCGAAAAGGGCCTTGCGCGACAGGTTGACCCTTCCCTGGGCGTCGATCTCGCGGATGATAACCGTGAGCTCTTGTCCCTCAGCCAGGTCTTCTTCCATGTCGCCCAGGTCGCCGTTGCGGATCAGGCCGTCCTTGCCAGGGACCAACTCCACGAAGGCGCCGAAGTTGGTGAGGCGCACCACCTTGCCGGTGAATATGTCGCCGATGGCCAAATTGCGGGTCAGGGCGTCTACCCTGGACTCGGCCAGTTCCAGCATGGCGGAATCCACGCCGCCGATGGTCACTGAGCCGTCGTCTTCCACGTTGATGCTGGTGCCGGTCTCCTCGATGATGGCGCGGATCACGCGGCCGCCAGGACCGATGAGGGCGCCGATCTTACTGACCTCGATCTTCATGCGGACCATCTTGGGAGCGTGTTCGCTCATCTGTCCGCGGACCTCGGAGATGGCCTCGTTCATCTTGCTCATGATGTGCATGCGGCCCTGGCGCGCTTGCTCCAAGGCTTCTTTCAGGATGGCTGGGGTCAGATGAGTCGTCTTCACATCCATCTGGAGGGCGTTCACGCCGTTGTCAGTGCCCGCCACTTTGAAGTCCATGTCACCCAGGAAATCTTCCAGACCCTGGATGTCGCTGAGGATGGCGTACTGGCCGTCGTCGCCGGTGATCAGGCCCATGGCGATTCCCGCCACCGGGGCTTTTATCGGTATGCCGGCGTCCATCAGACTTAACGAGCTGCCGCAGACACTACCCATGGAGGTGCTGCCGTTGGAGCTCAGGCACTCGGAGACGATCCGGATGGCGTAGGGGAAATCGTCCTCGGAGGGCAGTACAGGCATTATGGCCCGTTCGGCCAAGGCCCCGTGTCCAATCTCGCGGCGTCCGGGGGACATCGCCCGCCGGGCTTCGCCGGTGGAGTAGGACGGGAAGTTGTAGTGGTGCATGAACCGCCGGGTGTTGTCCGGGCCGACGGAATCGATGGTCTGTTTCAAGCTCAGGGAGCCCACCGTCACGATGGACAACACCTGGGTCTCTCCCCTGGTGAACAGTCCCGTGCCGTGGGTGCGGGGGAGGATGCCGGTGTCGCAGGTGATGGGGCGAACCTGGTCCATCGCCCGTCCGTCGGAACGCACGTGCTCCTGCAGGATGCGGCTGCGAACGGCCTCCCGGAACACGGCTTTGAAGCCATCGCCGATGGCGTTCTTGGAATAATCGTCTTTCAGGGCTTCGGTGACCAACGCGGAGATCTCATGCTCACCCTCGTCCATCTCGTACATGCCGGGGTTCTTGCTGAGCAGGTCGCTCCAGCGGGAGCCGACTATTTCTTTAACCTTGGCGACCAAGGCGTCAGCGCCGGCCGAGTCGTATTCCACTTCGGCCTTGGGCTTGCCTACCTGGCGGGTCAAGTCTTCGACCATATCGATGGTGGCTGTGTTGGCATCTTGGGCCTTGCCGATGGCCTCCAGGATGACTTCCTCGGAGACCTCATTGGCGCCCGCCTCGACCATCAAGATGGCGTCGCGGGAGCTGCTGACCACCATGCTCAACGTGCTCTCTTTGGTCTGCTCGTAGGTCGGGTGGATGATGTATTCCCCGTCCAGGTAAGCGATGCGGCAGGAGGCGATGGGGCCGTTGAACGGAATCTGGGAGATGGAGATGGCGGCTGATGCGCCGATCATGCCCAAGACTTCGGGCGGGTTCTCCATGTCAGACGAAAGAATCGTCATTGTGATCTGGATGTCGTTGTGCAGACCCTTTGGAAACAGGGGTCTGATGGAACGGTCGGTGAGTCTTGAAGCCAGGATGCCGTCCTGTCCGGGGCGGCCCTCCCGGCGGAAGAAGCTCCCCGGAATCTTTCCAACGGAGTACATCCTCTCTTCGTAATCGACTGTTAGTGGCAGGAAGTCGATGTCCTCCGCCCGGGGCCTGCTGGACATCACCGCCGTTACGAGAACGATCGTCTCGCCGTAAGTGACAGTCACACTGCCGTGGGCTTGGTTAGCCAGTTTTCCAGTCTCAATGGTTAGGGTTTTGCCGCCGACCTGGCTAGTGACCGACGTGGGATTAGCTATTTCTGTAGCCATAATATGCCTAGGGCAACCTCGCAATAAATAACGTGCGCAATCGATAGATGGGGGTGAGAGCTAGACGAGAAACAACACCCTAAAGAGGGTGTTGTTCTGAGGGGACTTAACGCCGCAGGCCAAGCCTGGCGATAAGTGTTTGGTAACGGGTGACGTCTTCTGCGTCGAGGTACTTGAGGAGTCTGCGCCTCTGGGAAACCATGCCAAGAAGCCCTCGCCGTGAGTGGACGTCCTTTTTGTGTTCCCTTAGATGTTCCGTGAGTTGCTTGATATTTTCGGTGAGCACGGCGACTTGGACTTCGGCTGACCCGGTGTCCTTGTCGTTAATCTGGTATTCCTTAATTATCCGCGCTTTAGTATCTCCGTCTAGCATCAGATGTGTGTTCGCTTCTCTCTCGTCTCTTCTTTTACGTTGCGGAAATTATAGCATAAGGCCTTGGGCCGGGCAACGCGGCCGACTTGATTCGGGCAGCCCACCGGACCCCGATACATGCCTTAACTCAGCACCGTGAACCCCGCGGGCAGGCCTTTGCGCCCGGTGGCGGCCATGACCAGATCGGAGGCGTGGCCTCGGTACAAAGCCAATTGGCCCAAGATCTCCAAGGTCGCCGCCATACCTTTTTCAGGCGGCTCGGAGTCCAAACCCAAAGATTTGGCCAGGTCCATGGTGTGGATGATCAACTCGAAGGTGCGCGTGGGCAGGTAGTCGATGAGCCGCATGCCACCGACTGGGGTGGCCATGATGTGGTCGTCGGCCAGCTCGTCCAGTTTGTTTTTTACGTACATGGCAAAGCCCCGAACCATCATCCGAGGGTCGTCGATTATCTCCAGTCCCGCGGCCCTTCCCCGCTCGGCGACCTGCTTGTGGTCGACATTTCCTCCCCGAACTTTGAGGAAATAGTCCACGGGCCGCTCGATCTCAACCTTGTCACCGGGCGCCGCCGAATAACTCAGCACAGTTGTGAAGGCGCGGTATGTGTGCCCGGCAAGGTCGCGAGCGCACCACTCGCCCAGGGCGGGTCCGTCCCAGCCGTCGATGTCCACCTGGTCGACGACGCTGGCGAAGAATTCCCCTGCTTCCAGATAGGTCTCCCTTATATCTTGACCGCTCATCAAAATCCCCCGGTTTTTTTACGGCTGACCCACTTCCGATTCGATATTGTTTACCGACGATCTACGGCTGGCCGACTTCCCCTTCAACGTTGAGGGACTTCATCAGGCCGCTGAGTTGGTCCCAGGTCTCGTCCTCCACAAAGATGCCTTCTTTGCGGCGCTGTTGCTCTCTGTTCCATTCAATCTCGCCGGGATAGAGAACCTCGGTGAAGCCGGCGGCAAGGGGTGTGTCCTTGATGAATTCAACGAACTCGCCCATCTCTTTCTTGAACTCGGACACGTCCCGGAAATGCGACAGGTTGAAGGCGGCGATGAACACTCCGTCATTGTGCCGGCCTTCGGGGTCGATGCCAAAGCCCAGGCCCGTGAGCAGTCCGGAGAAGACCTCCACCATGAAAGACAGCGCGTAGCCCTTGTGGCCTTGGTCAACGCCCACCGGCAGGATGGCCCCGCCGGAGTAGTAGTCGTTGGGGTCGGTGGTTGGGTTGCCGTCCTTATCCACGATCCAGCCCACCGGAATATCTTCCTTGCGGTTGCGGGCCAGGGCGATCTTGCCCAGGGCCACGGTGCTGGAGGCCATGTCCATCAGGACCGGCCCGTCCAGATTGCTGGGCATACCGATACTCATGGGGTTGGTGCCCAGTTTTCTGGCGATGCCGCCAAAAGGAGCAACGTGTTTGGGCGCGGCCCCGGAATCGGCGGTGATCAACCCGATCATGTCCTCGGCGGCCATCATGGTGGGATAGTCGCCTAGCCGGCCGATGTGGCTCTGATGATAGACGGTGATGGCGGCGACGCCATTGGTCTTGGCCTTCTCGATGGCCAAGCGGGTGGCCTTCTCGGTCTGCACGAACCCGAAGCCCCAGTTGCCATTGATGACAGCAGTGCAGGGGGCTTCTTTGACTATCTCAAATTCGGCGCCGGGAACGATATGCCCCGCATCGATACGTTCGACGTAGGTGGGGGTCTGGATGATCCCGTGGGAGTCGTGACCGGAAAGATTGGCCTTGATCAGGTGCCTGGCCACGATCTCCGCCTCATCATCCGGAGTGCCCTTGGCGCGGTAGATGTGGTAGGCAACTTTGTGCAGGTATTCGGGCGTGAAAACAGGCATGTTTCAACCTCGGTGGGAAAGTGCCCCTAGTCTAGTGCGGTGCCTGGGGTTTGTCTATGGCAGGTGCGGTTTGGGTCCGCTTGTTGACCCCAAACCAACCATGCTATTCTTCTAACTGACCTGCCCCTGTAGCTCAGTGGATAGAGTACCGGCCTCCGGAGCCGGGGACGAGAGTTCGACCCTCTCCGGGGGTACCACTTTTCCCTTCCCCTCAGCGCCTTCTTGATCCCTGCGCCCCTTTGGCCCTTTAGCCGTCCTCCTATGCCTGTTGGTTGCCGCATTTCACATTTGCCGATTTCGGCAAAAACGTAACTATACTGATTGATTTTCTATCTAATATTCGGTTATTCAGCTATTTAGTGTGAAAATCGGCACAATATTGACAAACATATTCGCATAAAGTAGCGTGCCCGCCAACGCCATCAATCGGGATTTTATGGAGGTCAGGCTATGTACGACAAGGTTCTTGTACCCCTGGGCGACTCGGACGATTCCCGGAGCGTGGTTAAGGCCCTGTCTGGCCTCGTGGCCGAGGGCGGCGAGGCGATCTTGCTCCATGTGATTCCGCCGGGCAAGACCAAAGGCCATGGGGATTTCGCCGTCTTGGCCACCCAACTAGAGGAGGACCAACGCAGCCAGTCCCTGGTCGTGTTGAACCGGCTCTCAAACGAATTGAACGAGGCGTCTATCAAGTCGACCGTTTCCGTGGTGGTTTCGAATTCCGTGGTGGGGTGCATCGTGAATTTCGCCGACAAAGAGAGCG
>Ga0066376_10002859_pt1 | contig 15829 bp, 14 predicted proteins | sample Knorr_S15_td_Bot_FD_77009 | JGI IMG/M metagenome (GOLD analysis project Ga0066376, IMG submission 77009) | Marine microbial communities from Southern Atlantic Ocean transect - Knorr_S15_td_Bottom_ad_5009_LV_A | ecosystem: Environmental > Aquatic > Marine > Oceanic | place: Southern Atlantic... | reverse complement strand
GAAAAAACGCCAAATAAAGGGCCGGCGATATGGAAGAAAAAGCCGACCAATGACCCAGACCGACCGCGGTTGATTTCCCAGCGCCACCGCTAGGCGCAACCGCGGGGCGTCTCCGCCGGATGCCCCGCGGCACTTCCTTCGACTACCCGAACGACACGGCGAACCTCCCAGCCGCACTGACCGCCCTCCCCCTCCAGGAGGGCGGTTTTTTTGGGCGATCGCGCGGTGGAAAAGCGATGATGTGACCACTGTCACGTCCGACTGGCCCCGTCGCGGCTTAAATTCCGGACGCCGGGAACCAAATGTTAACCAACCGGGGTCAAAACTATTTTTGCGAACAACAGGTTGTTGACAACTACCTGCGCTACGAAGCATTCTGCGCGTGGGAATTCCAATGGGTTGGGGGATGTCGTGGCCGGCGTCGCGGTGGCGTTCCAAACGACCCGGTGGAGTGAGGGGGCACGATGAGGTTCGGCGGTCACGTGCGCGGCTGCATTGGTTTATTCGTTTTGGCTTTCCTTTCCACGCCGGCCCTGGCCGGCGAACTGGCGCTGGGAGGGCTGATCGGCGCGGTTCCGTACGGCATTACGGCGACTTCCGACGCACCGCTCCTGGTGCCGGTCGCTTTTTCCGATACACGCAGCGACGTTAAGGCCCGGGACGGCAAGGCGGATCCGACGCCGCAAGACGTCAGGCGGCGCGATCTTCGCATCGCCAAGGGCGATACCCTGATGACGGTGCTGCTCAACGCGGGCGTGGCGCGGGCCGAGGCGGCGGAGGCCATCGCGGCCATGGCGCGCCTGGTCAATCTGCGCAAGCTGCGCATTGGCCAGGCGATCACGCTTTATACGTCGCGCGGCGCGGCGCCCACCCGGCGCCTGCTGATCGGCCTGACGCTCGATATCGGGCGTGGCCGCGACGCGCTGGTATACTGGGAACTGGACCGTCGTTTCATCGCGCGCAAGCTGGCCACGGAAGAGGCGCGCGAGTTGCTGGACTCGATCGTCGTCGTCGCCGACGGCGATAGCGGCGGCCTGATCACCCGCGACCTGAAACTGGGCCGCAAACAGACCCTGATCAAGCTTTTGCTCGACGCCGGCGCGAACCAGGGCGACGCCTTGGCCGCCGCCAAGGCGTTGGGCCGCGAGACCGACCTTCGCAAACTGCGCATCGGACAGAAATTCACCGCGACGTTCGACCGGCCCGGCGGCGAGGGGACCAAGCCCCGCTTGTCCAGCCTGGCCTTTCACAAACGCAAGGGCGCCGACCTGGTGGTCGCGCGCCGCGCCGGCGGTGGCTTCGGGATCGGCCTGGCCGACGTGGCCGCCACGGCGCCCGCGCCGGACCCGGCGGCGGAGCGCCGCGAATTCTCTCTGCGCAAGGGCGATTCCCTGTTCGGCCACATCGTCAAACTTGGCGCCAGCCGCGGCGACACCGACCGAGCGGTGACGGCCCTGGGCAAGATCGTCAATGTGCGCCGCCTGCAAATCGGCCAGGACGTGGTGGCGACCTTCGCGCCGACGGTGGACGGCGATTACCGGCTGGCCGGGTTGGCGCTGATTGGCGGGAAACACGGTGGCGCCGCGGTCGGCCGCCATCCCGACGGCCGTTTCAAGCCGGGCGCCCCGCGCGTCGCGGCGTTGACGCCGCCGGAGCTGGACCCATCCGTGGCGGAAGCGCCCGCCCCCGTCGCGGATGCCGAAACCGACAGCCAACTCGCGCCCGAGCCGACGCCCGTCGCCGCGCCCACCCGTGTCTCGCCGGCGCCGGTTCACGGCATAACGACCGCGTTCGAGAGCCGCGTCGTGCTCCAGGTCGACCGGGGCGACACGTTGACCGGAATACTGAGGCGCGGCGGTAGTTCGAGGGCCGATGCCCAGGCCGCGATCCGTAGCCTGCGCACCGGCTACGACCCCGATCAATTATGGGAGGGCCAGCGGGTCGTGGTCCGCATCGACACGGCCACCAACAAGCTCGCCGGGTTCGCCATCGAGGTCAACGGGCGGCGCGCCATATTCGTCGACCGCAAGGACAACGACCGCTTCGTCTGGACCCGCACCCGGCACGCGGCGCTGGCCGAGCAGATCGAACTGATCGAGGACATCGCGTTTCTCAACGCGATCTCGCCGGCCGTCGGGGCGCCGGCGGCGTTGAACAAACCGCCGTCGCCGTTCGATGGGTTGGCGGTGGTCGATCTTAGCGGCGCGCTGAGCAAGAAGGTTGAGTTGGCGCGCGGCGGCACGTTGGCGAAGGCCTTGGCCGACGCGGGCTGCGACCGCGAGGAATCGCACGCGGCGATCGCCGCGGTCCGCGAGGTGTTTAACCCGCGCAAGCTGAGGGCCGGACAAAAGGTTTCGCTGGCGTTCATCGGCGGTGCGCCGGGCGACGCCGCGATGAGCAGGCCACGACTGGCCGGCCTGACCATCGACCTGGGTCCCGAGGAACGTCTCGAGGTGATTCGCCTCGATGACGGCGGGTTCGCCTCGAGCGTGGTCGAAAAGCAATTGCGCCTCGAGCTGCGCCGCGCCGAGGGCGCCATCGCCAGCAACCTCTACAATGCCGCCAGCGCGGCGGGGCTGCCGGTCAAAATGTTGCCGAAGCTGGTCCGGGTGTTCAGCTACGACGTGGATTTCCAGCGCGACATACAGAAAGGCGACCGTTTCGAGGTGCTGTTCGAGGTCTTCGTCGACGAGGACGGCAAGACGGTGCGGAACGGCGCCATCCTGTTTGCCGGCATGACCCTCAGCGGCACCACGTTGCCATTCTATCGTTTCGCCGTCGAGGATGGCTATACCGGATACTTCGACGACAAGGGCCACAGCGCCCGCAAGACGCTGATGCGAACGCCGATCGACGGCGCGCGTCTGACATCGCGCTTCGGCAAGCGCAAGCATCCGGTGCTGGGCTATTCTAAAATGCACCGCGGCGTGGATTTCGCGGCGCGGCGTGGCACGCCGATCTACGCGGCCGGCGACGGCGTGGTCGAGCGCGCGTCGCGCTGGGGCGCCTACGGCAAATATATCCGGCTGCGTCACGGACCCGACTATGGCACGGCCTATGCCCATATGAAGGCCTACGCAAAGGGCATCCATCCCGGCAAGCGGGTCAAGCAGGGCCAGATCATCGGCTATGTGGGCTCGACCGGGCGCTCGACCGGGCCGCACCTCCATTACGAAGTCCTGCACAACGGGCGGCGGGTTAATCCCTTGAGCATCAAACTGCCGACTGGCTTTGCGCTGACCGGCGACGACATGACCCGGTTTGCCGCCGTGCGCGACCGCCTGACCAATATCTACGCGTCTCTTCCCAGCCGCCGCACGGTCGCCGAGGCGTCGTCGCGCTAACAACGCCCGCGCCGGCGCGGCCTCACTCGCTTGACGGCTCGACCACGAGGCGGAACCGGAACGGGCTGTCCGCGCCGCCGGCGATCATCTCGTTGGCGCCGATTTCCAGCGCTTTCATGTTCTGGTCGGCCTCGGCGCCGATCAAGACGCCGTTGACGATGGTGCCGAAACGAGAGCCGCGGTCGCGTAGGGCGATGCCGTCTTCGGTACGCTCGATGGCAAAGTGATTGATCGAAAGGTGGTACGGCTCGCGGTCGGGCAGGGACAGATCGTTCCAGTCCAGCGGGTTCGATTCGCCATGCGCCGCCGCGCGGCCGACACGAAACGGAAAGCCCCGCACCAACAACCCTTCCACCGACACGCGGGCGCGCGCTTCCGCCGTCAGCGGCAGCAACTTGACCGTGTGCCCCGAGGCCTCGCCGCTCGCCGCGACGACATGTTCCAGGCCAACGACATAGCGGTCGGCCATCGTCCTGAGCCGTTCGAACAGCACGCGGATGAACGGCAGGGTTTTGTCGGGGTCGTCATGCAGCAGCGCGACGAAGCCGGTCGAGTCGATCGGCGTCAGCGCGACGTCGTTGAGCGCCTTGGCCGAAGCCGACCGGGGCCGGTCGTCGACCAATCCCATCTCGCCGAAAACGTCGCCCTTGCCGAGCACGGCCAGGCGCACCGTGCGCCCACCGATCTCGCGGTAGATCTGCACGTTGCCGTATTCGACGATATAGGCGTAATCCGATGGGTCGCCTTCCTGGAATACGCGCTGCTCGGCGGCGAAGGTCTTGAGGTCCATGGCGGCGGCTTTTTTGTTTCAATTCAAGGCGGCGAAATCATAAACTCCCGCGGGCGGCGCCGAAACGAGGAATTCTGGCGCGCGCGGGCGCTTCCTGTTACAACGTCGCGCCGGTCCCCCTGATAATAAGACGCTTGCCGGCGCGCAGCGAGGCCACGCCATGCGACAGGCGACCGTCGAACGCAAGACCAAGGAAACCCGTATCAGCGTTACCGTCGGACTGGACGGCAGCGGCGCCTACGATGTGTCAACGGGGATCGGGTTCCTCGACCACATGCTGGAACAACTGGCGCGGCACTCTCTGATGGATATCACGGTGCGCGCCGAGGGCGATCTGCATATCGATTTTCATCACACCACCGAGGATACGGGCATCGCCATCGGAATGGCGGTGTCGCGGGCCTTGGGCGATCGGCGCGGCATCGCGCGCTGGGGTTCGGCCCTGATCCCGATGGACGAGACGCTCACGCGGGTGGCCATCGACATGTCGAACCGGCCCTACCTGATATGGCGCGTGGATTTCTCCAAGCCCAAGCTGGGCGACATGGACACGGAACTGTTTCGCGAATGGTTCCACGCGTTCGCCCAGAACGCCGGCGCGACCTTGCATGTCGAGAACCTGTACGGCACCAACAACCACCACATCGTCGAGTCTTGTTTCAAGGGACTTGCGCGGGCCTTGCGCGCGGCCACCGCCATCGACGCGCGCGCCGCCCAGTCGGTGCCCTCGACCAAGGGCCGCCTCGGCGAGGACGATGAAGGCGACACGGGCGGCGACATCGGCGCCGCGTAACGCCTCATGCGCATTTACACATTTCACATGGTCCCCGGCGCCACGGCGCTTGGCGACGCGGTGGCGGTGAAGGAAGGCTTCAATTGGCTCGCCTTCCTGTTCGATATCCTGTGGGTTCTGTACCACCGGCTGTGGCTGTGGGCGGCGGCGATCGTGGCGGTGTGGGTGCTGCTCGACCTGGCGCTCTATTACGACGTGATCGATTCGCAAACCCTGACCATCGCCATGATCGGGTTCAAGATTTGGATCGGGTTCAGCGGCAATGACTGGCGCCGCCGCAAGCTTGACGGGGCGGGCTATCTTCTGGCCGGAATCGCCGCCGGGCGCGACCAGGAGGCGGCCGACCAGCGGTTCTACGATTCGGTCCTGAGTCGACGCGCGGCGGTGGGCGGGCCATGACGGTCGCTATCATCGATTACGGCTCGGGCAACCTGCGCTCCGCGGCCAAGGCGTTCGAGCGCGCGGCCGGCGAGAGCGGGCTGGATACCCAGATCCGCGTCACCGCCGACAGCGCCGATCTGGCCAAGGCCGAACGTGTGGTGCTGCCCGGCGTCGGCGCCTTCGCCGACTGCATGGCCGGCCTCGACGCGCTGCCCGGCATGCGCGCGGCGCTGGACCGCGAGGTGATCGAGGGCGGCAAGCCGTTCCTGGGAATCTGCGTCGGCATGCAATTGATGGCGGAGCGCGGCTTCGAACACGGCGGCCACGGCGGCCTCGGCTGGTTGCCCGGCGACGTGGTCGCGCTGGAGCCCGACGACGCGGCGCTCAAGGTGCCGCACATGGGGTGGAACGAGCTTGAAATCGAGCGCGCGCATCCGGTCCTCGACGGCATCGAGGACGGCGACCATGCTTATTTCGTGCATGGCTACCAGATGCGTTGCGCCGATCCCGGGCATTGCGTGGCGCGCGCCGACTATGGCGGCGCGGTGACGGCGGTGGTGGCGCGCGACAATATGATCGGCACCCAATTCCATCCCGAGAAAAGCCAGGCGGTCGGCCTCAGGCTGATCGCCAACTTCCTCAAATGGCGTCCGTGATGACCGATACCAGCGTGGAGGCGGCCGAGCAAATCACCCGTGGCGACTTGGCGGACCTGTGCGACGCCACGGTCGAGGCCATCTCCCACGGCATCGGGTTCGGCTGGGTGCGCGCGCCGGCGCGCCAGCGCCTGGAGGCCTATTGGAAAGGCGTGCTGGTGGTGCCGCAACGCGACCTTTTCCTGGGCCGCCACGACGGCACGGTCGCCGGATCGGTCCAGTTGGTCAAGCCGCCGCCCAATTTCGAGGCCGGTACTTTCGGCGCCGCCATCGACACCCATTTCGTGGCGCCCTGGGCGCGCGGCCATGGCCTGGCCAAGAAACTGCTGGAAGCGGCCGAGGCGGCGGCGCTGGACCAGGGCTTCAGCGTCATGCGCCTCGACGTGCGCGCCACCCAGGACCGCGCGATCGCGCTATACGAAAGCTCTGGCTACAAACGCTGGGGCACGCTCGACAAATACCACAGGGTCGACGGCCACATGATCACGGGGTACTTCTACGTGAAGGATCTGGCGAGCCCGCCGTGATCCTGTTCCCCGCCATCGACCTCAAGGACGGTGCCTGCGTGCGCCTGGCGCAAGGCGACATGAACCGCGCCACGGTGTACGAGACCGATCCGGCGGCCCAGGCGCGCCGCTTCGCCGAACTCGGATTTCCCTGGCTGCACATGGTCGATCTTAACGGCGCCTTCGAGGGCCGCTCGGTTAACGGCGCGGCGGTGGACGCGATCCTGGACGCCACCGACAAGAAGGTGCAACTGGGCGGCGGCATTCGCGACATGACGGCGATCGAGGGCTGGTTGGCGCGCGGCGTGGCGCGGGTCATCCTGGGCACCGTGGCGCTGCGCGACCCCGACCTGGTGCGAGAGGCGGCGCGGGCTTTTCCGGGCCGCGTCGCGGTCGGCATCGACGCGCGCGATGGCCGCGTCGCGGTCGAGGGCTGGGCGGAACAATCGGACATCGAGGCGCTGGACCTGGCGCGAAAGTTCGACGACGCGGGCGTCGCCGCGATCATTTTCACCGACATCGCCCGCGACGGGGTGATGACCGGCCCCAACGTGGCGGCGACCGCCGATCTGGCGCGCGCCCTGACCACGGCTGTGATCGCGTCCGGCGGGGTGAGTTGCCTCGACGACCTGCGCGCGCTCAAGGACGTGGCGGATGCCGGAATCGCCGGCGTCATCTCCGGCCGCGCCCTCTACGACGGCCGCCTCGACGCGGCCGAGGCCCTGGCCCTGCTGGCGGCGTGACATGCTGAAAGTGCGCGTCATACCCTGTCTCGACGTCAAGGACGGCCGCGTGGTCAAGGGGGTCAACTTCGTCGATCTGGTCGATGCCGGCGATCCGGTGGAGCAGGCGCGCCTCTACGACCGCGAGGGCGCGGACGAGCTTTGTTTCCTCGACATCACCGCGTCGGTCGATAACCGCGAGACCATTTACGACGTGGTCGGGCGCACCGCCGAGCAATGTTTCATGCCGCTTACCGTGGGCGGCGGCGTGCGCGCCATCGACGACGTGCGCCGGCTGCTGCTGGCCGGCGCCGACAAGGTCTCGATCAACACGGCCGCCGTCAAGAACCCGGAATTCGTCGGCGAGGCCTCGGCCAAGTTCGGCGCCCAATGCACCGTGGTGGCGATCGACGCCAAGCGCGTGGGACAGGGCTTCGAGATCTTCACCCATGGCGGGCGCGAGGCCACCGGCATCGAGGCGATCGGCTGGGCGCGCGACATGGAACGGCGCGGCGCCGGCGAGATCTTGCTCACCTCGATGGACCGCGACGGCACCAAGATCGGCTTTGACATCGAACTGACCCGGCGCATCGCCGACGCGGTGAAAATCCCGGTCATCGCGTCGGGCGGCGTCGGCACCCTCGATCACATGGTCGAGGGCGTGCGCGACGGCCACGCCAGCGCCGTGCTCGCCGCCTCGATCTTCCACTTCGGTATTTATTCGATCCACCAAACCAAGGCCCACATGAAAGCCGCCGGCGTACCGGTGCGGCTGTGATGGCGGTTGGGTGTCTTTATTCGTTCACTAATAATTGCGCAAATGCCGCCTGGCGGCGGCTGCTCATCCTTCGACAGGCTCAGGACGAGGAGCGACAGGCTCAGGACGAGGAGCGACAGGCTCAGGACGAGGAGCGACAGGCTCAGGACGAGGAGTGATTCCGGTCAAGCCACCACGGCCTCATGCTGAGCAGGGCCGAAGGCCCGTGTCGAAGCATTCTCGCCTGGAAATCAAGAAAGTCGATAACGCCCCCGCCTACGCGGCGCGGGTCTGTTTTAGGTAGTTGCGGGCGTAGCCGACATAGACCTCAGTGCCGCGGCGGAAGAAGGCGGCTTCCTCGGGCTTGACGGGGCGGAACTCGACCGCCGGGCGGCCGGCCCAGATGTAGCCCGCCTTGACCACGGTGCCGGGCAAAACCAGCGCCCGGGCGCCGACGATGGCGCCGCGTTCCACCACCACCCCGTCGCCCACTTCCGAGCCCATGCCGATCAACGCCTCGTCCTCGACCACGCAGGCGCCCATGCGCACGTTGTGGCCCACCGTGACGTCGGCGCCGATAACGATCGGCCCGGTCGCCGCGCTGGCCAGCAGGATCGAATTGTCCTGCACGTTGCTGCGCGGCCCCACCGTGATCGGCGCGCCGTCGGCGCGGTAGGCGCAGGCGAACCACAGGCTCACGTCCTCGGCCGCGCGCACGTCGCCGGCCACGACGGAAGTCGGCGCGACGAAGCAACCCGGGTCGATGTCGGGCGCCGCGCCGGCGAATTCGTAAAGCGGACCCAGCGCGGCGGTCGGGCGGTACGGGTCCATGGTCAGCGGCGGCAGGTCGGACTCAGTGCCTTCGATCAAGGCCCGGCGCAGCACCTCCAACTCGTCGGCGCCGATTTCGCGCACCGGGCGCGCCGGGTTGCCGGAATAGATCACGCCGCCGTCGAGCTGCTTGCCCGGCGGCACCAGGGAGCCCGCCGCGATCACCGCGCCGGGGCCCACCGTCGAATTGTCCATCACCACCGCGCCGTCGCCGATCACGCAACCGTCGCCCACCGTGCAGGCATGGACCAGCGCGAAGCGGCCTACCGTGACGCGCGCGCCGATATGGGTCGGATAGATGCTGTCGGCGATATGCACCGTGGCGCGGTCGAGGAACCGGCAGTTCGGGCCGATGTCGATGTCATGGCCATCGCCGCGCAAGGTAACCAGGCGGCCCAGCACCGCGCCCTCGCCCAGGGTGACGCGCCCGATCAGCGCGCATTCGGGGCCGAAGGTCGCGTCGCCGATGGCCGGCGCGGACCCAAGGTAAGGAACGATGAGGGGACGCGCGGTCATCAGATCACGGGCGTTTCGCGGTAGGTGCCCCACAGGCCCTTGAGGCACTCGACGATGTCGCCCATGGAGGCGCGCGCCTCGACCAATTCGATGGTCACGGGCATGATGTTTTGCGACTCATCCTGGGCCACCGCCTTGAGCTTCTCCAGCAGCCGCGCGATTTCGCCGTCGTCGCGCTCGCGGCGCGCGCGGGCCAGCGATTCGAGCTGGCGGCGCTCGGTTTCCGGATCGTAGGGGTGGGTCTCGACGCCCTTGCCGTCCTCGTCCTCGACATATTTGTTGACGCCGATCACCGGGCGCTCGCCATTGGCCTTGCGCAGCGCGAAGTCGTACGCCGAATCCGCGATCTCGCGCTGGAACCAGCCGTCCTCGATGGCCTGGATGGTGCCGCCCATCTCGTCCACCTTGTCGAGGATGGCAAAAATCTCACGCTCCATCCGGGTGGTCATGCTTTCCACCAGATAGGAGCCGCCCAGGGGATCGACAACGGACGTGACGTTGGTTTCCTCGGCGATGACCTGCTGGGTGCGCAGCGCGATCTTCATGGCTTCCTCGGTGGGAATCGCGAAGGCCTCGTCCATGCCGTTGGTGTGCAGGCTTTGCGTGCCGCCGAGCACGGCGGCCAGGGCCTGCAACGCGGTGCGGATGATATTGATCTGGTGCTGCGGCTTGGTCAGGGTCGCCGCCGCCGTTTGGCAATGGAAGCGCAGCCGCATGGACTCCGGCTTCTTGGCGCCGAAGCGTTCCTTCATGATCTTGGCGTAGCAACGGCGCAGCGCGCGGAACTTGGCGACTTCCTCGAAGAAATCGGCTTGCGAGACAAAGAAGAACGACAGCCGGGGCGCGAAATCGTCCACGTCCACGCCCGATTTCACCACCTCCTCCACATAGGCGATGGTGTTGGCCAGGGTAAACGCGGCTTCCTGCACCGAGGTCGCGCCGGCCTCGGCGATGTGATAGCCGGAAATGTTGACCGGGTTGTAGCGCCTGGTGTGTTCCGCCCCGTAGGCGATGCAGTCGCGCACCAGCCGCACCGAGGGGCGGATCGGGAAGATCCATTCCTTCTGCGCGATATATTCCTTCAGGATATCGGCCTGGATGGTGCCCGAAAGCTTGTGCGGGTCGTCGCCGCGCCGCTTGGCCAGCGCGATATACATGGCGTAGAGAATCCAGGCGCTGGGATTGATGGTCAGCGACACCGAAATCGCGGTCAGGTCGATGCCGTCGAACAACGCCTCCATGTCGTCGATGGTGTCGACCGCGACGCCCTCGCGCCCGACCTCGCCGTGGCTCATGGGATGGTCGGAGTCGTAGCCCATCAAGGTGGGCATGTCGAAATCGGTCGATAGCCCGGTCTGGCCCTGGTCCAGCAGGTAGCGGAAGCGCGCGTTGGTGTCGGCGCCGGTGCCGAAGCCCGCGATCTGGCGCATGGTCCAGTTGCGGCCCCGGTACATGGTCGGGTAGGGGCCGCGCGTGAACGGGTACTGGCCGGGCAGGCCGATGTCGTCGAGCGGCGTATCGGCCACGTCGAGCGCCGTGTAGAGACGCTCCAGCGGCGTGCCCGAGGCGGTCTTGTATTCGCTTTTGCCCTCGGGCTGGCGTTCCAGGAACGACGCCAGTTCGTTGTCTTGCCACGCCGCCAGACCCTGTTCCAACTGTTCCAGGGCCATGCCGGCCGGATCACGCGCCTTGGTCATGTTCCGAACCTTCGTTTAGGGTCGCCAGCAACCGCGTCGCGGCCGCGTGCGGGTCCATCTCGCGCGCGCCGACCTGGTCGAGCAACGCATCCAGCGCGGCGTCGTGGCGCGCGCGGAACCGCCGCCTGATTATATCCTCGGCGATCTTCAACGTCCTCTTTTCCGCGATGTGGCGGCGTTGCGCCTCGAACCCACCCGACTCGTCCAGGAAGGAGCGATGGCCGTCGATGGCCGCCATGAGATCGTCGATGCCCTCGCCGGTCTCCGCGCTGGTGGCGATGACGGACGGCATCCAGGCGCCGGCGGCATCGCGGGGCAGTCCCAGGATCAGCATGTTCTTGAGGTCGGTGATGGTCTTGTTGGCGTCCGCGCGGTCGCATTTCGACACCACGTGGATATGGGCGATCTCAAGAATCCCCGCCTTGATCGCCTGGATGTCATCGCCCAGTCCCGGGGCGGAGACCACCACCGTGGTATAGGCCGCCTGCACCACGTCGACCTCGTCCTGGCCGACGCCGACGGTCTCGATGATCACCAGATCGAACCCGGCGGCGTCGAGCAGATCGACCGCGTCCAACGTGGCGCGCGCCAGCCCGCCGAGGGCGCCGCGCGTCGCCATGGAGCGAATGAAAACGCCGGGATCGCCGGCGATCTCACTCATCCGGATGCGGTCGCCCAGCAGCGCCCCGCCGGAGAACGGGCTCGACGGGTCGATGGCGACCACGGCCACCGTGCGCCCGTCCCGGCGGACCCGTTGCGCCAGCGCCCGCACCAGGGTCGATTTGCCGCTGCCCGGCACGCCGGTGATGCCGACCACGTGGGCGCGCCCCGTATGGCGGTAGATCTCGGCCAACGCCGGGCGGCATTCGGCCTCGTCCGCCTCCGCCCGCGTAATCAGCCGCGCCACCGCGCGCGTCCGCCCCGCCAGCACCTCGGCCACCAGCGAATCGGAAGACACGCGAGTCTTGCCGGCCACGGTCACCCCCGCCACAAATTTCCCCCTCCCCCCTCGCGGGGGAGGGTTGGGGTGGGGGGGCGCGGCGGGCACCGCCGCCACACAACAATGACCGATCCGGTTCCAGAAACGTGTCTTTCGTGACCGCGCGTTGCGCGGCGCCCCCCACCCCACCCCTCCCCCGCGAGGGGGGAGGGGGCATGGGAAAGCGCGCGGGTCTTGCCAGCGCCCGCCACCATCACCCGTCCAGCTTGGCGTTGAGGGTGCGGAAGAGGTCGCGGTCGTCGATGACGCGATGCGCCTTGAAGTCGGTGCGCGGGATGGCGCCCGCCGCGACGACCTCGGTCTTGGCGCGCACGCCGAGCACGCGGCGCAAGTTCTCCGATGCCGCCGCGCCCAAGGCGGCGGTGGCGCCGGCGCCGCGCGCGTAGACTTCCGGTCTGGCGTCGAGGCGCACCAGGAGCTCGTCCATGGCGCCGTCGCGGCTGATCACGATGCGGTGCTCGCCGCCATAATCGGCGAGCTGGTTCAACACCGCGTCGATTTCGGAAGGGTAGATGTTTTCGCCGCGAATCTGAAACATGTCGTCGATGCGCCCGTAAATGCCGTCGGGCAAGCGCGGATAGGTGCGCCCGCACGGGCTCGGGCCCTCGACCCAGTGGGTCAGGTCGCCCGAGACGAGGCGGATCATGGGCTGCGACGTGCGCTCAAGGTGGGTATAGACCGGCGTGCCGCGCTGGCCCCACGGCACGCGGGCGAAACTGTTGGGATCGCACACCTCGTGGTAGACGATGTCCTGCCACAGCGCCATGCCGTCGATGCGTTGGTCCGGTCCGGGCGCGGTGGTGGCGGCGCTCATGAACGGCGTCATTTCGGCCATGGTGCCGCAGTCGAACACCCGCGCGCCGAAGGCGTCCTCGATACGGTCTCGGATGCCGGGGATGGACGCGCCGGGCTCGCCCGAGAAGAACATCACGCGAAGCCCGAAATCGCGCGGCTCGAGGCCCTGGTCGCGCGCCACCTCGGCCAGATGCAACGCATAGGACGGCGTCGAATAGAACCCGGCCGGCTTCACCGTCTTCAGCCAGTTGGCGGCGCGCGCGGTCATGCCGGGCGCGCCGGCGCCGAAGGGGAAGCATTTCGCGCCCAGGCGCTCGGCGCCCAGCATGGCGCCCCACGAGCCCAGATAGAGGCTGAAGATGGCGGCAATGAAAATCGTGTCGCCGGGGCGCAGGCCCATGCCCCACAATATCCGCGCGTGGTTGTTGGCGATGGTTTGCCAGTCCTCGCGCCCGACCGCGAACATGGTCGGCCGGCCGGTGGTGCCCGACGTGCCGTGGATATGGTGGACCTCGGACTCGGGCACGCACAGATAATCGCCGAACGGCGCGGCGCGGGCCTGGGATTCGCGAAGCTCGGCCTTGGTCACGACGGGAACTTTTTCGAACGCCTCCAGCGACGTGATGTGATCGGGGTGCACGCCGGCGGCGTCCCATTTGCGGCGGTAGAACGGCGCGTGCTCATAGGCATGGGCCATGACCTGGCGCAGCCGTTGCAAAATCGCCGCCTCGCGCTCGCCCGCCGCCATGGTCTCGCGCTCGGGAAACCAGAACCGGGCGTCCGCGTCCGGCATGTAGTCCGGGTCGTAACGGGGCGGAAAGGACCAGTCTTCCATCATGGGTCGCCTTGTCGCCGCTCAGCGCGGGCCGCGTTCGGCGACCAGGCGGCGCACGGTCGCCACGATGGCGTCGGGCGGGGTGTCCTGGAGCAGAATTTCGGCCACGCCGAGGCGCTTCAGCTCGACCACGTCGTCGTCCGGCATCACGCCGCCGCCAAGCAATAGGATATCGTCGGCGTCGGCTTCCTTGAGGAGTTCGAGGACGCGCGGAAAGATGGTCATATGGGCGCCCGAGAGAAGGCTGACGCCGAGCACGTCCACGTCTTCCTGGACGGCGGCGGTGACCACTTCCTCTGGGGTGCGGTGGAGCCCGGTATAGACCACGTCCATGCCGGCGTCGCGCAGGCAGCGCGCGACGATCTTGACGCCCCGGTCATGGCCGTCCAACCCGATCTTGGCGATCAGCACGCGGATTACGTCATGGTCGGTGGTATCCGCTGGCATCGGTTGCCTTGCCCCTCCCCGGTCAAGCGGAGGCCTGTATATCACATATCCGGGGCCGGTCGGCGGCGCGGGGCGGTTTCATTACATCCATCACCCCGGACGGCGCCAGCCGATCCGGGGTCCATCTCGCGAGCGACACGCATGGACCCCGGAACACGTCCGGGGTGACGGTAACGGTATGGGGCCAGCGTCAGAAGTGGGTCTTGAATTCCAGTTGGAACTTGTAGGTGCCGTCGGCCGATGCCGGGGTGAGGCCGAAGAAATAGCCGGTCAGCAACTCGATCTTGGTGTTCTCGGCCAGTTCGTGCTCGATCCACACCACCGGGCCGATCTGATGCTTCTGTCGGTCGCCGGACTTGAAATCGCTGATCTCGCCGAAATCGCCATAGGCCTCGAAGCCGGGCGAGAACAGGTCCCATAATTTCCATTTGCTCTGCCAGGCGTAGCCCAGTTGGATGTCCTCGTCGGCGTGGCGGCCGAGCTCCCATTCGAAGGCGAGGTTGAAGCGGTGGCGGGTCGGGCCGAGGGATTTCTGGATCAGGCCCTTCCATTCCAGCTCGAACGGCTTGCCGTCCTTGTTCGGGATCACGAAGGCGGTGTAGAGGCCAAGCGCGGGCCAGCCGTTGTCTTCCGCGCGAAACTCGAAAATGTTCTCCCATTCGGCGGCCTCGTAGATCAGGTTGGCGCCGTCGCCGCCTTCCTTCTGAAGCTCGTTGACCAGCTCGGTCCACCAGAAGTCGGTCACCGCGTAGCCGATGTTGATCTTGTATTTCTGCTTGCCGTCCTTGTCGGGGTCGTCGTCGAAGTCGAAGAACCCGCGCGCCTCGATCTCGAACTCGCCCTGGTCCACGATGGGACCGTACACCTTGTCGGTCTGCGCCCGCGCGGACGCCGGAGCCAGCGCCAGGAACACCGCCAGGCACGCCGGCACGCCGATCCGCATGAATGCCCTCGGCGTTCTCCCCCTACCGATCGTAACATCCAGATTCGCCTTTTTATTTTCCGCTCCAACCCAGCGCGCATCGAGCCAGGACGCGGCAAACTAACCACCGCGCGACAGCGGGACAAGCGCCGTTCCCGACGCCGGCCCCGCGGCCAAAGCAACGGAAAGATGTCGCCGGCCTTAAGGCCTGGTTATCCTGAGATTGAACGGCACGCGGCCGTCCTCGGAGTCGATGATATACTTCTTCACCTTGGGCAGGATTTTTTCCATGGCCTCCAGGTAGAGGCGCGTGCGCGTGATGTCGGGCGCCTTTTCGTATTCCTTGAGCAGCGCCAGGAAGGCGTCGGTGGTGCCGATGGCCTCGGCGACGCGGCGCTCGCGGTAGCTGCGCGCCTCGAGCACCACCTTGCGCGCCGCGCCGCGCGCCTTGGGGATGGTGTTGTTGGCGTAGGCCCTGGCCTCGTTGCTCTTCTTTTCGCGGTCGGCCAGGGCATTGGCCACGTTCTGGAACGCTTCGGCCACCAACCCGTCCAGGGTGATGGTCATGATACTGGCCGAGGTGATCTGGATGCCGGCGCGGTATTCGTCGAGCATCGCCTGGGTGCGGCTCTTGACCCGCTCCTGGATCGCCAGGCGGCCCACCGTCAGCACCTCGTCCACCGGCATGGCGATCACCGCCTCGGTGAGCACCGATTGCGCCAGCCCGCCGACCAGGATCTCGGGCGCCTCGGTCTGGAACAGGAAATCGGCCGGGTTGGTGATGATGTATTGCAGCACCAGGCCGATGCTGATGATGTTGGTGTCGCCGGTGACCAG
>Ga0066376_10002858_pt1 | contig 15830 bp, 10 predicted proteins | sample Knorr_S15_td_Bot_FD_77009 | JGI IMG/M metagenome (GOLD analysis project Ga0066376, IMG submission 77009) | Marine microbial communities from Southern Atlantic Ocean transect - Knorr_S15_td_Bottom_ad_5009_LV_A | ecosystem: Environmental > Aquatic > Marine > Oceanic | place: Southern Atlantic... | reverse complement strand
TGGACATCATCCCCAGATAGCCAGACCAGATGACTCTGGACTTTGTTTGGGATTGACCCAGCACACGATCTAGTCGCCCGTTCATGGCGCTGTCTCGGCAGGAAAATTTCGTCCTGGAGTGTCACGACCGGGCCTTCACGAAAACTTCTATTCAGGCGTAGTCTTTTCGCCTGAATGAGCGAATCCCTGGGCGAGCCCAAGCAAGCGCACGCGGAACCGGCCGCGGATTCGCGCGTCTCAAAAGAGATCCCTTTGGCCGCAACATCACGCCGCAAAGGCGCGGAGGCATTCTCGACGCATTTCAGGTCCGTAGCTTCCGATTTCAGTGGCCGTCCGATGGGCTGACGATCTGGGCCTTCGAGATGGAGACGCTGGTCCTCGGCTGGTACATCCTGACCGCCACGGACTCGCCGGCACTTGTCGGGCTGATCGGGACGCTTCGTTTCGGCGGCACGCTATTTGGGCCTATATACGGTGCGCTCACAGACAAGTTCAATCGTCGGGTACTGCTCATAACGGACCGAGCTGTGCTGGCCGTGATCGCTCTCGGGTTCACCGCCCTGGCGTTGTCCGGGGCTCTCCAGCCCTGGCACGCGTTCGTGCTCGCCTTCCTGACCGGCATTGTTCGTAACCTCGACAACGTCGTGAGGCAGGCCCTCCTTGCCGACGTAATGCCGGCGCGATCCCTTTCCAACGCCCTGGCGCTCAGTCGTGGTGTGATGGACATGTCACGAATCACCGGCGCGCTGCTCGGTGGCGCCCTGTTGAGCGCCCTCGGGATCGGCGAGGCGTACGTCGCCGTGGTGTTGCTGTACGCCGGGAGCAGTTTGATATCGGTGGGCGTTGTACTCAAATCTCAGACGGTAAAGATGGAAGACTCCGGGTGGCTGGCGAACTTGAAAGACGGCGTCAGCTACATGCGGCATGATCCGGCCATTCTCGGGCCGCTTGTGCTGGCGTTCCTGGTGAACCTGACGCTGTTCCCGATGGTCAACGGGCTCATGCCGGTGGTGGCGCGCGAGATCTTTGACAAGGGTCCAAACGGGCAAGCGGTGATGCAGACGGCGGCGGGCATCGGGGCGCTTATCGGGTCGATCTGGCTGGCATGGCACGCAAGCTCGGCGGCGCCGATGCGGCGGATGATGATCGGGATAGTGCTCTGGCACGCCAGCATGCTGGTGTTCGCCGCGATGGGCTGGTGGCTGGCAGCGCTGGCGACGCTCGTGGTGTACGGAACGACGCAGAGCCTGGCGATGATCTCGATGTCGACGACGCTGCTGCACGCCTCGCCAGTGGAGTACCGGGGACGGGTGATGGGCGTCCGTTCGCTGGCCGTTTACGGGCTGCCGATGGGGCTGATCATCAGCGGCGTGATCGCAGAGTGGCTGGGCATCCGCACGGCGCTTGCGATCAACTCGGTCGTGGGACTGGGCGGCACGGTACTGGCGGCCGTTATCTGGCGCGGGTTGTGGGCGAAATAAAGGGTCCTATCACAGCAACCCGTAGGGGGCGGATAGTCATTCACCCCTACAAGGTGTTTCTGAACTACACACCCTCTCGGGGCCAGCGCGGCTCTCCCCGATCGCCATGTCGCTGCCGGGCCTCGAGCTGACTACGATTCCCGTACTCTCCGCGCATTACCGCCAGCCGCGCGCCGCGTGAGCCGAGCATGAATCGATGGACTAAGAATCCGGCGACGGTAGCGACGAGGCTGATGATGATTACCGGATCGCGATTGGCGATGTATTCGGCATTGAACGCGCCTTCTGCTATGCCGTTGCCGAGTTCGTTCCCGGCGATCACGAGGATCAGCGCCCCGATCCACCACTCAACAAACGATGTCTTATCGCCTGACCAGCCCCAGTACCAGCGGATGTAGACGTACACCATCGCCGCGCCAGCGACGAGGCCGCCGGAGTAGCGGAACAGTGTCAACTGCCAGTCGGCCATCGCGTCGTTGACGACAACACCCGGGTAGACGCCAACAAATCCCACCTGGAGATCAACCGGCGACACTCCCGTGATCACCGCCACCAACACGTGTATCGCCTCATGCAGCACGATCGGCGCGATGAAAAAGAGCGCGACCGCGAGGACGACCGTGAAGGCCCGAAACAGCCCGGATCGTAAACGCTTTCCCTCGGATTGTTCACAGGGGTGTCCTGCATGGCGGACAGACTAACGGTCGCGGGTGGCGTCGGTACATCGTTCATGCGATCAGTTACGACCCGCGTGCGGGAAGTGTTTGGTTTAGCGGCTGTCAGAACCGGTCGGTGCCCTGAGTTGCCCCGTCATTCCCGAGTAGTCGGGAATCCAGTACGTCGGTGCTGGGTTCACACCGGCTTGATAGTAATCACGGCGTTTCCTGGATTCCCACCTGCGTGGGAATGACGCGTTTACGTGGAGAGAGCGCAGACGCCCTAGTCGTCTTCCAGCGTTGAGATGTCGCCTTCTGGAAGGCCCAGTTCTCGCGCCTTCAACAGCCGGCGCATGATCTTGCCGGAGCGCGTCTTTGGCAGCGAGTCGATGAACTCCATCTGGCGTGGCGCTACGGCCGCGGACAATTTTGTTCGGACAAATCGCATGATGTCGCGTCGTAGAGCGTCCGTCTGCTCGACACCCGGCCGGGTCGCCACAAAGGCCTTTACGACCTCCATCGCGATGTCGTCCGGCACGCCGATAACCCCCGCCTCAACGACGTCCGGGTGCTCGATAAGCGCGCTCTCGACCTCAAACGGTCCAACAAGGTGTCCTGCGGTGTTGATCACGTCGTCGGATCGGCCCTGGAACCAGAAGTAGCCGTCCTCGTCCATCTGCGCCTGGTCGCCGGTGATGTACCAGCCCTTCTTGTACTTGGAGTTGTACATCTCAGAGTTGTTCCAGTAGGCGTGGAACTGTGAAGGCCATCCCGGCTTCACCGCAAGTAGGCCGTCTTCTCCGGGCGGGAGAAGGTTGTACTCGGCGTCCAGGATGCCCATCTCAATGCCCGGGATCGGCTTGCCCATCGAGCCGGGTCGGACCTCCATTGAGGCGTAGTTGGCGCACATGATTGCGCCCGTCTCGGTTTGCCACCAGTTGTCGTGAATGGCCTGGTTGAACATTTCGTTGCCCCAGACAACCGCCTCCGGATTGAGCGGCTCTCCGACCGATGCGATAAAGCGCAATGTGGACAGGTCGTGGCTCTTGACCGGCTCTTCTCCGGCGCGCATCAGCATGCGGATGGCGGTCGGCGCCGTGTACCAGACACTGACCTTGTACTTGTCGATCAGGTCGTACCAGTTGTTTGCGCTGAACCCGCCTTCATAGATCAGGTTCGTCACGCCGTTCGTCCACGGCGCCATCATCCCGTACGACGTGCCGGTGACCCATCCCGGGTCCGCGGTACAGAAGTAGATGTCGTCAAAATGCAGGTCAAGCGCCCACTTGCCGGTGGCGTACTGCTGGACGGCGGCCAGGTGACGGTGCACTGCTCCTTTTGGCTTGCCAGTTGTGCCCGAGGTGTAGTGCATGATCGAGTAGTCGTACATCGATGTTGAGACGATTCCAAAGTCATCTGATGCGTCCGCCATCAACTCTTCGTACGACAGGTCGCCATCGGCCAGGTAATCGCTCGACCGACTGTCCTTGTTGACGACGACGATGTGCTTGACGTCCGGGCATTCCGGTAGAATTCCGGCGACTTTCTTACGCAATTCTGGCTGGGTCAGGAAGATCATTGCGCCGGAGTCCTGCAGCCGGTCTCGGACAGGCTCGGGGCCGAACGCCGAGAAGAGCGGGCCGACCACGCCGCCGGCCTTAAGGGTCCCGAAGAACGCGAAGTACAGTTCCGGCAATCGGTCCATGAAGATGAAGACGCGGTCGCCGCGTTCAAGTCCCAGATCCGTTACGACGTTGGCCCAGCGGTTTGCCTGGGCCTTCATCTCGGCAAAGGTGTACAACTCTTCTTCGCCGTTTTTGCCGGCCCAGATCATCGCCACCTTATCGCCGTGACCGTGGGCGACGTGCCGGTCGATCGCCTCGTACGCCTTGTTCAAGCCTCCGTCAGGCAGCCAGTCCAGCTCGGCGTACATATCGGTCCACTCGAAGCCCTTTGCCGCTTCGTCGCGGTCGATCAGGTTCGGCGTGACCGCCATCTCTGAGATCGGGGCCTTCAAAATGGGGTCGAACGGCACTGGGATTCCTCCGTGAAGCAATTTGGCGGCTGGGGTGAGGGTCGAATCAGGCCCGGTGATGTTACATACGCTGGCGGACCATGAGGATACCGGAGGTTGGAGCCTCCGGCAAAAGTGGTCCCGCGTTGACCCGCCTCAGGCGCCGATACATAATCGGGCCTCCAGAGTCACCAGATCGCGCCCCGGCCCATCTACTGGAGCGGCCGAACCGGGCTAATTGCCAGATTCACCAACCACAGAGGAGCCATTCAGACTTGTCTGACGAGAATCCCATCCTGCTCGAACACGATGGCTCAGTCGCCATCGTGACGCTCAACCGTCCGCACGCCATGAACGCCCTCAGTCGCCAGCTCTTCACCGAGTTGTACGACACGATGGACAAACTTGACGAAGACGACGAAACCTCGGTAATCGTCGTCACGGGCGCCGGCGACCGCGCTTTCTCGGCCGGAGCGGACATCAAAGAGATGGCCCGGCTTGCGGCACAGGACGTGCCCCCGCCCTCCAGCAATTTCTCGGAGCATTCCTGGCGCTTCGCTACCGGCCGCAAGCCGCGTATCGGCGCATTAAACGGCCTTTGCTACGGCGGCGGCGGCGTGCTTTCGACATCGTTCGACATCCGCGTCGGCTGCGACAAGACCCGGTTCCGCTTCCTCGCGGTCACCTACGGCCGCATTAACAACACGTGGCTGCTGCCGACAATCGTCGGGTTGCCGATGGCGCGCGAGTACCTGCTCACGGGCCGTGTGGTTGAGCCGGACGAGGCGCTGGCCGCCGGACTCCTGAACCACCTTGTCCCACAGGACCAGGTGCTTACAAAAGCGGTAGAGATCGCCCAGGACATCGCAAAGAACGACCAGCGCATGGTGCAGGGCGCCAAACGCCTGATCGACGGCAACATCGGCCGGAGCTGGCGGGCACAATTCGAGGAAGAGCTCGACGAGCAGAAGGAAAAATTGGCGCCGACCCCGGTGCTCGAAGGCTTCAAGTCCTTCATCGATCGTAAAGGGACTGGTTAGCCCCCGCTCCTGAAGCGGCATGGCAAATAAAAAACGGCCCGACTACACCGGGGCACACGATGCGTGCAACCCCGGCAAGTCCGACCGTAATTGTGCTAACGGTTTCTGGCGCTAAGCCCTATGCAGGGCTCGCCCCGGCTACCTTGTCGTCATCACCGGAACCGATCCGGAAGGTCCCGACGGCCTTTTTCAAGCTCTGCGCCATGTCCGCAAGGGTCTCAGACGAGGCGACCACCTCTTCAACCTGGGCGCTCATCTCCTCCGCTCCCGCAGATGCCTCTTGCGCCGAGGCCGTGGTCTGATCGGTTACGGCGGCGATGCTACTCATTGCGTGCTCCACGCTCGCGCTGGAATCACGCATCTGCTCCGCTGAGGCCGCGTTTTTTCCCGAGATTCTGGCGACCGATTCAACGGTACTCACCATCTCGTCACCGGACGCACTCACCTGCTCGGCACCGGCCGAGATCTGCTCGATCTGGCCGGTAACCTCTGTGACCGAGTCAATGATCTGTTGCAGGGCTCCGGCGGCCTTCTCGGCACGTTCGACGCCTTCTGAGACCTGCTGCGTGCCTTCATCTGTGGCTTTCATGGAGTCCTGGACCCCGGTCTGCACGACTTCGATCAAGCCGGCGATCTCTTTCGCCGCCCCCGTGACACGCTCTGCAAGCTGCCGAACTTCGTTAGCCACGACTGCGAAACCACGGCCCTGATCACCCGCCCGGGCCGCTTCGATAGCCGCGTTAAGGGCCAACAGGTTGGTCTGGTCAGCAATTTCATCAATCACGCCAATGATCTTGCCGATTTCGGCCGACTGTGTGCCCAGTTCAGATACCGTTGCCGAAACGCTTCCAACGGCACGTTCAATGCTCCGGATGCCCTCGATGGTGTCCCGCATCATCTCCTGGCCATTCCTGGCAGCCTCGTTCACATCGCTGGCGCTGTTTGCGGCGACCTGCGCGTTCTGGGCCACGCTCTCAGCAGACTCCGAGACCTGTTTGACAATGTCAATCGCCTGTGAAACCTGCTCTTGCTGTTCCGCGCTTCCGGTGGCGATTTCGGCGACCGCCGCAATGAACTCAGCCAGGGAGCCCTGTGTCTGCTCCACTGTACGAGCCTGCTCATCCGCGCCCGTCGCGACTTGCTGACTGGTGGCAGCGATGCCCTGAGTTGCTTCACCAGCTTGCGTTGCAGCGTCTGAAAGTTGACTGCTGGCGATGCCGTTTCCGACGTTCGATATTTCAGACCCGATTGTGTTCATCGCGGCGATCATCTCCCCTAGTTCGCCAACATCAGTCACCTCGGTCTCAGTGAACTCAATATTGGCCTGCCTGGTGAGATCACCTTCCCCGACAGCAGAGGCAACCTCGCTCAATCGCGGTAGGACGTTGTCGGCAAGTTCCCGAGCCGTGTCCTTCACCCGGTTAACCGGTCCGACAATGCTCCGCTTCAACATCAATCCCAGGGCTCCAGCGAGCACAAGCCCACTGAAGGCGAGTCTTGTTGCGAGGGTCTTCGCGTCAAGAGCCTGCTGGTAAGCAACGTCGATCTGATGTTCCACGGCATTCGCAAGGACTTCTAGTTCTTCCTCGAGAAGGACTTCTTCCTCTCCAAGGAGCTCCAGCTCATGGATGATCTCTTCTTTGCTTGCTTGTTCATGCACGAGGTCCACAAGTTCGTCGCCAGCTTCAACAAAGCTTACGTACTCACGTTCAACTATGGAGAGTAGTTCCAGGAGTTCCTCGTTATCCTGGAACTCCTCCTCGAGAGTTGCGAAATGTTCATGTACAGCCTCGGTCTCGTGCTCGATTGTTTCCAGATCTTCATCGTGCTCGGTGATCACAAAGTCGGCGTATGTCGCCGTCTGTTCTAGTACCAGCACCTCTAACTCACGGACGCCGATATCCTCTGGGAGGTCTTTAGTAACGATCTCGGTCGTATGCGAAGCCATGGAGTTCAACCCCCACATGCCAACGACGAAGACCACGATCAACAGGGTTATAACGACCCCGAATGGCGCGAAGATTTTGTTTTGAATATTCATTCTTACGTTCAGGCTTGGACTCATTAGATTGATTCATCTTCGGATGATTCGTATCCCGCATCGTCTCCGTCGCCGGTGGTCGGGAGCGTTCCACTGGGCGGGCTCGTAAATGGACTTCATCTACTAACTCGGTAGTGCAGGTTTCAGGTAGTTAGCCCGACCCGCGCCAGGGTTTTCATCAGATGAACCGTCCTGTTGCTACCCGCATATTCCAATGAAACCTGGTCGACGGTCATTGGTGTGACCCGAACGCTAAAATTGCGTCTTATCACGTCATCAGGAAAGTAGTACTCACAAGCATTAAGTTTGTTTAACCTGCCAGATAGCGGGACTACATTTTCGGAATTACGCAAACCGTCCCATCTTGTGAACCGCTGAGCGATTTCATTGGCCGACTTGTCCCGCTTACTTGCGATCCGAGTCCGGCATCCCTCACGCCCACACATCCGGCGCGCCGTTTCTTCTAGATTTGCTGAATGTGCGCCGCCCCCGCACCGGATGTATGATCCCCGCACTCGCCGCCCGAAACCGAGCGACCTGATTACTACGAACTCTGGGACACGCCGCGCAAGAACGGTGATCCATTTGGAGGGAAATTGATGACCACCGGCAATGGCACCAAGGCAAAAGGCGCACTGGACGGCATTCGAGTGCTTGACCTGGGCCGCTACCAGGCGGGCCCACGGTGCGGGCTGATGTTCGCCCGACTCGGCGCGGATGTGATCAAAGTGGAAGCCATCAAGGGTGACGAAAGTCGCTCCAACGGCCCAAGAGTTCGCGGCCAGTCAGCCTACTGGGTGCAGTACAACTCCGGTAAACGAAGCCTCTCGATAAACCTCCGGACCGAGGAAGGCAAAGAGGTCCTCCGTGATCTCGTCAAAGTCTCCGATGTCCTGATCCAGAACTTCCGCCCCGGCACCATCGCAAAGATGGGTTTCGGGTACGAGGACCTGAAGAAGCTGAACAAGCGGATCGTGATGGTCAACGTGTCGGCGTACGGCCAGTACGGCCCGTTCAGGGACCGCGTCGGCTTCGACACGATCGGCCAGGCGATGAGCGGTCTGATGTCCTTGACCGGCCAGCCGGATGGCGATCCGACGGTTCTCCCCTTCCCGTTGATCGACCGCATCACTTCCCTCCATGCGACCATCGGTGCGCTTGGCGCGCTGTACGAGCGACAGTTCTCAGGCGAGGGTCAGGCGATCGATGTCTGTCTCGCAGACACCGGGTTCACCACGTGTGAAATCCCGCTCACGGCGTTCCTCGGAGCGGGGATCGTCCCTGAACGCCAGGGCAACGGCGACGGGGTGACAAATTCTTACAAAACGAAAGACGGCCACGTGTACCTGGCCGGCGCGTCGAGCGACAACATCTTCCCCCGGCTGGCGGACACCGTAGGCCACCCGGAATGGAAGGAAGACCCGCGCTGGCAGGACCGGTCCGGACGCGCCGAAGAAAGTGGCGAGATTGAGGCGGCGTTGATCGCATGGTTCGCCGAGCGGACCATGGATGAAGCCGAAAAGACGCTCAACGCAGCCTCCATACCGTGCGCCCCTGTAAACGACATCCCGCGCGCAGCCATGAGTGAACACTTGAGCGTGCGCGAGGTTCTCGTAGAGGTGGACGACCCGATCGCCGGCAAGATCCACGTCACCGGCAAGATCGTGAAGTTCAGCCGGAGCGACGTGCCGGTCGGCTCGACGCCCACCATCGGCCAGCATAATGAAGAGATCATGAGCGACCTGCTTGGCATGAGCGATGAGAAGATCGCCGAATTGCGAGGGGCCGGCGTCATCGGCTAAGGCGAACCGCAGTTGCGATTCAAATATCGGCTCGCTTTATTGGCGATCGACCTGGCAAAGGATATCCATCACAAGTCCTACGCCTGTCTCAATCGTTCAAGGAGTCTGCCTTATGCCCGTTGTGTCGGAAGCGGCCTCGGGTCTATGATCGATGTTCGTCTCCCGCCGGACAGCTCGCGTAACGGGTTCGTGATTCGGCAATTGAGTCGCAGCATCCAGGTGATCGATCGCGCTCCGGACCTTCCGCCGCCGGGTCACACCTGATTCAGCCTTCCCTGGGAACGTACAGTTCAGGAGGCATGGAGGACCAGATGAAAGTCATTTTTCTGCAGGATGTCCCGCCGAACGCTCGCGCGGGTGACATCAAGGACGTGAAGAACGGTTACGCCCGAAACTTCCTCCTGCCCCGTGAGCTTGCCACAATGGCGACGGGGGGCGAGTTGAAGAGGGTTGAGGGCCTCAGGCGAGACGCCGAGGTCCGTCGGGTGAAAGAGGCGGAAGAGTGGCGAGAAGTCGCCTCGAAGCTCGCCGAAGAGCCTGTCGAGATACTCGTTCGCTCAGGGCCCAAAGGCCGACTTTACGGCTCAGTCACGAACACGATGCTGGCCGAGAGATTGACCGAGGTTTCAAATGTGGCGATAGACCGGCGGGGAATTCGATTTGAATCCCCGGTCCGCATGCTCGGCGAGTACACCGTGCCGATCCGCTACTTTGAAGGCGTCGAGGGCCAGATCGTATTGAACGTGGTGTCTGTCGACGGCGGCGCAGAGGCCGCTGCGATGGAAGCAGCCATGGTTGAGGGCGTGGGCGGAGACGGCACCGGCGAGATGTCACTGCTTGAAGAGTTCGAGGCCCGCCGACTTGCCCGCGAGGCCAGGGAACGCGGCGAGGACGAAGACGGTGACGGTGAATCATCTGATTCAAACGACGACACGGAGAGCACCAAAGAGGAATAAACAAAATTGCAGGCGGACAGGCTTCCCCCCCACGACATAGAGTCTGAAGAGGCCGTAATCGGCTCCTTGCTCGTAGACACCGAAGCGTTGACGCGGGTGACATCGTTCCTAGAGCCGGACGACTTCTACCGGGAACGGAATCGCTGGTGTTACGAAGCCTGCTTTGAGCTATTCCAACGCCAGGAGGCGATCGACCAGATCTCGGTGGCTCACGAACTTGAGCGGACCGAGAGGCTGGCCGATGTGGGAGGCACCGCGTACCTCGGCCATCTTGTCGAGATCCTGCCGACCTCGCAGCACGTCGTGCACTACGGCCGCATCGTTAAGCGCACTTCCACCATGCGCAAGCTCATCCGCGCAGCGTCCGATATTTCAGAGATCGGGTACGAGGAGGACGCGGACGTCGACGCGGCGCTGAGCCGTGCCGAGGATGCGCTGTTCCAGATCCGGGCCAGCGCCCCGACCCGGGATTTCGTGCCGCTGAGCGAATCGCTTGACCCATTCCTTGAACAGACATCACCGCTGACGGATCTGGACGGCATCGAGGGTCGGCCGATCGGGACCGGATTTAAGGATCTGGATGATCTTCTCGGCGGGATGAGCCGGTCTGACATGATCGTGCTCGCCGCCCGGCCCAGTGTTGGCAAGAGCATGCTCGCGTTGAACATCGCCCGGAACTCCGCAGCTGGAGTAGGGATCGGGTCGGGCGCGACGGTCGGCATCTTCTCCCTTGAGATGGGCAAGGAACAGATCGCCCTGAGGCTCCTGTCTGCTGAAGCACGCGTAAACATGCATAACCTGCGTATGCGACTCCTGAGCGATGCGGAACAGGCGCAAGTGGTGGACTCTGTCGGTGTGCTATCTGACCTTTCGATCTACATAGATGACACGCCTATCCAGTCCGTCGCGGAGATGCGCTCCAAGGCGCGTCGCCTGCAGATGGAACACGGGCTGGACTTCGTCGTTATCGACTACATGCAGCTGATCAGGGGCAATAGCCGGCGCAGCGAAAACAACCGGGCGCAAGAAGTCAGCGAGATATCTCGATCCATCAAGGGCATGGCGCGTGACCTGCATGTGCCGGTGCTCGCATTGTCCCAGTTGAGCCGTGCGATTGAACATCGCCAGTCGCACCGCCCGATGCTGTCCGACCTGCGTGAAAGTGGATCTATTGAGCAGGACGCAGATGTGGTGATCTTTATACACCGCGAAGAAAAGTTCACGACCGAAGATGAATGGGTGCGTAACAATCCGGGACTGATCTACCCGCGCGGTCTGGCAGAACTGATCATCGCAAAGCACCGCAACGGGCCGACCGGAAGCGTGGAACTGGCAGTCAGGGATGAATGGGGCAGCTTCCAGGACGACTCCAGGCGGCTAGCCGACATCCGGACATAGTCCCGGATGAGTGATCCCAGATCTGGAGCGAGGGATGAGCGAGCGCGTAATGTTGCGCCCGGATTCCCCGCCGGATACAAGTCCACACCTGTTCCCAATCCCCTGCTGTCCAGTCTGCTCGAACAGATCGACGATCTCGACGAGTTGAAGGTGACGCTCAGGACGATCTGGTTCCTGCATCAACGCCGGTTATTTCCGGCGTCAATCCGTGCCGGAGACCTGCTCTCAGACCGCACAACGGCGGCGATGCTCCATGCATCTGGAGCGCAACTTGAAGACCGTGTGTCAAAAGCACTGGAAAAAGCGACACGCCGTGGTACGCTGCTGGCAGTCCGGGGTGACGGCGGCGAGACACTTTATTTTCTGAATTCGGACGCCGTCGTAAGGGCCGTTGAATCGTCATTTCCGGAGTGGAACAGGGATGCTCCTTCCGGGACGGGCGAGACCTACCCGGCGCTCGCAGATGCGGGCTCACAGCCGTCAGTGTTCGCTGATTACGAGCACAACATTGGAACGTTGACGCCGGCGGTAGCGGACACGTTACGTGACGCCCTGGACACTTACCCGGAACAATGGATCCGTGAAGCCATGACCACGGCGGCGCGGGCCAACGCCAGAAGCTGGAACTATGTTGCCGCCGTCCTTAGAGGATGGGCGGATGAAGGCAGGCAGGATGGAAAGCCTGGATCGGATCCTGACCAGACTCGCTCAGACGAGTACCTCGAACGTTATCTCGCCGCCCAGCGAGCCAGGGGCAACCGTTGACGGACAGCCCAAATGCGATGTCTGCGATGACGTGCGCTGGATCCGCGGCGCGGAGCCGATGGGCAGTCCCGGGTTCGGCAAGATGGCGCCGTGTGAATGCCAGGAACAAATCTGGAACGATCGACAGGGCGAACGGCTGAAACGATACGCCAATCTGGGGCCGCTCGAACGGCTTCGGTTCGACACCGCCCTCCCCGAGGGACGCGACGGTTTTGCTGACCCGGCGACGTACGCTCCCGCGCTTGAGGCGGCCCGGGCATACTCAGAGAATCCAGAGGGCTGGCTGGTCATACTCGGTCCGTCCGGTTCAGGCAAGACACACCTCGCCGCCGCGGTAGCAAATCAATGCGTTGAAGACGGAAAGCCCGTATTTTTCATATCTGCTCCCCAGCTGCTTGACCAACTGCGCCCCTCCAATTTTTCGGGCGGAGAATCAGGCGAATGGTCTGAACATGAAGGGCTATTTCAGCAGGTCATGAACGCACCATTGCTGGTGCTCGATGATCTTGGCGCCGGAAACATGACGGCCTGGGCTGAAGAGAAGATGGACCAGATCCTGACGAGCCGCTACAACTCCCGTCGCCCTACAGTTGTGACTTCCGGTATGGATCGCGGATCACTCAGCGACCGCATGCGCACTCGCCTCCTCGATCCAGAACTTTCAACTGTGCGTGAAATCACGGCTCCCTCAAGCGGTCTAAAATCTTCAGTAGGCGGCATCCCGGCACGGATGCTTGAATCGATGACCTTCGATTCGTTCGACCCAAAAGGTGGAGCCGGTGCGACCCGCGCGCAACAGGCGGTCCTAAAAGATGCGCTAGGCACTGCAAAGGCCTTCGCCGAACACCCGGACCGCTGGCTGTATCTTGCCGGCCCAACCGGCGCCGGGAAGACACATCTGGCGGTCGCAATCGCCGGATTACGAATCTCCCTCAGGCTCCCGGTAACGTTCGCGATCGTGCCCGATCTACTTGACGATTTCAGACAGGCGTTCAACCCGGACAGCCGCATTAGTTATGACAGATTGTTTGAGCAGATAAGAAACTCTGAGCTTCTGATTCTGGACGATCTCGGCGCTCACAGCTCCACGGCGTGGGCGGAAGAAAAGCTGTATCAAATCATCGTTCACCGCTACAACTCGGCACTTCCCACGGTAATCACGAGTCAGGTGAAACTCACAGACCCGGATCAGGACGATGGAGACCCGAGAGGTGCCTCGTTCTCGACCTCGATCATGTCTCGACTGCGTGACGGTCTGATGGTCAGCGAGCGATATATAGAGGCCCCTGACTACAGAAACCGTGGCGCAGCGCGGCCGCGGGCAAGACGCTCTCCCGGAACTCGTGGCCGGGGTCGCCGTTAATTGAGTTCGGGCACGACGGAGCACAAATACCCGTTACGCGACGGATGTGTGTTCTGCAGGATATCTTCCGGAGATGAGCCGGCCAGATACATAGCTCCGGGCGGAATCGAATCAGAAAAGCGCTCGGAAATGGATCCCGACGGACCGCTTGCGTTTCGCAACCGCCTGACCTGGCTGAGAGTGATGGCCCTGGTGGTTCCACCGGGACACCCGTCACAGGAACAGTTCTGGGGAGATCGGGAACTGTACGCTCCCCTTGTCCCGTATGCGCTCGCGCTTGGGCGCGAGCTTACGATTGACAACGTCCCGGATGACGTCACGCCGGAGGGCTTCCGTGCCATATCCAATTTCGGGCGCATCGCCCACCAGAGCCAGGACCACGCACACGTTCATGTAATAGCCCGGCCAGACTACGAGCCCATGCCGGAAGTTGTAGAAGGCGCCGCGCCGCTGGGCACCTCAAGTGGAGACGTGGTAGTCGAGCCCGCAGAAGTCTTGAGCGCCCCGTGGAGTGTGCGGTTGACCCTATCCGGCACGGCGACCCAGGAAGAGATGTGGAAGGACGAACGAATTCCCGATCTCGTGGACGCCGCGGTTTTACTGGCGGAAGACGAATCGCCAGAGGGTTTCAGATTTGCGGCGGAGTTTCTGCCTGAACAGGGGATGGGACCGGCAGGTCTGTACATACTCGGCGGCGGTCAATTGGATCTATACGCGTAACGCCGCGACCCTGATTTGATCACGGATTACCCACGTGTGACCGACCACGCGCCAGTATCTTCCTCAAGTTCGAATAATGGTCCTACGGGAACGAAATCGCCTCACAACGGCGTTCTAATCTACAGAAGGGTGTTGACGCCCGGGGGGAATCCCGTACCATCTTGCATCAGCCTTCATATCATTCCGGTGGTGGTCGTTGATCGATTCACGTGGAAACCCACGCGACGACCCCGACTAACGGAACCTGTTTCGGTGAAGTTACCGAATCCTAAGGAGAAGACGTTGGCAAGTATTTCGATTAAGAGGCACTGGGTCGTCCTCGCCTCGCTGAGCCTGCTCCTTGTAGCAGCTGTTGCTTGTGGAAGTGACAGCGGCGGTGGAGCGGCCGGCAGAAGCAGCAGTGACCCGGACGCGTTCCGGACATTCACCGGCGTGAGCGAAAATACCAATGCTGCAACTGCTGTAAGTGGTGGCGACGCTGCAACTGCTGCACCCGCAGCAACCGCAGTAGCGACATCCGCACCCGCGACGGGTAGCGAAGACGTCGTCCCGTCCGGTGAAGCAACGGTAGCTGTTGCATCCGTTCGAGCCGGTGTTGGAACGCCAAGATTCTGCACGGCAGGGTGTTCAGAAGACATCTATATCGCCGGAATCATGGAAACCCTGTTCAGGCCGAACTACAAGGACGCCCTGGGCGAACTGCCCGAGGCTTCCGTTCTTGCTGTTTCGTTTGAACTAGACCCGGACCTTGTGTGGCTAGACTTCAAACTTCGTGAGGGCGTTCAGTTCCACGATGGTTGGGGTGAGATGACGGCCGCAGACGTTGTGTTCTCGTTTAACGACGCGAACCGCAACACGCAGCCAGAGTCCATCCACGGACAGGCCGGTGACTTTGCACCGCTGATCAAGAACTTTGAGATCATTGACGACTACAACGTCCGAATGTACTACGAGAACTATGACAGCCGGGGCATCCGCCACCGATTCAGCACGTTCTGGCAGTCCGCCGGAATCGTGTCCAAGGCCGTTTACGACGACAAGGGTCCTGAAGGCATGAGGGACTTCCTCATCGGTACAGGCCCGTTCAAGAACATCGCCTGGGTACAGTCTGACTCGATCAAGGTCGAGGCAGTACCAAACCACTACCGCCAGACGGCGCACGTGGCAAAGATCACCTTCCTGGAAGTTCCAGAAGCTTCTTCAAGGCGAGCCATGCTTGAGACAGGGCAGGTCGTAATGGCCAAGCCGGCTCTTGCCGACTGGAAAGTCTTGGTTGCTGACGGTTTCGAAGTGAACCTTGACTCCGGTCACGGAAACATTCGGAACATCGGAATGACCGGTAACTGGTGGGAAGACACCCGCTACTACGACGGCAAGGTCCTCGAACGAGAGACCTCCGACAAGGCGTGGGTATCCGACACCGACTCCGGTGACGACTTTGAGGCGGCACGATTGGTTCGTATCGGACTGGCGCACGCCATCGACCGTCAAGCTCTCGTGGACTCGATCCTCGACGGCTGGGGTGACGGACCGATGTACTTCGCCTACCAGCCCGCGAACGCTCACCCCATCACCCTGACCCACGCCAGCGACT
>Ga0066376_10002856_pt1 | contig 15831 bp, 13 predicted proteins | sample Knorr_S15_td_Bot_FD_77009 | JGI IMG/M metagenome (GOLD analysis project Ga0066376, IMG submission 77009) | Marine microbial communities from Southern Atlantic Ocean transect - Knorr_S15_td_Bottom_ad_5009_LV_A | ecosystem: Environmental > Aquatic > Marine > Oceanic | place: Southern Atlantic... | reverse complement strand
TGATCGGTGCGCCGTTCTTTATTTACCTGCTTGTTCGAAACCGCACGAGGCCGTCCATCTAGATGCCATCTAGATGGATTTGTTCAGTCCGCCATTGGCGGTTTTGTTCAGGTTGAAGGGCCTGCGATGGCAGGGGATGTGCATTCCGTCGAGACGGATTTGTGCGGGTTGTTACTGAGTTGGAGAGTGGAGGGCTAGAACGGGATGCGTGAATTGAAAGGTATAGGCCGAGGGCCGAGGAGGAGGATGAAATATTCGATGAGGTTCGTGTTGATGGTGCTGGCAGTTGCGGTGATTGCGGCTTTTGCTGCTTGCGCCGAGGGTGATGTGGAGGTCGCGCCTACGGTTGCGCCGACTGCGACGGCGGAGCCAACGGCGACCGCTACTCCAGAGCCGACTGTTGAGCCGACGCCGGTCGGGCCTGACCTTTCGCGGTTTGCCGACGTTCCTGAAATAGTCGACTCGACGAATTACGGTTGGCCGCGCAGTGTCGAGACCACCGAAGGTGTTATTACGCTCGATGCGCCGCCTGAGAAGATTCATTCGTTATCGCTTGGGCACACGGAGATTCTTGCGGCCCTTATGGACTTCGAGCGGCTGAGCGCCGTGTACAGCTTCTTCGTCGATGAAGAGCAGTCGAATATCGCCGGGCTCTCTGCCGATCACAACATGATCGGGTTCGACCCGGAGGAAGTGGTGGCGCTTGAGCCTGACGTGATCGTGGCATCCAGGTTTACGAACGCCGACACGGTGGCGCTTTTGAACGGTGCGGGGAACCTTGTGGTACGGGCTGCGCTCGAGAATTCGGCGCTTGGGAACGTGCCTAACATTCTTCTGATCGGTTACCTGATCGGGGCCGAGGCGGAGGCCGTGGCGCTGGTCGAGGATATCGAGGCGCGGATGGAGGTCATTTCCGACTTGCTGCCGGGCGGTGATAAGCCACGTGTGCTGTCAATCTCGAAGTTTACTTCTGTATTTGCGGCTGGTTCCGGTTCGACCGAGGGCGGGATTATCGAACAGGCGGGGGGCATAAATGCTGCTGCCGATTCGGGGATCGAGGGGCATCTACAGGTGAGTATCGAGTCGATTGCTGCGATCAACCCCGATGTGATAATCGTGCCCCAGCCGCTGGAGGGGGCCGATTTGTTCATCGAGGAGTTGGTGTCGAACGCTGCGCTGGCCGATGTGCCGGCGGTCAAGAACGGCGAGGTGCACTACGTTTTGCCGAAGTACCACACGACGCTATCGCACTGGAACGTGCGGGGAATCGAGCAGCTGGCCGGTCTGTTGTACCCGGAGGCGTTCGCCGGTGTGACGTTCGAGGATTTTTCGAGTTGGCCCGATTATGGCGTTGGGAGTGAGTAGGCGGAGATGACTTCAACAACCTCTGAGGGGTCCGCGGGTGCCGGATCGCCTTCGGTGCCGGAGGGCCCCCGCCCGTTGTTGCGGGTCGACGAGCTTTCGGTCGTGTTGGGTGGGAGCCGGGCGGTTAATTCGGTTTCGCTTTCTCTGGACCGCGGGGTTGTGCTGGGCGTTGTGGGTGCCAACGGGAGCGGGAAGACGACGCTGCTGCGGGCGATTGCGGGTCTGGTAGAACCCGAGCCGGGTGGTGGTGGCATCGCCATTTTTAGTTCAGGTGGCATTGCCCCTATAAGTTCAGGTAGGTCGGTTGCGGAGGCGGATGGCGGGTTGGGGCCCGGGAGTGGGGAGCCTGGGTTAGAGCGGCTGTCGCAGCGCGATCGTGCCCGGATGATCGCTTATATGCCCCAGCAGGCTGATAGTCACCCGTTTTCGGTGTTCGAAGCGGTTTTGATGGGTCGGTATCCGCATTTGGGCCGGTTTCAGCTCGAAGGTGCGGGCGACCGTGCGATGGCGTGGGAGGCGATGGAGCGCACGGGGGTCACCGAGTTTGCAGATCGCAAGATCGACGAACTTTCGGGTGGTGAGCGGCAGCGTGTGGTACTGGCGCGGGTACTGGTTCAGCAGGCGGACTTGTTGTTGATGGACGAGCCGACTGCTGCGCTCGACCTGCGTCACCAGATGCTGACGATGGACCTGGTGCGAGAAGAGGCGGTCGGGCGGGGAGCGGGTGCGATCGTTGTGATGCACGATCTATCGCTGGCGGCCCGGTTCTGCGATCGGCTAATTCTGCTAAACGGAGGTCGAAAAGTTGCAGATGGCAGTCCGTGGGAGGTGCTGACTCCTGACAACCTGCGATCGGCGTTTGGGGTTGAGGGCCTTGTGGAGCCGGACCCGGTGACGGGCAGGCCGCATGTGCTGTTGCTCGGGAGCGAGAGTTCGAGTCAGGAGGACCGGGTCGGGTCGGGCCGGAGGGTTCATTTGATTTGCGGGGCGGGCAGCGGTCGCGAGTTGATGCATCAGCTGAGGGTGGCCGGCTACACGGTGACTGCGGGGGTGCTTGGGACCGGTGATTCGGACCGGGAGGCCGCCGATCGGTTGGGTGTGGGTTATGTGAGCGCGCCGCCGTTTTCTGGGATTACCGACGAGCAGCATTCAGAACACAGGGAGCTGGTTCGGGCTGCCGATCACGTTGTTTTGTTGCCGATGGCGGTTGGGGTGAACAACTTGCGGAACCTGGAGGCGGTGCTTACGGCTGAAAGTTTGATGATAGTTGAGCCGCCCGATGGTGGGAAGGTTGCTGATTTCGCGGGTGGCAGGGCGCTTGAGTTACGTAGAGAACTGATTGATCGGGTGGGGCAGGTGCCGGAGAGTGCCGTGTTGTTCGAGCTTGCGCGTGTGGGGCGCGAGTGATTTTTTATCTGAGAGTTCGGGAAGAGATGTGCGGGTTGAGGGCTTTAGCGTGACGTGATTTCCGCATTTCTTCGGGGTGTTTGGCTGGACTTTTCGCGGCGGACGGCAAGGGATCAGGTTCCGTTAGTCGTGGCCAGGTGAGCTGTGTAATTGAGGGTAGCCAGGCGGTTGCCCCCGTTGTTGAGCGGATTGATTTCAATGGTGGTTACCGAGCAGTTGTAGATTTCGAAGTTTTCCATTGCGTGGTCGGGCAGGCCGAGAAGTGCGACCAGCAGGCCTTTCATGGCGGTTCCGTGGCCGACGAGTACGACATCGCCTTTTTCATCGGCGATCTTCGATTCGTGGATCCACGTTCGCGCGCGGACCGGGAGGTTTGATCGCTCCTCACCGCCGGGTGGGTCCATAGAGATTCCGCCGTTTCGGAATCGCTCGGGCTGTCGGGCGGCGATTTCAGAATCGAGCATGCCTTCCCAGCTACCGTAATCGATTTCGAGCAGATGATCGGAAGTGGCTACGGGTAGATCGAATGAAGCGGCGGTGCTTGCGCATCGTTGAAGCGGTGATGACCACACTTTGGTGATGTTGAAAGTGGCCTTCGCATAATCTGCGGCAAGCTGTGCCTGTGCCTGGCCTTTTTCATTCAGGGGCTGGTCGTTTCGCCCCTGTTTGCGTTGTTCTACGTTCCAGTTTGTTTCGCCGTGTCGGATCATTATCAGCCGGGTCATGTTTACTCCATCTGTCGTTCGAGCGCCTAGCGTACACGGGGCGATACCGGACTGACATCCTTTGTGGCCATTCAGAAGTCGTTGCGATGAGATTAAAGATGGTAGCTTTGTTTGCGGCTCGTGCCGGGGCCTGGTTGCGAAAGGGATTGTGTATGGATGCCGGACCGATTATTTCTGCGACTGCCGTTGTGAAGACCTATCGGACCCGCGAGGTGGTGGTTGATGCGCTGAAACACGTCGATTTCGAGGTAATGCCGGGCGAGATGGTGGCCGTGATGGGCCCGAGCGGGTCGGGCAAGACAACGCTTTTGAACTGCATGTCGGGCCTCGACTCGATCGACTCGGGCGATGTGAGCATAGCGGGTCAGTTGCTGCGGACGATGTCAGACGATGCCCTGAGCGATTATCGGGCTACTTCGATGGGTTTCGTGTTCCAGGCGTACAACCTTTTGCCGGTGCTGAGTGCGCAGGAGAACGTGGAATTGCCGCTGATGCTGGCTGGCACTTCGTCGAAAGAGGCCCAGGCAAGGGCCGTCGAGAAGCTTGAACTGGTGGGGTTGGGCGATCGTACGGATCACCTTCCGGCCGAGCTATCGGGCGGGCAGCAGCAGCGGGTTGCGATAGCCAGGGCTCTGGCGAACGACCCGGCGATTGTGTGGGGCGATGAGTTGACGGGAAACCTCGATTCGACCAATTCGGCTGAAATCATGGAGTTGCTGACGAGGTTGAACAAGGAGCAGCACCAGACTTTCGTGATCGTGACCCACTCTGAGGAAGTGGGGGCGCTGGCCGACCGGATTGTGAGGATGAACGATGGTGTAATTGTCGATGATGGGACGCGAGGGGACGATTCTTCAGCTTCGGCAGGTTCTTCTGGCACAACGGCGGGTGCGGAAGATTAGCCGGTTGCGCCGGGCGACTGAGAGTCAATGTTTTGGAAAAACTCTTTGGCATAGAGATGAACACGCTGGCCATTTCGCTTACTGGCGGCACGGTGGCGGTTCTACTCATCGTTCTGTTTCTGGGCTTGCGCAACCGGATTTTGCTAAAGCTTGCGTTGCGTAATATTCCCCGGCGCAGGGCGCAGACGGTGCTGATCATCGTGGGGCTGATGCTGAGCACGACAATCATCATGTCGGCACTGGCGATTGGCGACACTGTGGCGAGTTCTATCCGTACGACCGTGCTGGACGCAGTTGGTGAGAGCGATATTCGTCTGACGTCGCCCGTGTTGGCGCGTTTCGGCGACGACTACCTGGACGAAGAGACTGTGGAGCTTGTGCGGGCCGAAGTCCGTGGAGATTCCAGGGTTGACGGTGTGTTGCCGTTGATAAGGGAGAATCTGCCGGTATTCAATGCCGCGACCGATAAAACGGTGGCAGGAACATCTGTGATCGGTGTCCCGCTCGATTCGCTGGACGGTTTCGACAGCCTGAAAAATGCTGACGGGGACCAGGCGGACATTCGTGGGCTGCTGGAGGGTGAAATCCTCATAAACCGGTCTCTTGCTGAAAAGATCGAGGCGGGAATTGGCGACCAGGTAACGCTGGTTGGGCCGTCGGGCCGAAGCGAGTACCGGGTGGCGGATATTGTCGAGAGCAAGGGGCTTGTGGGCGGTAACGAGGGGGTGAGGTCGGCCGCGCTCCTACCGATTTCGACGTTGCAGCGCGTGCTTGGTCGTGAGGGCCAGTACAACGTGATCGAGGTGTCGATCGCGGGCGGCTTGCGGGTGGATGTGCAGGATTCTGAGGATGTGGCGGACGATCTTCAGCTTGCGTTCATAAACGATGAGGCCGCGGAGACGCTTTTCAAGGCGTTCAGGTCGCCGGTTTTAGTTACGGCGCTGGAGGCTGAACTCGAGGCCGGTGCGGGCGCGGGGGGGCCGTTCTCGAGCAACTCGCTGGCTGAGTTGGTGGAGGAGTTGAAGAAGGACGATCCTACCGATGAGTTCAAGATTGCGGCCACCAACACGATCACCCTGGCGATCGTTGCCGGTGTGATCGAAGAGATCGATGTGAGACTGGCTCAGTCGTTGCTGGTCCCGATGTCGCAGCTCGTTGAGTTGCAGGTCGACCCGAGAAAGAACCGAGGGTTGGAGATCGCGGAGTTTATCGGTTCATTCTTCACGTTGATTTTCAGTATTTTCGGATCGTTTTCGATCATTGTCGGGCTGCTGCTGATCTTCCTAGTGTTCGTGATGCTGGCTGCGGCGCGGACGACTGAGATGGGAATTATTCGTGCTGTGGGGACGAAACGGCGTCACCTGGTGCAGATGTTCGTTTACGAGGGCATTGTGTATTCGATTGGCGCGGCTGCGCTGGGCACGATATTAGGGTTGGGGGCGAGCGTGTTGCTGGTGTACATCATGAGCACCGCGTTCCAGCAGGACGAGACGTTCAGTATCTCGTACGGGGTGACTTTTCAGTCGATCATCATTGCGTTCTGTGCGGGGTTGTTTATCACGGCGCTCACGGTGGCGGTTTCTGCGTACCGGGTTAGCAAGCTGAACATCGTGGTCGCCATTCGGGGTCTGGGTCAGGAGTTTGTGAGCGACGAGACGCCGAGCGCGGGAAAGCGTGCGAAGACGGTGCTGCGGTGGGTCGTTGGGCCGCTGACATGGGCGTATGGCACTTGGCGAATGAAGAGGGCGGGTCACGGAATCGCTACTCGCGTCGTCATATTTTTCCTGTTGCTGCTGGTCATTCCCTGGATTGTGACGTTGGCATGGAAGGTATTCAGGTTTTTCCAGCCGTGGCTGGCGTCGGGGTGGCCGCTCATTCCAATCGGCTTAGTGATGGCGCTCTCTGGTCTGCATGAGGACAAGCAGGTGTTGCCGTGGGCCCTGGCAAGTGCCGCCATCTGGACTGTCGGTGTGACGCAGGTAATCATTGGAGTGGGGCTCAGCCTGCGCCGTTTCCTCGACCGGAGGGGTTACCGTGAAGAGTTCCAGAAGCGCGTTTCCATGACGTTTATCGGCGGGGCGATGCTGGCGTTCTGGGGACTTCCTTTCGACGCCCTCGAAGGGATTACGGGCGAGTTGAGTGGCGGCCCCGAAATGTTCCTTCTTTCGGGTGTTTCGATGGTCGCCGCGGCAGTCTGGGTCGTCATGCACAACGCCGATGTACTGGTCTGGCTGGTATCGATAGCGACCCGGAGGTTCGGTAACCTGCGCCCGGTTGTGAAGATGGCGATTGCTTATCCGATGGCGGCGCGGTTCCGTACCGGGCTGACGCTTGCGATGTTCTCGCTGGTCATTTTCACGCTGATGATCTTTGCGATTCTCAACAATCTCGGGAACGTTATTGAAGAAGAGCCCGACCTGGTTTCCGGGGGCTTTGACATTCGGACTGTAATTGAGCCCGAGTTGCCGATCGACGACCCGGCCGACGTGATTGCGGCGAGCGATGGTCAGCTTTCAGTTTCGGACTTTACGTTGATTACGGCGCAGGCCCGGTTGAGGGTGGAGGCACGGCAGGACGGGGTCGATGACCTGGGTTTCAAGCGGGCTCGGATCCGTGCGTCGGACGAGGCATGGCTCAAGAACAACCGGTTTGAGTTGACGCACTACGATCCGGAGTATGGCAGCACTTCTGAAGAGATCTGGGCCAGGGTTGCGGCGAATCCGACGCTTGCCGTGGTGAACGGCAACATGATCGAGACCGGTGGCTTCGGCGGCGACGATGATTTTGGGGGTTCGTCGCTCGGTATCAAGGGTGTTGTGGCAAGTGAGCCGGGCGAATTCGAGGGGGTGGATATCACGATCAGGCCGCCGATCGGCCAGGGTGGTGTTGGTAGGTCGGTGAGTCGCAAGGTGATCGGGGTGCTTGATCAGTTTGCTGATTTATATGATTTCGGATCGGCCGATATCTACATGAACCCGGCCGTGCTTGAGGAGCTTTCCGACAAGCCGGTGCCGTTCGTCGATTACAAGTTCAGGCTTGCGGACCCTTCGCGCACCGCCGAGATAACGCGGCTGCTTGAGACGGTGTTTATCGAGCACGGTATGTTGGCGAAGGCGACGGTGGAGGAGATTGCTGAGAACCAGGCTCAGAACGATGCATTTAACCAGTTGTTCCAGGGTTTCATGGGTCTCGGATTACTGGTGGGTGTGGCGTCGCTTGGTGTGGTGTCGTACCGGGCGGTTGTTGAGCGCAGGCAGTCGGTGGGGATGATGCGTGCGCTGGGCTTTAAGGGCCGGATGGTGGAGCTTCAGTTCCTGATGGAATCGGGCGTTGTGGCGGTGTTGGGTTCGGCGCTGGGTATTGGGCTTGGTACGTGGATTGCGTGGAACATATTCAACGAGATACGGTCTGAGACTGAGGGTGTGACGTTCGCGATTCCGTGGTTGAACGTGACTATTATCGTGCTGGTGGCGGTGGTGTTCTCGCTGTTGAACACGCTGATACCGGCGCGGCAGGCTTCGCGGATTAAGCCTTCAGAGGCGTTGCGATACGGGTAGGGGTGGGCTTGGGGGGCGTTATTAGCTCCGGGCGTCGGAGGCCTCCTTGGTTGCCACTGGAATCTTGTTAGCTCCGGGCGTGATCGAATCACTTGGGCCCTCGTCGCAATCTACCCACCCCCCGGCCCCCTCCCGAAGGAGGGGCAGATGTGCAGGGTGTTGGGCTTAGCTCCGGGCGGGAGCAAGCCACGTATGCGGGGCCGCGGGGCAGGTCAGAGCCTGATGGCGTCGGAACCAGTTTTGGCCGTTGGGTACCTGGTTGGGTACGTGGGGTAGTACGCCTAGCCGGGGGAGTGGTGGCGAGGGGTGAATTTCCTGGCTTCCGAGATCTTGCGTGCGAGGTTCAGGTCTTCGGTGGTGTCGATGTCGAGCAGGCTGATGCGGTGGGGGTCGGTGCGTTCGAGTTCTTCGTCGGTAAAGAGGGTCACTGGCGGGTAGTCGGCTGCGGTGGCTTTTTCGATGGCGCGCCGTGGCGAGGTTTCGCCTTCCGATAGTGCGTGTGTGAGGAACGGGAGCCATGTTGTGGGCGGGTAGATGGCGTGCAGGGGGTGGATGACTCCGTTCGTGCGGGGGATTACGGCGGTTGGCGATTCGGGGCCATCGGCAAGCGATGTTGCTGCCATCGCCTGTACGAGGTTGCGTGAGACGAAGGGGTGGTCGCCTGCGATAACGAAGCAGAGGGGCGTGGTCGAAGCGGCGAGTCCGGCGTGGATGGCGGCGAGGGGGCCTTCGTGGGGGGTTGTATCGGTAACGACGTGCATGTTGAGCGCGATACCGAGGTCGGGGATGTCGTCGTCCTGGTCGGGTCGTACCACGAGTACGAGTTCGGAGCAGACCTGTTTGAGGGTGTCGGCGACGCGTGCGAGCACGAGTTTTCCGCCGATGTGGGTTAGCAGTTTCGACTGGTTCGCACCGAGTCGACGGGAGCGACCTCCGCCGAGGACGATGCCGGTTAGAGGTGCGGCGGACATGGAGTTGGTGTTTATTCGGGGATTTCTCCTATGGCGCCGAAGAGTTCTGTATTGGGGTAGAAGCGGCTCCACACGAACCAGAAGCCGGTCATTGCTGGCAGCATTTCAAGGCGTTCGCCTTTAAGTTCGCCTTCTATGCATTCGCCGCTGATTGCCCGCCAGGTGGATTTTGTCTGGGTGTCTTCGATGAGCCAGGGTTCGTAGTCTTCTCGCTCACCTTCGCCCGATGCGGTTGCTTCGGCGCTGCGTCGGTGCGGGTTTTTGTTGAGGCCATTGAACGTTAGAGTCCGACCATTGAGGGTCCGTGAGAACGCAACGGCGGTGGCGGAGGCGCGTTCCTGGAGCACCAGTATTGCTTTCCGACCGAGTTCCTCTTCGATCAGGGGTTGCTCGATCAGCCCCGGGTACGAGTAGGCCTTTGCTTCGCCATTGATGTCGAGGCCGAGCACGACGTCCTTGCCGTCGAGCCGTTTATCGGTTGGGTTGAGGGAGTGGATTCCGTTCCGGTCGGAAGCGTAGTAGCGTTCGAAGACGTCGAATTCGGGCCCGCCTTCCATCGACATCGCCTCGGTGTACGGGTGTGCCTGTTTCCATGCTGCCCATGTGGTGGTGATTACGGGAATCGGTTCGAGGGTCCAGCCTGCGAGTTCGCCGACAACTGCCTGCCCGATGAACTGCACGAACCCGCTGCCGTCGTCGTTGGGCATGAGTGGGGAGTTGAAGACGGTGTGGGTGTGCCTGCCGAGGGTGAGCGTGGGACCGCTGCCCGCTTTTGCGATGTAGGCCCGTGCCGAGTAGGTGACCGGCGACCATGAGACAACTGCGGGCGTATCGCCGAACTCTTCGTTTGAGATTTCCCGGGCGGCGATGGCGGCGAGGGGGTATGCCGCGGCTTCGCCGTTGTGGAAGATGCCGATTACGCGGTCGTCGGGGTGCAGTTCTTCATCGGCTTCATCGGCGTCTATGAATTCGGCTTCTGAAGTTGGGCCATGGCGCCTGCGGCCGGGATTTTTTCGCAGCTTTTCGTAAACGGGAATCTCCTGGTTTGGCAGGACGATGCTTACGCGTACGGCGAATACTCCCCAGCGGAGGAGGAAGTAGACGAGGAGTCCCGAGAAGTAGAACGAGAAGAGGATGTTGACGGGTTCAAGTGCGCCGGTGGCGAGGAACCCCAGCATGGCGAGCAGTGTTCCCGCGATGAAGACGGTGAGTGCGCGGAGTCGGGGGTTGAGGGTTGTCCAGAATATTTTCATGTGTTGAGTGATTTTATGGGTGTTTGGGATTTTTTGGTACTTGCGTGGGTTGTGACTGAGGGCAAGTTGCGTGGTGATTGATTCGCAGGGTGTTCCTGTGTTGGTGGCTGGTCCCTCCGCAGGGGTCGGGAAGAGGGTTGGTGTTGGGGCCGGGCGGAATTGAGGTGATAGTAGGAGCGGGAAGAGGGGTATTAGAGTAACGGGAAGAGTGGTGGCGTGGTTCAGGGAATGGCGATTGGAGGTTGCATCGGCGGTTATACTTCGGCGCTCTTACGACGCGCTGACGTTGAGGCGGGATTCTGTGGCGGTTGCGGGCAGGCGTTGCGGCTGAGGATTGCGAATCGACGGGGATCATAACGCAAGGAGATTCGAATATTGGTTGATGTAGCCGTGCGGGTGTCGGATGAGCTTCTGGATAAATACCGGTCGGTATCGAACGCTACGGTGCTGGGCGAGCTTTCCAGACGTGACTACAAGAAGGTTTACATGAACGGAGTGCACAGTCTGGCGAAGGGTCGCCGACTGGTGGGGCGGGCGGTGACGTTGCGTTATCTACCGTCTCGACCCGACCTGCAGGAGTATGTGACGAGGGGCGGTCACGGCGAGGGGTTCAACGAGACTCCGCGCTGGGATGCTCTGGAGGCGTTGACACCCGGCGATGTGCTGGTGGCCGATTGCATGGGGATGGGCGATACGTCGACCGGTGGTGACGTGGTCTTTTCCCGGATCGTGAGCCAGAGGGCGGCAGGGCTGGTTACCGATGGGGCGATTCGTGACGGACACAAGGTGGTTCTTTACGGGTATCCGCTGTATGCGGGGGGCAGCACGCCGACGATTGGCGAGCCGAATGTGTTGCCGTACGAGGTGAACGAGCCGATTCAGTGCGGGGGTGTGCTGGTGTGGCCGGGGGACGTGATTCTGGGCGACGATGATGGGATAGTGGTTTTGCCGGCTCAGCTCGCCGAGGATATTTACGACGATTGCGTGCATCACGACGAGGTTGAGCAGGCGATTCTGGAGCACACGATGAGGGAAGGTATTTCGCCGAAGTTGTTCTATCCGTTCAATGCGGATACGGAGAAGATTTTCGAGGAGTGGAAGGCGCGGCAGGGGGATTAGTTCGAGATGGGTGAGCGGCAAATAGAGATTTCGGCTGGCGATGTGATTGTTACTGCGGTGTTGAACGATTCGGACACTGCCGATGAGTTGTGGGCTTCGCTGCCGATAACGGCTCGTGCCCAGACGTGGGGCGACGAGATTTACTTTTCGATTCCGGTAAGTGTGGAGGAAGCGGTCGATTCGCAGGAGACGGTCGAGATGGGTGCAGTGGCGTACTGGCCGCCGGGTTCGGCGCTGTGCCTGTTCTGGGGTCCGACTCCGACGAGCGCGCCGGGCGAGATACGGCCTGCTTCGGCGGTGAACGTGATGGGGCTGATCGATGGCGATCCGACGGTGCTTGGCGGAGTTGCCGACGGCACCGAGGTGGTTGTTGCGCGGATGGGCGAGTGAAGCGTGGCAGCCGATAGTTCACAGAAAACACGTTATTCGGAGTTGCTCAGGGCTTCGTGTGAGGATGACTGGCGGCGGGCTCACGAGGAGCACCGGTTTGTACAGGCGATGGGTGACGGTTCGCTTTCACTTGAGCGTTTTTCCTATTACATGCGGCAGGATTTCCTGTTTTTGATCGATTACTGCCGGGTGCTTGCGATTGCTTCGGCGAAGAGTCCCGACCTTGCTTCGATGGGGCGATTTGCGGCGTTGCTGGATGAGACCTTAAATTCTGAGATGGATTTGCACCGGGTTTTTTGCCTGGATGTGGGCATTTCCGAGGCCGAGCTCGAGGCGACGTTTGCGGGGTCGGCTACGACTGCGTATACCGATCACCTGTTGCGTACGGCTTACGACGGTACTATCGAGGAGCTGGCGGCGGCGTTGTTGCCGTGCCAGTGGGGTTACGACGAGGTGGGTCGGCTGCTGGAGTTCGTGAACCGGCCTGACCCGGATTCGTTCCATTCGAGGTGGGTGGCGGGTTATTGCGATCCGGAGTACCGGAAGCTGACCGATTGGTTACGGGGTTTTGTCGATGAGGTTGGCGCGGCTGCAACGGTCGAGGTGCAGGGTCGGATGGAGGCGGCTTTTCGGGCGAGCACTCGTTACGAGTACATGTTCTGGGAGGCTGCCTGGGTGTCGCGAGGTCGTTAGCGTTATGCTCCGGCGTCGTCGGACGACTTGGTCGCGGGTGTGTCTGCGACGCGGCCCCTAGCCCATCCCGAAGGAGGGGGACAGGGTGTTGGTGGTCGTGTTGGGTTTCGGGTGTGTTGGGCGGCGTTGTGACTGAACGTTGATGGCAGGCTTGACCCGCACCCTAACCCTCTCCCTGCCGGGGAGAGGGGACCGGGCGGCTCGGCGAATAAGAGGGGAAAATGGCGAGTATGAAGACGGCTTATTTTTATGGTGGGAAGGACATCCGGGTTGTTGAGGAGGATGTTCCGATTCCCGGCGTTGACGAGGTGCTGTTCAAGGTGAAGTCGGCGGGGGTTTGCGGGTCGGACCTGCACAACTACCGGGGACACAGGACGCGGGACGATGTGCCGTGGCAACAGGGTCATGAGCTTTCGGGCGTGGTGGTCGCGGTTGGCGACAGGGTGAGTGGTCTTGCGGTGGGTCAGCGGGTTGGCATTGAGGCCGAACACCTGCTCGGCTGTGGTGAGTGTCGGTGGTGCCTCGCGGGTCAGTACCACGTTTGTCCCGAGCGCGGCGTTCGGCACGGGGCGAAGCAGGGGAGTCACGGCTTTTCGCAGTACGACATCTGCGTTGCCGGGAACGTAACACCGCTTCCCGATGAAGTTTCTTTTGATGCTGCGGCGCTGGTCGATTGCTATGCCTGCGGGGTGCACGCGGCGAACCGGGCTCCGGACGTCCGTGGGGATGTGGTGGCGATTATAGGTGCCGGCGCGATTGCGATGACGCTGGGGCAGGTGCTGAAGGCGCGCGGCGCGGGCACGGTGGTTCTTGTTGGCACACGTCGGCAGCCGGTCGACGTGGCGATTGCAGCGGGGTCGGCTGATATTGGCGTGGTGACTTCGGAGCAGGACCCGGTTGGTGCGGTTATAGATGCGACCGATGGCGAGGGCGCTGCGGTGACGTTCGAGACAGTTGGCGGGCAGACGCAGTTGATTCAGCAGGCGGTGGAGATGACGCGCCGAGCGGGCGTGGTGTCGGTGCTGGGGCTGTTCACGAAGGCCCAGACGGTCGACCCGGTGGTTGCGATGGAGAAGGAGATTTCGATTCAGTGGTCGAACAGTTTTTCGACTTTTAACGGCGAATCGGAGTTTGCGACGGCGCTGGGTTTGATTGAGTCGGGGAGTGTTGATCCCGGGTTGATCGTGACCGATCACTTTTCGTTCGATGAGATCGGCGAGGCGTTTGCGACGGCTGACGATAAGCGCAGTTCGGGTGCGATAAGGGTGATGGTTCATCCGAGTCCCGATCGGGGGGACTGAAACAGGGCCATTATTTACTCGGACGTGACAAGATATCGGTTTCATCAGGCGGTACAGCCGGGCAGGCCAGTTATACAGGAGATAGGTGTTGATTATTCGTCGGGCGGACCAAGAGGCGGTGGACCGTTATCCGAAGGTGCCGAGGTATGCGATTGTGAATGTCGAGCTTGGCAGTTCGAGTTTGCATGTTGGCGACCTGACTTTTCTGCCGGGTTCCAGCGTTCCGTACCACTACCACGATGCGGGTTCTGAAGAGACGCAGATCATGCTTGCCGGGGAGCTCGAGTGCTGGATAGACGGCAAGCGGACGGTCGTACGCGGCGGCGACACGGTTACTGCTCCACCCGGTATCAGGCATGCTTTTCATAATCGCACCGATACTCCCGCCCGCATGGTGACGGCTTTTCCGCGGACTTTGCCTGAGACCGTTCATGTCGACGATCCCGAGCTTGAGGACGTGGCGGAACACCCGGCGATAATCCGTGCGGGTACCCGAAACGCGCCTTTCATGGCGGGTGTCGACGGGGTTGAGCGCGTCGAGCTTTCGGGAGAGTTTTCCGGAGCTAAATCGACCTATTCAAATATTGTCGCAATCGAGCCGGGCGCTGCTCTTCCCATTCGTCAACACGACCATGACGTGGCGTTGTTTGTGGTGGAGGGTCCGCTTTCAGTTGATCTGGGCGATGAACGGGGTGTGGTGTTGGAGGCGAGCGATGGGGCGGTGGTAAGGCCGGGCACGGGCTACGGACTTCGCAACGAGGGCGGCACGTTGGCGCGGGCGATAATAATTCACCCTGTCCTTCACCCCGAATGATCGTACTGGTTGCCACCCTAGTAGACTTACGATCTGATCCGGGCGGAATTGACCGGAGTGGGTACTTAGCGTGGCCGTTGATTCTGGCCCCTGAAAGTTGTTGCGATGACGATTCTCCGACGTTCTGACCAGGAAGAGTCCACCCCGTTCGAGGGTGCGAAGATGTTGTTGCTGGCGGGGGCCCCGACGGGCGCTACGATGGCGACGGTTGGCGATTTGACGGTTGAGCCGGGCAGGAGATCGGTTTATCACCTGCACCCGAATACCGAGGAGTCGATTTTCATTGTGAAAGGCGAGATGGAGTTCCGGGTGGGTAGCAGTCGGTTCCGTGCTTCGAGCGGCGATTGTGTGCTTGCTCCGCAGGGGGTTGGTCATGGGTTGGAGAACGTTGGGGATTACCCGGCGCGCCTGATCACGATTTATCCGAATGCCAACCCGCAACGCGAGGCGCTGGACGATGTGGCGTATACCGATGGCGATCCGGGTCCGACTGTTTTCGTGCGGGGTAACGTTGAGCCGTACGAGTTTTTTCCGGGGATCAACCGGTATGACATGGTTGGCGATTTTCTGGGGGCTTCCTCGACATATTTGAGCGAGCTGACGTTCGAGCCGGGTTCGGTGGCGCCGAATCACTACCACCCGTCGCACGAGGAGTCGATGTTTTGCCTGGAGGGCGACCTGGTGGCGGTTTACGACGATGACAACAGCGTTGCGCTTGCGGCGGGCGATTGCTTTACGTGCGAGGTGGGTGTTCGGCACGGGATTTACAACGCGTCGAGCGCTCCTGCGACGCTGCTGGCGATTCATCCGATATTGAATCCGCCGCCCCGGGTTGATGTTGACTAGTGTGCGTGGGCGTTATGCTCAAGGCGTCAGAGGCTGACTTGCCAGATGACTGGCGTGAGCAAGTCGCCGCCGCAATCTACCCTCCCCCCGGCCCTCCCGGAGGAGGGGGAGACGCGCATAAGGCTCTGGGCGCCGACGCCCGGAGCGTAACGAGGGCTATTCGCCGAGGCGCATGCAGCTCATTGTGCGGGCGACGCCTTCCATTGCGTGGACCTGGTCGCGGACGATTGCGCCGAGTTGGTCGAGGCTGCCTGTCTCTATCACGCAGATGATGTCGTAGGGTCCGGTGACGCGGTCGACCTGAACGGTCTGTTCAAGTGATTTCAGACCGTCGAGGACGGTGTTGCTGGTGCCTACCTGTGTTTCGATTAGCAGGTAGGCCCTGACGGATGCGGCCATATTGTTATTTCCGGTCGATGTTTTTGGACAGGCGATCTGGTTTGCGTGCCCGTGCCACCGGTGCAGGGTTGTCTGGCTGTTGATGGTGG
>Ga0066376_10002855_pt1 | contig 15835 bp, 14 predicted proteins | sample Knorr_S15_td_Bot_FD_77009 | JGI IMG/M metagenome (GOLD analysis project Ga0066376, IMG submission 77009) | Marine microbial communities from Southern Atlantic Ocean transect - Knorr_S15_td_Bottom_ad_5009_LV_A | ecosystem: Environmental > Aquatic > Marine > Oceanic | place: Southern Atlantic... | reverse complement strand
TTCTCCGTTGGCAGTACATTTGTTGATTAAGTAGTGAGTTGATTCAATGAGTGTTAGTGATGAATTGCCCAGTCAACGCTCGGGTCGAAACGGTTGCGTAAGACAAGCGGGAGCATTAAGACGAATCCGCATTGCGTTGCTGGAAATCAGTACCAGTACGATGATCGTTGCCAGATAAGGCAGCATCGACATGATCGCGCCGGGGATACCAAGTCCGATTGCTTGAGCGTTGAGTTGAACGATCGTGATCCCCCCAAAGAGTACCGCACCGAACAGTACACGAATTGGTCGCCAACTCGCAAAGACTACTAGAGCGACTGCGATCCAGCCCCGACCAGCCGACATGTTTTCGGCCCAAAGCGGAGTGTAGGCGAGCGACAGGTAAGCTCCGCCGAGACCGGCCATCAGGCCGCCGAAAGCGACTGCGGCAAAGCGAATTCGAATCACCGAATAGCCGATCGCATGGGCGGATACATCAGAATCGCCAACGGCCCGAAGAATCATTCCCCAGCGAGACCGTGACAGAAAGCCCGCGCACGCGAGCGATACGAGAAGACCGAGATAAACCACGGGATCGTGACCCAAGAACAGTTGGGCAACGCTGGGGCCATCGGCCGAGTTCGGCACGTACAGTGGCCCGATTCGATCAATAGTTTCACCGACGTAATCCGCGCCGACGAGCGCCGACAGACCCGTGCCGAAAATAGTCAGCGCAAGCCCGGTCGCGACCTGGTTTGAGACCAGGAGCAGCGTCAGGACCGCAAAAATCAGTGATGCCATGATGCCGGCAAAGCCGCCGATGAGAAATCCCATATACGCGTCACCGGTGACGGTTGCCCCGATGAAGCCGAACACAGCGCCAACCAGCATCATGCCTTCGACGCCGAGGTTCAGGACGCCGGATTTCTCGCACACGAGTTCTCCGGTGGCGGCAAAGATCAGCGGCGTGGCGGCCGTCATTATGGTCATCACCGAGGGAATGATCAGATCAAGCATGTTCTGGTCCACGCTCGCGCCTGAAAACAAGCCGGTAGCGGGTGACAAGGTCAAACGCCAGCAGGTAGAAGAGGATGACACCCTGAAACAGACTGGTTACTGCTTTGGGTAATCCGGCGACAATTTGTGCATTCTCGCCTCCGATATAGGTGACCGCGATGACGACGCCCGCCAGCAATACGCCGAGTGGGAGGAGCCGGCCAAGGAAGGCCACGATGATGGCGGTAAAGCCGTAGCCGGGCGAGATAATTGGCACCAGTTGGCCGATGGTGCCGGATGCCTCGATGACACCGGCAAGGCCGGCGAGCCCGCCACCGATTAACAAGGTCATCCAGATCATACGCGTGCTGCGAACACCGGCATGGCGCGCTGCCAGCGGTGCCGAACCAAACAGGCGGACTCGAAAGCCAAAGCGGGTTTTTGCGACCAAGAACCAGGCCAGCAAGGGCGCAGCAAGGGCTAAGATAAGGCCCCAATGCAGGCGGTGCTGTGCAAAGAAGACAGGCAACACCGCGGCGTCGGGAAACGTTCGAGTACCGGGGAATCCCCAGCCCTGGGGGTTTCGCCAGGGACCGTGCACGAGATAGACCAGCAACAACTCCGCGATATACACCAGCATCAGGGACACCAGAATCTCGTTCGCGTTGAAGCGGGTTTTTAACAGGGCAGGAATCGCCGCCCAGATCATGCCGCCGACAATACCAAGTGCGAGCATGGACGGGAGTAATAGCGCGTTGGTGCTGTCGTGAAAGAACACAGCCAGGCCGCCGCCGACAATCGCGCCAAGGATGTATTGCCCCTCGGCGCCGATATTCCACACGCCGGCGCGAAATCCAAATGACAGACCGGTTGCGATCAATACCAGTGGCCCCGCCTTGACAGCCACCTCGGACAGTCCGGATGCGGAGACCAGGGGTTGGAGAAAATAAATATAAAGAGTGGCCGCGGGGTCTTTGCCCATGGCGATGAAGATCACCGTCCCGGTAATGACCGTCATCAGGAGGGCCACTAAAGGAGATAGCCAGGCTGCCAATACTGAATGACTGACCCGGGGCTCAAGTCGTAGCACGGCTGGCCTCGTTCGCTATTGAATCATGGCGAATACCCATGAGAAGTCCGATCTGTTCTGGCGTGACATCGTGGATAGGTTGAACACGCGACAAGGTCCCTTGCGAGATCACAGCAACACGGTCGCACAGCGCGAGGATTTCATCGAGGTCTTGCGAGATGATCAGAATCGCGCTACCGGCTTCGGCGAGTGATCGAATGGCGCGATGAATGTCGGCAGCTGCCCCGGCATCGACGCCCCAGGTCGGTTGTGAAACCACCAGCACACCAGGGCTTTGCAGCATCTCTCGCCCCACAATGAATTTCTGCAGATTGCCCCCGGAAAGGCTACTCGCCAGAGCATCAACGCCGGTAGTGCGCACGTCGAAGTCGTGAGTAATCTGGTCTGAAAACGCACGGACAGCAGGCCACTTAATAACGCCGTGCTTGCAAAACGCGGGATCCTCGAGGGTCGTCAGGAAACTGTTCTCTACCAGGGTCATGTCGCCGACCGCGGCGTGCCCGACACGCTCTTCCAGGACAAAAGCCGCGCCTAATTTTCGCCTAGCAACAGGGCCCAGCTGATTGGCCGGCGCGCCCATGATTTCGATTGATCCAGACGAGGGTGGCCCGGTTTCGCCGGTCAACGCGCTCATCAGCTCGGTCTGTCCATTGCCGGCAATGCCGGCAATCCCGAGAATTTCGCCTTCGTTAATGGTAAAGGACATATCAGACAGGCTGATGCCGTGTGGCGCGTCAGAGCCGGTCCGGAGTTCGAAGATGCGAAGGCCAGGTTGGCCGGGTTGGCGAGGCACGTTGCCGGTGGATTGTTCGATTCGCCGGCCGATCATTTTTTCAGCCAGTGACTGCGCGGTTTCCTCGGCAGGGATGCAATCGGCGACGCGCCGCCCATCGCGCAAGATAGTGGCGCGGTGACACAGGCGGCGCACTTCTTCCAGTTTGTGGCTGATGTAGAGCACGGCGCGGCCCTCGTCAGCGAGGGCGCGCAGGGTTGTGAACAGCATGTCAGCTTCCTGCGGTGTGAGCACTGACGTCGGTTCGTCCAGAATTAATAGTTGGGGGTTCTGCAGCAGGCTGCGCACGATCTCAATCCGTTGTCGTTCACCCATAGACAGTTCGTACACGTCGCGGTCAAGGTCAAGGGCGAGTCCGTAAGACTCAGCAGTGGCATCGATATTGTCCCGCAGTGCACCAACGTCTTGCGCTGGCAAGGCAAGGGCGATGTTTTCCAGTACGGTCATGGCCTCGAACAATGAGAAATGCTGAAACACCATGCCGATGCCCACACGGCGTGCCGCGGCGGGACTTGCCACCCGCAGTGGTTTGCCTTGCCACCACAGGTCGCCGTGATCGGGACGCAGCACACCATAGATGATTTTGACGAGTGTGCTTTTGCCTGCCCCATTCTCACCGAGCAATGCATGAATTTCCCCCGCTTGAATGTCGAGATCAATAGCCTCGTTAGCGCGACAACCGGGGAAGGACTTGTCGATGCCCTTCAGTTGCAGAAGCGGCGAGTCAGGCAACGCGTGAGGCCTGTGCTGATTCAAGGACGGGCTTGTGTAACAGCGACATCACTTCAGAAAGGGCGGCCAATGCAATCACGCCGGGCTCTTTTCCTGGCGGCCCGTCGCGACCGATTGGGCTCACCAGTCGTTTGCGCACTGTTTCGGTGACGCCGTCGGCCTTGAGACGACGGCGAAAACTGGTGGCTTTACTGTGGCTGCCAATGAGACCAATAAAGGCGAGATCCCTGCGCGCCAGTAATCGCAGGCAAAGCCGGTAATCAAGGTCGTGACTGAAGGTCATGACCAGTGCAGCAGCACCCATTGGCATTGTGTTGATGATCGATTCCGGCGTTTGTGCCCATTGGGGATGAACGTTCGTCGCCGTTGGCAATCTGGCAAGCCATTCTGTGCGCGAGTCGATTGCGGTGATGCACACAGGCAGTTCGGCGGCGATTCCACACACGGCTTGCCCGACATGACCGGCCCCGAAGAGGAACAATTGGAGTCTGGCATCACGTAACGACTGTAAATGGATGCTGTCATCTGGTGGGTGATCGTGCCCGTCTGTTACGAGATATGGGGCAAGGTGCGGTCGATCAATGGCGAAGCCCAGTGCCTGAGCTGCCGGTGACGAGAGAGCCTTCGCAGCGAGACATAACCACGGTGACGCACTGGCATCGATGGGTTCCAGCAGTAACTCGATGGCGCCGCCGCAGCATTGGCCCAGGTCCGGTCCAAGGACGCATCGCAAGGGCGCGCGTTGCCATTGACCGTCGCCCGACAGCATGGCCTGTGCCGCTTCACCCGCCATGCGTTCTAGTTCGCCACCCCCCAGGGTGCCTGCGATCCTCGACTGGGAAACCAGCATCCAGGTGCCACATTCGCGCGGTGCTGAACCGCGCAGTGCGGTCACCATAATGAACACGGCCCGTTCTTCGTTGCTAACCAACCGTTGGGCAAAGTCGATCCAATCAATCGGGCCGACATGCGATAGCACTTGAGTCTGGGTAGAGCTCATCGATCAGGCAGCACCGCGCAAGTCGTCGATCGCGTTCAGAATCGCTTCTGGCGTTGCCGGAGCGTCCAGCGGGGGCACCTGTTGGTAGTCGACGAGACTGGCCAGGCCATCGGAGATCGCCTGGTGCACGCAGGTGGCCAGCACCAGAGGGGGTTCACCGACTGCTTTCGAGCGATGAATGGTGCCTTCCCGGTTATAGCCCGCAGCCCAGATCTGCACATTGAAGTGTTCGGGGCGATCGCGGGATGTGGGTATCTTGTAGGTCGAAGGGGCGTGGGTTTTCAATCGGCCTGTTTCATCCCACCACAGTTCTTCGGTGGTCAGCCAGCCCATGCCCTGAACAAAGCCGCCCTCAATCTGGCCTAGATCAATCGCCGGGTTCAGCGACCGGCCGACGTCGTGCAGGATATCGACGGCCAGGACTCGATTTTCCCCCGTTAGGGTATCGATGGCGACTTCGGCGACGGCCGCCCCGTAGGCGAAGTAATAGAACGGCCTGCCGCTACCCGCTTTGCGATCGTAATGGATTTTCGGGGTGCGATAAAAACCGGTCGCGGACAGCTGCACGCGTGCCAGATGTGCCTGCATCACCAACTCATCAAAAGTGAGCGTGTGTTCCCCGATCCGTACTCGACCGGGCACGAAAGTCACTGCATCCTCGGAGACCCCATACGCATCCTGGGCGAAAGCGATCAAGCGTCGCTTGATGGTGTTGGCCGCGTTCCGCGCCGCCATGCCATTGAGGTCTGAGCCGGCAGACGCCGCCGTTGCGCTGGTGTTCGGAACCTTGCCGGTGTGGGTGGAGGTAATCTGGATGCGGTCGATATCGATCTGCAGTTCTTCAGCGACGATCTGGGCTACTTTCATCAAAAGGCCCTGACCCATCTCGGTGCCCCCATGGTTGAGGTGAACACTGCCATCCTTATAGACATGGATCAGGGCGCCGGCCTGGTTGAGTGCGGTGGTGGTGAATGAAATGCCGTACTTGACCGGGGTCAGTGCCAGGCCTCGAATCACCACCGGGTTGGCCGCGTTGTGGGCTGTAATGGCCTCGCGTCTTGCCCAGTAGTGGCTGCTGGTTTCTAGTTCGCCAACGAGCTCGTGCAGACAGAAGTCTTCTACCTTCATGTGAAACGGCGTGAGATCACGATTATCGCCTTCACTGTAGAAGTTAAGTTTGCGCACGCTCAGTGGGTCGCGACCGCAAGCCCGAGCGACGGCTTCTATCACCCGTTCGCCCGCCAGCGTGCCCTGTGGACCGCCAAAGCCACGGAAGGCGGTATTAGAGACCGTGTTGGTTCGCAAGCGGGCCGAGGAGATGTGCACGGTTTCGAAGAAGTAGGCATTGTCAAAATGGAACATGGCCCGATCGTTGACCGCATCCGACAGGTCCCGCGAGCAGCCACAGCGGGCGGCAAAGTTGACGTCAACGCCCAAGATGCGGCCGTCGTTGTCGAAGCCGACTTGCCAGTCCGCGCGAAAATCGTGGCGTTTACCCGTCAGGATCATGTCGTCGTCGCGATCAAGTCGGCATTTCACTGGCCGTCCAGTTTGCACGGCACCGAGTGCGGCCAGGGCTGCCCACTGGGCTGCCTGGGTTTCTTTGCCACCGAAGGCGCCGCCCATGCGTCGCACTTCGACTGTGACTGCGTTGGCGGCGCGACCGAGCACGCGAGCCACGGCAATCTGAACCTCGGTCGGATGTTGTGTCGAGCAATGAATATGGACGTCCCCATCTTCCATCGGCAGGGCCAGCGAGATCTGACCTTCAAGGTAAAAATGGTCTTGGCCACCGATGCGAAGCGTTCCCTGGGCGCGCTGGGGGGCGGCCGCCAGCGCGGCGTGCCAGTCACCGCGGGTCATTTCCTGGCGTTCGCTGAGTTCGGCGCCGACCGCCATGGCTTCATCCACCGTTACAACAGGGGTTGCTTGTGTTGTTTCGATGTGGCCCAGTCGAGCAGCCGCACGCGCGGCGCGGTAACTTTGCGCCAGCACCGCGAAAACGGCTTCGCCATGGAAACGCACCTGTTTGTCGGCAAGGATCGGGTCATCACCGAGGTGCAAAGGGCTGACATCGTTGGTACCGGCAATGTCATCGGCGGTCAGTACCGCCACTACCCCCGGGGCGTTGCGCACGGCATCCAGGTTCATGGCAATAATGTCGCCTGCTGTGGTATCGCAACCCCCGACGGCGAGGTGCAGCGTACCATTGGGTACCGCAATGTCGTCGACGTAGCGGGCTTGCCCCGTGACGTGCTTGAGTGCGCTGTCGTGGTGGCGGGCCTCGCCAACAGACCCCGTAATCCGATCACTGTTGTGAATGTGCTCAGACATGTTGCAGCAGACCGGGCATCGAACTGGAATAAAGATCGGGCTGTGTTTCACCCGCGATACAGTCGAGCCAATAGCGTTCGAGCAGGTTGCTCGCAACGCGTAGCCGGTAATGGCGGGACGCACGCAGGTCACTAAGTGGGCTGAAGTCTGACGTCAGTGCCGTTTGCGCTAGCGCTAGAGTGGCACGATCAAAGCATTGGCCCGTGAGTGCGCGCTCGCACGCCGCCGCACGCTGCGGTGTGCCGGCCATTCCGCCAAAGCAGATTCTGGCTGACTGGACCTGTTCGCCATCGATCATCAATTGAAAAGCGCCGAGTACGGCCGAGATATCCTGGTCAAAGCGTTTCGATATTTTCCAGCAGCGGAAGCCGCTAAGGTCACTGGTGGGAATAGAGATCGATTCAAGGAATTCACCGGGCCTGAGATCTTGTTTGCCGTAGGCAATAAAAAACGCTTCCAGCGGTATAGTGCGCGAGCCCTCAGGCCCCGATAGGTGAAGGCGGGCATCGAGGGCGATCAAGATTGGGGCCATATCACCAATAGGTGAGCCGTTGGCAATATTGCCGCCCAGCGTTCCTCGGTTTCGGACCTGAGCGGCGCCAAACCGTAGCAGCACGCGTTCGATGTCGGGTGACAGTGCGCCGAGGGCGCCGGCCGCATCGGCCAGTGAGGCGGCCGCACCGATGTGTAAGCCCGCATCGTTACTTTCGACGGTTTTTAACTCATCAATGGCACCCACGTGCACCAGGGTGGACAGCGGGCGCCCCTGCTTCGTGATCCACAGTCCGACGTCGGTGGCTCCAGCGACGAGTGTCGCATCAGGATGCTGTTGCAGTGCCTTTAAGAGTGCTGCCGACGTTCGGGGAGCTTCAAACCGGCCGTTTTTACCGTGGCTGGCAAGCGGGCGGTCCTCTTTAGCCCAGGCACTGAGTGTGGCTTGCGCCTCGCAGCGCATGGCTTGCCAGTCCGGTGATAACGGCAGTGCGCAGGCGTGTCGGGCGGCATCGATGATCGGGCCATAGCCAGTGCAGCGGCAAAGATTACCAGCCAGCGCCTGATCGATGGCTTCGCGCGTTGGCGGTGAGTCATGGTCATTGTCGGCATGTGCCGCCTGCAGTCCGATCATCGACATCACAAACCCGGGTGTGCAGAAGCCGCATTGCGATCCATCGGTTGCCACCATGGCGCGCTGAACCGGGTGTGGCTCGGGCAAGGCAGCATGCTCCACCGTGATGATCTGTTTTTCGTCCACCATACCGAGGAGCAAAATGCACGCGTTGGCGGAAGTGTGTTGGAGACGGCCGTCCTTCAGTTCACCAATCAGCACCGTACACGCGCCGCAGTCGCCCTCTGCGCAGCCTTCTTTCGTGCCTTTCAGTTCGGCCTGTTCGCGCAGGTACTCAAGAAGTGTCGTGGTCGGATCGTCCAGTTCGGTTTCTATGATTTTCCGACCGAGCAAAAATCGGACCTGGTGACGAGAGGTATTCACCGCCGGTGGACGCGTTTAACTGCCACGGTATGTGCTGTAACCATAGGGTGATACCAGTAATGGGACATGGTAGTTATCGCTCACGTCGGCAATGCCAAACCGTATCACGACATCATCCAAAAATGCAGGTTCGGGTAACGTAATGCCTTGGTCGCGGAAATAAGATGCCACCTGGAATTCCAGCTCATAGGTGCCGACAATGAGTGTTGAGCCGGACAGTAATGGTGTGTCGCTGCGCCCATCGGCATTGGTGTGTCCGCGGGCGACTTCAAGCGGCTCATCGGCCACGTGGCGTAGGATCCATTTTACCCCCTTAGCTGGAGTGCCGTTGGTGGTGTCGAGAACATGTGTTGTCAGTTGTCCCACGCGATTCTCCGGTCAGGTCCATGATTTGATACTAGCCGATGGCTTGGCACGTGGCACGGGAGTGCGTGGCTCGGGAGTGCGGGTGCCTAGGACTATTTTTCCACATTCGGGCCTTGGGGGTAATATCCCCTACGTTCCGTCTTGATCTATTCCATCCCAATTCCAGGATCAGTCATTCATCATGCCTAACTCCTACCCACGGGACCTGATTGGTTATGGCCCGACTCCCCCAGACGCCAACTGGCCCGGCAGTGCCCGGCTCGCGTTGCAGTTCGTGATGAATTATGAAGAAGGTGGTGAAAATTCAATTGTCCATGGCGATGCTGGATCGGAGGCGTTTCTGTCTGAGATCGTTGGTGCCGAGTCGTGGCCAGGTCAGAGACATCCAAGCATGGAATCAATCTATGAATACGGCTCGCGTGTGGGTGTGTGGCGTTTGCTGGAATTGTTTAAGCGAAAGCAGTTGCCGTTGACGGTGTTCGCTGTTGGTATGGCACTTGAGCGCAATCCCGCAGTGGCCGACATGGCCCTCGAGCATGGCCACGAGATTTGCTCGCACGGTTATCGCTGGATCGATTACCGCCATGTCGCGGAAACGATTGAGCGCGAACATATCCAGAAGACGGTTGACATCATTACCCGGTTGACCGGTGAGCGTCCGCTTGGCTGGTACACGGGCCGTACCAGTGAGAATACTCGTCGCCTGGTGGTGGAGGAAGGGGGCTTTCTCTACGACGCAGACAGTTACGATGACGATCTGCCTTACTGGACTCGTGTCGGTGATCGATGCCACTTGGTCGTGCCGTACACGCTCGACAACAACGACATGCGGTTTGCGACGCCACAGGGCTTTAATTCGGGCGAGCAGTTCTTTGCTTATCTGCGCGATGCTTTCGACACCTTGTATGCTGAGGGCGCGACGCTACCGCGCATGATGTCGGTCGGGCTGCACTGTCGGCTGGTGGGTCGACCCGGGCGCATTCGGGCCCTGGAGCGGTTTATTGATTACGTGCGTGGTTTTGATCGAGTGTGGATTTGCCGACGAATCGACATTGCGCGTCACTGGCAGCGACAACACCCGGCACCGGTTTGAGTCGCCTGTCTCCATGGGATCGTTCCTCAGTCGGAATCCACCGAGCCGCATGGATCGGGCCACATTTATGTCGGTTTTCGGGGACCTCTATGAGCATTCTTCGTGGATTGCGGCCAGTGTCTGGGACCAGGGGCTATCCCAGAGCGCAGATCATGCCGATGGCTTGTTGCGGCTGATGAAGCAAGTCGTGGACGAGATTGGCCCGGGCCCGCAGAGGGCGCTTCTAAGAGCTCATCCTGATCTTGCAGGGCGGGTTGCCCGCGCTGGCGATTTGACCGATGCTTCTTGTAATGAGCAAGCGGGTGCCGGGTTAGACGAGTGCAGTGAAGCCGAATTTGATGCGTTTCAAGAGCTCAACAACCGCTATACACAGAAATTTGCGTTTCCATTCATCATGGCGGTCAAGGGAAACCAGCGAGCCGCAATTCTTGAAACATTTCGGGGGCGAGTTGAAAATGAACCAAATACCGAATTCGAGATGGCAATGGATCAAGTACATTGCATTGCCCGTTACCGGTTAGAGGCATTAGGTCAATGCGAAGATTAATAAGTCACTGGGTGGCTGGTTTTGCGGTTGCGATCGGTTGTGCGGGCGGTGTTGGGGCATCCGATCTTTACCTCTTGCCGGGTGACCCTGAGAACGGTCAGGCGCTTCATCAGGCGCGTTGCACTGTTTGTCACGAGACTCAGTTTGGTGGGGATGGGTCGGGTATTTACGAGCGGAGTCCCCGGCGGGTGCGGTCGATTGAAGGGCTAATGAAACAGGTCGCGTTCTGTAATCGACAGATTCGATCGGATCTTAACGATCACGAAGTGGAAGATATTGTTGCCTATCTGAATGAGGCTTTCTACCGCTTCACCATGGACTGAGAAGTGTTGTGCGTTCAGGGTATGAGAATGATTTTTCCGGCCGCGATGCGCCCGGCATCCAGATCCCGAAAAGCGTTGGGGCCATCGCGGAGCTGACGGGTTTCGATCCAGGAGAGATCGCCGAGCGATCCGCGATGGAGTTGGTGTAATGCGTCTTCCAAGTCTTGTGCAGTGTAGGTGTAGGCGCCCATCAGCGTAATCTCGTGTCGAGTCATGCGGTGAACATCGATGCCCCCGTCATTATCCGCAAGGCCAATGTGTATGACGACGCCCCCGGTGCCGACGGCTGAGAGCGCGATGTGACGGGAAGTGTGGCTGCCGACGGCATCGATAATCAGGTCGTATGCCTCCGGCGGCGGGGCGGTCTTTGCTCCGTCGATTATTTCCCAATCGCCAGTGCTAGCCGCAGAGGCGCGGCGCATGGCGTTAGATTCTGTAATCGCGATTTGCTCGACCCCTTGCGCTTGCAATGCAAGGGCGCTGAGCAGTCCTATTGATCCGGCGCCAATCACCAATACCGCTGCGTTTTCTAGACCGCCGAAAAGTGCCCGCTCGGCCAGACGGGTGGCGTGAATGGCCGTTGCCGCAGGCTCGGTCAGGGCGGCGTGAGCGGGATTCATGCCCTGTGGCATAGGGATCAGGTTGTCTTTGGGAACAATCACTTGGTCAGCGAAGGTGCCCGGTCGGTGCCAACCGATAGCGATGCGTTGTTGACACAGATTAGTCCGCCCCGAGTCACACAGTTTACAGCTGCCACAGGCGATCAGTGGATTGATGACCACCGGTTGGCCTGTTTGAGGGCCACTCAGTATGTGCCCCGCGGCTTCGTGGCCGAGGATGGCGGGGACCGAGCGTTCGGGATTGTTGCCTCGGTAGACGTGCAAATCTGAGCCGCAGATGCCGCTGGCGTCGACGGCAACAACAACGTCTTCCTGAGCACCTGCAGTGGTGTCAGAGATTTCGGAATAGACCATCTCTTGGGGCCCGAGATAGTGCAGCGCTTTCATCGGTCGTGTGTTGTGTTAAGCCAATGAAACGTCATGGTGAGACTCTTTCGGTAACTGAGCGAAGGCTTGAGTCGCTAAGACTGCCCGGCGCCAGTTTGCCAACAAGCGGGACCGATCGTTTTCTTTCATGCTTGGCATGTAGACGTCTCGGAGTTGCCAGCGTTGAGCGAGTGCGTCGATCGAATCGACGAGACCGGCTCCAAGCGCTGCAAGGCCAGCTGCTCCGAGTGCAGTGGTTTCTGTCACAACGGGGCGCTCGATGGGCACCCCGGTGATGTCCGCGAGAAACTGCAAGAACCACGCATTCTCCGCCATACCGCCATCCACGCGGATTGCATGAACTTTCTGGGGGTAGTCGCTATTCATGGCGGTGAGCAGGTCGACAGTCTGGTAACAGACCGATTCTATGGCCGCGCGAGTCAGTGCATTGGCGCCGGTCCCACGCGTGATGCCAAACACGGCGCCACGTGCGTGTGGATCCCAGTGCGGGGCACCTAGACCGGTAAACGCGGGCACGAAATAAACCCCCTCGTTCGATGGCAGTGCGGCGGCAAGAGCTTCACTCGCTGCTGCGCTTTCAATCACACCGAGTTCGTCCCGCAGCCATTGCAGTGCGGCACCGGCAATGAAGAGGCTACCCTCCAATGCGTAGGTCGGTATTCCATTAAGACGATATGCAATAGTGGTCAATAATCGTGTTGTTGAAGTGACGGGGGTGGTGCCGGTGTTCAGCATGGCGAAGGCGCCGGTGCCGTAAGTGCTTTTCAGCATGCCGGGTGAAAAACATGATTGTCCGATCAGTGCAGCCTGCTGATCACCGGCAATACCGAAGATAGGGATCGATCGTCCAAAGTGCTCGCTAATGGTTTGCCCAAAATCAGACACACTGTCTCGTACCTCTGGCAGGATGACGGCGGGTATGTTGAAGCGTTCCAGCAATGTGTCGTCCCACATCTGGCTGTGAATATTGAATAAGGCAGTACGCGACGCATTGGTGGCGTCGGTTGCGTGTACGGCCCCACCGGTAAGACGCCACAGAAGAAACGTGTCGATGGTGCCGGCCGCCAGTTCACCGCGTTCTGCACGAGTGCGGGCGCCCGGCACATGTCTCAGCAGCCAGGCGAGTTTGGTGGCCGAGAAGTACGGGTCGAGCAAAAGACCTGTTCGCGCACTGACATCGGCTTCATGCCCAGCAGCGCGCAGGGTCTCGCAGCTGTCGGCCGTACGCCGGTCCTGCCACACGATCGCGTTGTGAATCGGCCGGCCAGAGACCTTGTCCCAAAGCAAGACTGTTTCGCGTTGATTGGCAATGCCAATGGCCGCGATGTTGTTGCCGACTTGGCTGATGACCTGGCGACAGACCGCGAGGGTAGTATTCCAGATCGATTCTGGATCGTGCTCGACCCAGCCGGGTTGGGGGTAGATCTGATCTAGTTCTTGTTGGGCGGTACTAACCATTGAGCCATCAAGATCGAATACGATAGCCCGTGAACTGGTCGTCCCCTGATCGATAGCCAATACTTGTGGCCCGTTTCCCATGATATTGCCTAGATAGAGCGAGTGCTTTTTTGGGTCTTGGTCGGCGCCGATTACACGCTGTTTTGAAGTTGGCAAGCGGCCTTCGAATTGCAGAAGCATTTTGACTATAAACTTAAGTCATGGAGAAAATCTCGATTATTGTGCCGGCCCATAATGAGGAGCAGACCATTGTCCCTTTATTACAGGCGGTGCGGGCTGCGACTGAGGCGCTTTCCATCGCGATGTTTGAGGTCATCGTCATTGATGACGGCTCCAAGGACACAACTCGGTCTTTGTTGCTGGCTGCCCCCGAGCTGTACGATCATCTCATTGTGCTTGATCATCAGCACGGAAAAGGGGGTGCTGTGCTAAAAGGACTGCAGCGCGCTGCTGGAGATTTTGTGTTGTTTCAGGATGCGGATCTCGAGTACGATCCGAGGGACTACGCAGCCCTGATTGAGCCGGTCATCGAGCATGGTGCCCAGGTTGTTATCGGTAGCCGGTTTATCGCTCCACGGATGACGCGAGTATTTTATTTTTGGCACAAAATGGGTAACCGGTTGATTACGCTGGTTTTTAATCTGCTGAACAACACGACGTTTACCGACATTTACAGTTGTTACCTGCTTTACCAGCGTTCCCTGGTTCCGGTGGAGTCGATACGCACCCGCAGTTGGGAGCAACATGGAGAAATTCTCTCTCTTGCAGTTGGCAAGGCGAAAGTCTTATATGAAGTGCCGGTTTCTTATCGAGGTCGAAGTTACGCGGAAGGTAAGAAGGTACGTCCGAGCGACATATTTCGAGTTTTTTATGTTTTGATCCTCACCCGCCTACGCCGTGTGCTTGATCGGTAAAGGATTTTGGAGAGTTTTAGGTGACTTCCTCCATACTACCCAATAAGCAATCTGCCGGAGTGCTTTGTGACCCATCGCGTTTTATTTGTTAAGCCACCGGATCGGTTCCTCGAGAACGAGTTCGTCTATCAGCAGTTGGGGCCGCATTACCTGCAGTCTTATCTGCAAGTGCATGGTATTGAATCTGATCTTTTGGTGTTGTACGAGCGATTGTCCATTCGGAAAGCGCGCGCGAGCGGCATCTTGGCAGCGCTTTCGCTCGACGATCTCAACATGTTATTTCTGGGAGCGGATGGGCGGGTAGTGGACGACGTGTTTGATGTCAGCATCGTTGGTGATTACAACGTAGTCGGGCTCTCGGTGATGACTCCACAGGCACCTGATGCCTATCTATTACATAAGACAATCAAGCGCCTGTACCCCGAGATAACTACTGTGATCGGAGGCTCTCATCCGCGTTATTACCAGGACCAGGTAGTCGCGTTACCGCCCAACATGGCTTTCGACTTTGTTGTGCCGCAGGATGGTTGGCAACCCATGTTAGATATTGCTTCCGGTAAGGTAAAGAAAAACGGGCAATCGACGCTGATGGTTGACAACATGCCAAAGTTGACTGATTTGCCAGCGCCTTCGAGGCCGGAAGCGCTGATGAAGCGCTACCGTTTTGATATCGCCGGTGCACCGGCTTTTCATACCGTTAGCGCGCTCGGATGCCCGTTCACCTGTCATTTCTGTGAATCTGGTATCGAGAGTGTGCGTCGTTTTTCGGAGGCCATGATCAACCACGATCTGGAAGTGATGGCGGCGACGCATGCCAAGTTGGGCCATGCGCGAAAGTCAGTCATGTTTTTCGATGATGTTGGCTTGATGAACCCGAAGCAGGTGGGCCGATTGTCTGAATTGGTAAACCAGCATGGTTACAACACGTGGCGGGCGTTTACCCATGCGTATCTGGTGCGAAAATTCGACAGCGATCTTCTCGAGCCGTTTGTTCGAACGGGCGGTAGGCGGGTGGGTATGGGGTTGGAGACAGGTTCGCAAAGATCGTTAGATCTCATCAATAAACGAAACGGTAAGCATCAGTCCGTGTCGGATCATTACGAGGCCGTGCGAATTGCTAATGCCCATGGTGTTGCCGTTGATGCGTTTACCATTATCTTTCCATGGGAGGACGAGGAGGATCTTCGCCAGACCACGGCGCTTGTCGAGTTTATTGCAGACAACGATGTAAAGGGGACGGATGACCAGGGAAGGCAAATGAGAAACCACGTGGATTCAACCATCATGACGCCTTACCAAGGTACAAAGTTTTACGATCTGTTCCGTGCTGGCAAATTTCCAGCAGTCGAGGTTAAAGCCGATCTGGACCCGGGCAATCTGTACTACAAAGGAAACCTCGGCGGGTCGGGTTGGCCGTATACCCGTAGTCGATTACCTCGAGACGTCTATGAACGCGAGCAGGCTTATCGGAATTCGCTGAGGCCTGAATATCGGTAGGGACCATTGAATGCCGGAAGGACTGGGGCGACGTAATCTTTTCCTTCGGCTGCTGCACTGGCCGCACCTTGAACTGTGTGGGCTATTGGTATTGATCACGGTTTTCTTGATCCGCAATTATCATGTGGTGGGCGCTTTGGTCTTTGGGGTCGCAGAATTTCCTGCAGATCTTGGCGGTGACAGTGGGCGATACACAAGTGGAGCGGATCGTTGGGTT
>Ga0066376_10002849_pt1 | contig 15858 bp, 13 predicted proteins | sample Knorr_S15_td_Bot_FD_77009 | JGI IMG/M metagenome (GOLD analysis project Ga0066376, IMG submission 77009) | Marine microbial communities from Southern Atlantic Ocean transect - Knorr_S15_td_Bottom_ad_5009_LV_A | ecosystem: Environmental > Aquatic > Marine > Oceanic | place: Southern Atlantic... | reverse complement strand
TGGAATATCTTTGGATATTCCTCTCTTGTTCCCCAAGAAAATGTCTTACGAATCCATACTTTCTGATTGAGCAAACAATTGGCTACATACAGCAGTATAACCACGCCAATAGCAATACGGACGAAATCAAGTGTTGTTAGGTCCATGCTCTCCCCACAACAATCTGCTGAATAAATACAGAGGGGCCCCCTTGAGTAAGACGGTTGAGCAATGGGTAGCGAAGCAACAGACCCATTGCATCCCCTTCCAACACATATTATCGGTTGGATGGATAACCGGATAACCCCTTGCTCATCTCGGTGCTTATCTTCGTGACCGCCGTATGTCATCATGATCTTGCGCTGATTCACAATCGGCAATACTTCGGATTGACTCAATTATACTTCTCTTTGAAATAGTTACTTGATTTCCTGAAGGGTGAGAGCGATGACGGTCGAGGTCTGTTCTAGTTGTTATAGTCCCAGAATCGCACCGTATATGGGCTATGAAACCGGCAAACGTTTCATCTGCCAGGATTGCGAAGAGATCAGCGTTGTCACTTTCGAGTTTGCCGATATCGATGCTCTTGTCGCCTTTTTGCAGGCTAAGCATAAAGCCGAGTCATAATACTCACCAATGATGGTTTTCCACAATGAAAAATTCACGACTCAGATGATACGCTCGACCGTCTCTGGAGTCACACCTTCTTCTGGCGTCACACGGTAGACCATGACAGCTAGATTTTCAGGTGCATTTCTGAACTTGGAAACGATCATCGAGGTCTCGAATTCCGACCCGATTCCTCTGACTTTGAATTCGAGCACCATGTCGGCGATGGCAGCCATCTCCTGTTTGCCAGCCGCGTCGATCGAGTCGTTTGAAATCATCAATAATAGCAGACCACGATACATTTGCGTGTGGGCTTGCATCATTCTCAACATCGAGATTACCCTAGTCTGGTCATCCCTTTGAATGAAGAAATCGAGACTATCGATCACCCCGCGGAAATACGGGCCCATCGACATCACTTCATTGGTCATCTCGGTGAGGAAATCTTGAGTATTATCCTCGACGAATCGAGTTTGAGCCAACCGTTGGATATCCGGCAATTTGAATCCCTCCAAACGATAGCGACTCGCTAGTAATTCCTTTTCTAAAACCTTGGAATTATATTCCTCTCCTAGGGTTCGGACTCTGATATCCTTTGGCCAATCATATTTGGTGAAGACCCGATCGATCTCGGCTTTGCTCTCATTGGTAGAAACGTAAATCGTATTCTCAGATTCCTCGGCCGGAGAGGTGAATTGCTTACCGAATAATTCAGCACCACTTCCTGAATCGGTGAAGCCAATCATCATGAAACCGCGTGGTATTCCCCCGTGCATTGCATCATCGAATTTGGGCACACCAAAACTGCCAACCGTGCCGAAGAACTCCTCGTCTTCGGGGCTGAATATTATTTGTCGACTCATACATCACACCTCAATGAATTACTACCTGTCCACGGTCTATCAAATCTGTACAATATAAATCGAGATTGGAAAGAACAGATGGTGGAACTTGGTCGGGGATGTTGAGGATGACGGTGAGCACCTCTCTTTGTCTGAAGGTATTGATGAAGGTGTGGAGATATTCTGCCAACATCTTTTCCTCATTGTAAATCGCCAGTGCATTCACCGAATCAATAAAGACAAAATTACGTGGATTGTCGGTTGTTCTAAGCCGATAAAGTGTGCTCAAGAGTATGCTCTCAAGCATGATTGGACTATCGATGAAGGTGATGTTATCATATGGTACATCGGTTCCGCCCAATATCCCAGATGAAACAAGGTCGATGAAATGGATAGTGGACACATCTACGCCAATGGTCTCAAAAGCTTGGATAATCTCTACCGCTCCTCTACTCGCAGAGATGTAGATTCCACCCATCTCAAACTTCTGCATCAGAGGAACTATCGTACTTGCGGTTACCATGAATGCATTTGAATTTCCACAGCGTACTTGAATCGCAGAATTCAGACTGATCTCGGTCAATTGTTCGGCAATTCCATTATCAAATTCAAACATCATCAATTACCCCATGAACCGGTACGATCATTCAAAGCACCCCATTTTAACATCGGGGTAAGCATTACCCCCAAAGGGGTTAATTCGATAGCATATTTTGCCCGACTATGCTGGGTTCCGCGCATTTTTACAACTTGGAGATAGCGCAATAAATGCCCCATTCTCTCAACATCTCCCATCACGACAATCCCATCGGCAATCGCTTCTTCGACTCCAAAGGAAGACCAATGGGCATTCGCGGTCGCTGAAGTGATTTCAGCGATCAATAAAGTAGTGCAGCCTAAGGTAGCCAACTTCTTGCCGAGGGTGAATAGGAAATCCCTGATCAACTGGTCACTCTTGATCTTATAACAAAGGGTCGTGACCGAGTCGATTACCAAGCGGGTTACACCGATGGTGTTGACGATATCGACGATGGCTTTGATCAGTGCGTAAACGTCTTGCAAATCGAAACTCGCCTTCTCAAGACCAAGCCAAGAGTACAGTACGTCCATATCGAAGACATTGATCAGTCCTGAGTCGATCATCTTCATATCGAAGAAGGAAAATTGTCTGATATTCTCAAGTAATTTCACACTTGGTTCAGTAGCGGTAAAATGGGCGCATGCCTCGCCAGTAGTTGCCCCTCTGACCAAGAATTCCATGCCGAGCGTAGTCTTACCAGAACCGCAGGTCCCAGCTACCAATACCGTTGAACCATAAGGTATACCACCGCGCAGAATTTCATCCAGTCCATGGACTCCTGTGACACATCGATCACGGCTGTATTCGGTACTTGGCTGCATGGGACGAGGGGACTAAGCCGTGTGAGTTGATGAGTATTTGGGATGATAGAAGTCAAAGACTCCAACAAACCCAATCCTTGTAGTTGCTCAAACACTATTATGCCTTTCAAACATCACCTGGGCTTGGTGAAAAGGATAATTCCCATGCCCGTGAAGAATAATTCCACTGTAGGCTAGATCCACCGACAACACCGGTCGCTGGGGTCCAAACACATTTGCTGACGAGGGACCCCACCGAGTCTGTATCATATGCATAACTCATCTCAACCCGGCCATTTGAATCGGATAAGCCATCGGTTGAACCTATCCCCAAAAATCCTGAACTACCCATATCGAACACAGTACTGGCATTACCAACATCCTGTGCAGAAATACTTCCACTAAGAATCGATATCGAATTGCCAGGGACTACACCTTCGGTGAAGAGATGGTTGATGGTTCCAGTAGTGCCAAGCCTAAGGAAAGACCAACCGCGTAATGTGACGGCAAAACCCTCTGGGTTTTTCAACTCGATCCACTCGGGACTACCGCCATTAGGAGCCGGAAAAACCTCGGTCATCTGCAGATTTGGTGGAGCCATTCCTCCATCGTGGACCTCTACACTTACCTGTACGGTTTCGCCAGACGAGGTAAACGATCGGCTTGCGGTTGAACTGATGGTTGCACTATCCCTTGTGGTTCCACCTTCAAAGAGAATAAGTCCCTCGCGTTCAGAGACAGACGAAGCGGTCACTCTGATCAACAAACGCATGTTCAGACCATTGTTCAAGCCCAAACCCTGTATCATTGCAGCTTCGGAGACATTTTTCAGTGCTGCAAGTCTCAGCACATCGAATTTTCCATCACTTATCAGACCTGGCTGAAGATTGCCTTTTGTCAGTTCTACCGCACTGTGTAAATGCCATTGTGAAGTTGCATTTGCGACATCTCGATTTCCGTCGAGGTCCGGAACGAACCAGCCCTCATTTGCTGTCAATCGCTCCAAGGCCTCGGTAGCCGCTCTATCGACGAGATCGGTATGTGGATCATTTGAACCGAGTGGTAGTTGAGCCAAAGATAAGAAAGCGGTGAGGATTATCAAGAAAAGGGCGAAGGCGGTGAGAAATTCAATTACCGCAACCAATGCTTCTTCATCCTGCTGTGGATGTTGACGCAATGACGCGGCTTGCATAGATTGATGCAAAGGCGGAACCGACATGAGACTATCGACGTTTACTTACCCGCCGGGTTGGAATAGGGCCTCAAGGCACTTCACCACCGATTGGTATTTGAGCAGTGATGGCGAGGAAGTATCGATGTCGGGGGCGGATGCTGTCGCAAGGACTGTCAAGTCTCGCAGCGCCATAGCGATTTCGATGTTGATTCTACTATCGGCATTCGTCGGACTCTCCACCTTGCCGACAGCGACGGCAATTGTTACTGGAGACCTTGCTCTCAGTGGGGAAATCTCTCCGGTTGCCGACAGATACTATACCTCTTATGGTTCGATAGAACTAGCGGTGAAAATCGAGAATATAGACTCTGGGTTAAGCCCAGCAAGAGTATTGGAATGGTACGTTTGTGAAGGTGAGAGGAGTGCATCTCAGTGTAGGGCTAATTTCGAAGATAGTGGACAGGATAACATTCCATCGATGGCGGTTGGCGAAGTTGATAATCACATTTTCTCTGGTGACGGCTTCGTCAAATGGGGTGCAGATGGCATCCATACAGTCCTTTATAGATTCTCTGAAGGCGATTCCCAAGGTGGGAATGACCTGATGATTTACAGCTTCAATCTCACTACGCAATTCGTCGACTTCGATCTCGACGAGCAAAATCCAATCGATGACATCGCCGATTTGGCTCAATATGGAAATGATAGAGTCTTGAATACCGATACCGATTACAACCTTACTATTACCTTTGATTTCAATTCATGCGGCACCTGCTCCATCGATGCGACCATCGGCTGGCAACTTTATTCTCAAGATGGATTGACCTTGCTTTCACAGGCAAACCATACCATCGCTATGGCTAGTACCGTCGGTGTCGAAAAACAATTGAGTGATCTAATCCCCACTTTCAACTATAATTCCGAAGGCAGATACATTCTAAAATTCGGATTGTTGAACTCATCGGGTTCTACCGACATGGTCTCATCCAATGACCTTGGTTATGTAGAGATCGTCCTTGATAACACCATTGACCTGGTCGTGGATTCGATGTTTCCACAACACGATCCAACTTCGAGCGATTTGTATTACGGCAATCAAAGCCTTCAAGCAATATTTAGCAATGATGGAAATATCAGCATCTATGAACCCAATATCGAATTCCGTATTAACTGGTTGAATGGAACTACCGCCGAAACACATTCTTGTGAAATCGAGGTAATGTATCCCGGAGAATCATATACCTGCTTTTTTGACATCAATACCTACGGTGATGTAAGTGTACAAATGTCGATTCAGGAGATCTTTGATTTTGGCACTGATGTTAAGGGAAGCGATAATCGAATCTACCAGTCCGCTACCGTGATAGCAGGTGATATTTCACCACAAATCATACAATCCAATATCGATGGTCTCTACTTCAGCGGCGGTGAGATCACCTTCGAGGCAATAACCTCTCCTTTAGCTGCTAAGCCGATAACATTCCAATGGCGTCACAGCGCCTTGGCGATTCTTGGTAGCGGTCAAACCATCACTGCTAACGGCACTATCTTTGGCAATATGGGCGACTTTACCATCACCCTCTACGCTACCGATGCCTTAGGAAATATCGAATCAGCGTCGGCGATGATCTCGATTCTAAACAGCACAGATATCGGCAATGAGCCATACTTTAACGGTACCGCTATCACCAGAACCCACGCTTATGCACAATCATATTTCGATTATCCAATTCTCAATGGTAAATATGGGGCGGGAGGCAACCTCTCCGCTCTAAGATTGATGTATTTTGATCTACTCCCAAATGATGGTGAGAGTGATCTCGGCTTGGAATTCATCGATATGCAGATCAATCTATCGACTATTCTGCCTCAAAACGTCCCTTTCGATTCGGTCAAAGTGAGAATACTCGATGCCATGAATCAAACGACATGGCAAGAATTTGGTGAAGACGACTCATTCACATTGGTCGATAATAAAACCATGATGATTCACCTGATGGAGCCAGCAAATCTGCTCTTCGTCGGTATCTTACCAGCGCCGGAAGTAAGCCCGGGTAATCTGACCCTAACCCTATTACCAGCAGGTCAATTACACTTGGATTGGCAGCCCACTGGGGATTTGGACAGTCCTTACTTCGGACTTTGGAATATTTATCGCATCACCGGTTCGGCTGCAGCCGGTTCGTATTTCCCTGAACCAAGTGGTACTACCAGTGCTTTTACTTGGAACGGACTACTCGAAAACACCAAGGTTACAACCGTGAGTCCAACTACTTCTTCATGGACCGACCCCCACTTCTTAGAAGATGGAATCTGTGCATCGTACGCACTAATTCCAGCGGATAGAACCGGTGTACTCGACATCTCATCAGGAACAGTTTCCCACGATGAAGAGGGGGATGTCGGCCTCACTTGTGGTGATTCGATTGTGCCACAATCCCAAGTCGTGAATCTCAATGCACTAACCACTTTTGACAATGGGACATCGTGTCATATGATGTATAACGATTGGTATGCATGCTACCAAGTCACCCTGACTTGGACCTTCCCCGAAAATGATCCGGATGGCAACATTTCATGGAACCTCTATCGTGTGGAAGCGCGACCTGACGAGATGAATCTACGCTTCATAGAACCTATCATCGTTGGAATAAGCAATCTTCCCGGAGAGATTGGTACATATATCGACAATGGTAGTGCATATAATGGAGTAAGGCCCTATCGCACCTATTATTACGTGTTAACACCGATAGATGTAATCGGTAACGAGGCTACTGAAGTCGATTATCCAGGGAATAATATCGTCAGGGTTCACATCGATGACGAGCATTGGGACTTCAACTCGTGGCGCATTCCAGAGCCTGAGCCCGAACCTGAGCCACCGATGGGTAGTCCTTGGCTAGGGGAGTTATTTGAGCAGATGGATAATCAGGTATTCCAGATTGCCGGTATGACGATGTTGGGCATCATCGTTGCTAACTTTATTGGAATTCCACTATTGCTGATGAAGAATAAGAAACTCAAGATGAAGATCAAGAAGAAAACTGGTGGGGTCGGTGAAGATGACCTCGAAGATGACTTGGCAGAATTCTTCATGTGAACTGTCGAATCACTCTCGACGCTGGGTTAAGTACTGATGAAAGCGCGACGAGAGGGATTTGAACCCTCGTGGGACAACCCATCGGATTAGCAATCCGACGCAATGGCCAGACTATGCGACCGTCGCAAGCAACCTCGCCACCTGCGGCCTTGAGATAAATCAGACGGTTGCAAACCGTGTTTAATTCAGACCTAAGAGTCCAAGCCAAGACGGGGGGATCGCCACACAAAGCACCAAACCGATAAACATCCAACCGAGGTAATAGAGAGAGCGGAAAAATGATTTAGCAGCGCTGGGCATTCGCCCTTTATCGTCGAATGGTTCCTCATAATTGATCTGCCAAACCGAAATCGCATACCATAGGGTCAAACCACTGGCCAATAACGACCATAGGAGTGGAAGGCCGGATTCAGGCCAGAAGATAGGCACCAACCCCAGTGTAAATAGGGAGATACAGTAGATCTTAGCTTCCAATAGCGTACGTTTTGCCCCTTTTACCTCGTTCATCATCGGGATTTTTGCTTTTGCATATTCTCCCGAGCGATAGAGCGCGAGGGCCCAGAAATGTGGTGGTGTCCATAGGAAGACCAACATGAAAAACATCCATGGAATCGGCGAACCCAAATCAAAAGGATTCATTCCCGATAATTCCGCTGATGCGGCACTAGCCCAGCCAATCACCGGCGGGGTTGCCCCGGCAGCACCGCCGATGACGATGTTTTGTGGGGTTCTTCGTTTGAGCCAAATACTGTAGATAAATACGTAGAATAGTACCGAAAACAGACTCCAGAATGCGGCTTTCCAATGAAGGGTCAAGAACAGAGCTGAACCGGAAAGGGCGGTTATTACACCAAAAGCCAAAGCGGTATTAGGTGAGATCCACCCCATTGGTAGTGGTCGTTTTGCGGTTCTGCTCATCAGAGGATCGATGTCGCGGTCATACCACATATTGATCGCGTTAGAACCACCCGCGGCCAAAGTACCGCCGACCAAGGTGATAAACGAAGTCCAGATGGTGTCGAGCCAAGTTCGCTCGCCAACGATTGAGCCATGTCTTACCAATAGATCGTGCGCGAGAATCGCGCAGATTGCAGTTACCTGTAATAGAATGACAACCCTCAATTTAGAAATTTGAATCAGACAAGATAACAATCCTGGGTTTTCTTGTTCACTCACTCTCTCCACCGCCTACTGGAGTGGCTAGTTTGGCCAACATATATGCGAAGGCTGCTGCTAGGAAACTCAATACCCCTATCACCAAATGCAGAAGCGAAAGATATTCGGGGAAATTATCGACGTCGGCAAGGACGATGTAAAGACCACCGACGAAGATGTTGAGCAACCAAAAACCGGTGGCAAACTCCAAGCACTTGCCATAGATATCAGGCGCATTTGCTTCAGCACTACTCTCTTTGAGGCGCATTGAACCCATTATCAGGATTACCCCTACCAAGGCTGCACCGATTCTGTGAACCATCTGCACCAATACCCCCGGTCCGGTCATATTAGGCAAAATATCACCATTGCACTTGGGCCATCCTTCGGGAAGGCCAACCGAGCAACCTTGATTATAATCACCACCGGCAGTGCTTGCTACCCATGAGCCCAATATCAGTAGAATGAGTATGGTGATGGCGAGAATTCCCATGCGTTTTCCCTCATTGAGCAAGAAATTCTCATCTACTTTGTGGAATAATATTTCGTCGCCTTCATTTCTTCGCATCAATAACCACTGCCAGATCAGCGAGCAGGTGAATAAAAGGGCGAGGACCAGATGTAGCGCTACCGACCAATCAACATTATCGAAGCGTACAGTAACCGCACCGACAACCGCTTGAATCAATAATAGTGCACCAGATATCTGCGAGGTCAAAAATACTTCCCGACCCCAATTATTCTTGTTTTTTTGACAATAATAGATATTGGCTAGAATCGGTACTGCGATGATGCCGACCATTAAGCGGTGAGACCATTCAAGAAATATCTCAAAGGTTGAATAACGGTGATCCGCTCCCCTAGAATCGACCTCGCTTGGGTTCGCCTCATACCACTGCCCCTGTTCTTCCTCTGAAACCATGAAGGTTACTTCACCAAAACAGGTCGGCCAATCAGGACAGGATTCGCCGGCATCGAAAATACGAATGGTGCCACCGACGATGATGATGAGCAAGGCCATTACCGTCAGAATCAATGGCAAGGCCGAGGGACGCCTCAATACACCCCTCGCCATGTCCTGCTCGTCATGAGGGCCCTCCTTTAACAAACCGCATCCGCTGCGGCTGACATGCGAAGGGCGATGTTGGTTCTAGCACTGCTATCGCTAGCGATGATTCCTAGCACGACAGCCGTTAGCGAGGAAGAGCCGGGTGTATTGCTCGATGTCGTTATCATCGATCTCGATTGTCTGGCGACCAATAACACCTGTAGCGGTTATCGCCCGGCCCATTTGGTCGAATACATGGGTGCTGATTGGTGCCAGCCCTGCCGAATCGTCGAAAGCCAGCTCGATGAGAGGGCTGAAGATGATACCTTCATTCTGCGCCACCACCCCTCGCCAAGAGATGTGAGTTTTCTCTCTGAATCATATTATCGCTTCTCGACGATACTCGGCCTGTGGGGACTGCCCAGTATGGTAATCGATGGCGAGGGTTTGCTGGCCGGTTCATCCCAGATCGGTGAGTTGGAATTCGCATTGTCAAATCGAAGTGGCACAAATTTCACAGGATTGACTTCGGTAGAATTGGTAAATGGTACCTTGCACTGGAATACCACGACCACAAATTCCTTCATCGAGGTTTGGACAACAGCTGAGGTAAGTCATGGAGAGGAAGACTATGCTCTTGCCAATATGGCGGTAAATCATACCTTTTCTTCTGCCGCAGCCATCACCGTAGATACCGAGGGGGAATTCTTGGTGATAATGCTGCAAATCGATGGGCCTGTCGAATTGGTTTCGGATTCAAACACCTTAGCAAATGCTGGGATTGAAGCGATTGAAGAAGGTACTACACTCGACCCTTTTGCCAAGGACCCAACACTACTCGTCATCGTTGTCGCTATTTTTCTATTGTTGATTTCACTACCAGCCACGGTGATGTTGATTCGAGAAATCCGCAATAAACCACCAACGGATGAGTCGGAATAGACTGCGCAGGGTTCAAAAGCATGTCCTGTTACGAGCGACCATCCCCAATGGAGATATCGTCATGGTTGCACCAAAACATCCCCACACTAGATTCGAACGTGCAAGAATCATCGGAGCCCGTGCTCTGCAGATTGGGATGGGCGCTCCGCTCAACGCTTCCGAAGAGGATCTCAGAGTTGCATTTAAGGGAGAATTGGTCTCTCTATATGGGCTGGAAGAGGCAAATGTTAGATTCGTGCTCGACCCGCTAAAAATCGCGCTATACGAGTACGATAACCACTTGATTCCAATCGATACCGATCCACACGAGTGATACGATCAAGCGGCGAATCCGTAGAATTGCGGATCGGCGATATCATCCAATAATTCTCTCTTTACGAGAATCGTTCGCACCGCCCAAAGGTCGGTGAAAATTCTGTATTTCAAAGTCATATCGAGATAATCTACACCTGAAGTACCACCGGTGCCCATGCGCCGGCCGATCATCCTCTCGACCATGCGTGCATGGTGACTTCTGAATAATAACATAGATTCCTCCAATTCAACGATGGTATCGAGCAAGCGCCTTGGCCAAGCCAATAATGGTAATTCGCGATATGATTCGATGAATAATAGACCGACTCTTGCCGCATCAACTTTGCCATTCGGTCGCAAGAATTCCTCGGCGCCAGTAACCCCTGATTCGATGCGCGGCCTGATACTTTCCTCCTCGCCGTGACCGATAGCTACCATATGGGCGATAACCTGCTCACCGTGAGATTTCATTATCTCAAGATGGCGTTCGACATATGCCTCCAAGACCTCATTATCGTCTGAACTTGCATTGACCGGGGTCCGAGACAGCCATGTTCTCATGGTTTCATTGAGTGAGGGCAAAGCATCGATTTGTTTGAGGTCGGCCATCACTTCAGAAGAAATCGTGCCTTCTGCAAGTAATTTCTCAAAATGAATCATCGGATCCATGCCACCGATTCTCTGACTCGATTCAAGGCCAAGCAACATTTCAACCGCGCGCATTTGCCATGATTCAAAACCGGATGAGGTGCCAAGGCGGTCTCTAAAAGAAAGAAAATCTTGGGGGGTTAGGGTTTCCATTACCTTCCATTGCTGGGACATCAAATCAAAAAGTGTCACGCAGCGCTGCAGATGGTGAACGATTTTCGGGATTTCCTCCTCGGGTACCTCGGCAACTGAAAGCGATTTGAGAGCCTCTTTTAGTTCACGGATGACTATCTTGAACCACAGTTCAAACACCTGATGAACCACGATGAAATGCATTTCATCATTGCAGGGCAAGGGATCGTGACCTTCGGGTCCATCCTGAAGGGAGAGCAATTTGTCTATCTGCAAATAATTACCATAAGTCATGCGACTGCCCTCACCATTTGTGCCCATAACCCGAGGCAGGAGGGGTGCAACTTGAAGTCTTGACGGCGTTTTGGCAGGGGTCTATGAAGAGTTGAAAAAGGGGTGAAAGTAGGTTCTGGCAGTAATTGTCATTAACAAGACACAGAAGCCGTCGACATGGGCGTAGATGCCACAACCCTCGCAGATTGGCTGTCTTCTTACGACCGCGAGTCCATCACAATTGGTGTTGTCGCATCCCATTCTTCGCTGCAAATTCTGCACGGAGCACGCATGGAGGGTTTCCGTACCCTAGGTATTGCAGTGGGGGAAAACCGCCGTCGTTTTTTCAGCGCTTTTCCGGGTGCTGAACCCGATGAGTGGCTGATGCTAGATGATTATCGTGAGATGCTCGACAATGCTAAATGGTTTAGAGAGCGCAATGTGATCATCATTCCTCACGGCTCATTGGTCGAGTATCTCGGCGCTGAAAATTTCCGTAATCTCGAGGTTCCAACCTTTGGTAACCGTGGTATTCTCTATTGGGAAAGCAGTAGGGCTCGCCAGCGAAAGTGGCTTGAAGCGGGGGGCTGTACGCTACCCAAGATTATCGACGACCCGCATGATATCGACGGTCCGGTAATCGTCAAATATGCTGGAGCAAAAGGGGGAGAGGGCTATTTTATCGCTAGGGATTATCGGGATTTCAGAAGGAATGTCAATCTTGAGGAGGAGTTTACAATTCAGGAATACGTGCTCGGCTGCCGCTATTACATGCACTTCTTTTTCGACCCAACCGCCAGTGATGGATTCCAAGTCCAGGGCCGCGGTGCCTTGGCCGGTAAGAATCTCGGTCGTCTCGAATTATTGAGCATGGATCGCCGAGACGAATCCAATGTCGATGAGTTCTACAAGTTAGGGAGTCTGAGAGATCTCAGAGAGATGGAACTTGAACCTTCGTTCGTGGTCACCGGTAACCAACCGGTGGTGATCAGGGAGAGTCTATTACCACGAGCATTCGAGATGGCAGAAGGGACCGTCGCAGCATCATTTGACCTTGAGGAGGGTGCTAGAGGAATGCTCGGGCCATTCTGCCTCGAGACGATTGTCACCGACAAACTCGAATTCAAAATCTTTGAGATAAGCGCGAGAATCGTCGCGGGGTCGAATCTATTCGTCGGCGGTTCACCCTATAGTGACATCAATGAACCGTTTATGTCGACGGGTAGGCGCATCGCCCGTTGTCTTAGAAAGGCCTTAGAACAAGGCGATATCCTTGAGGTTATCAGCTGAGTAGAACCGATGCTGGGTCGTCTTCATCATCGTCTCTGTCGTCTTCGTCACTATCGTCTTCGCTATCGTCATCGTCGCTTTCATCGTCGTCTATCAAGTCGGCAAGTGGGTCATCTACCGTCTCCTCGCCGTATTCATGCTCGATATCATCGAGGATATCGTCGGCATTATCGATTTCAGGTGCGCTTGCCTCCCCATCAGAATCGATTGCTACGCTGATGAGTTCTGATTCAAGCGCTTGATAATCGACATCTTCACCACGCCCGGTAGCCTCTAATGCCAAACGGGCTGCTTCTTTGCGAGCATTGCGCACTTCAGGTGGATCTACAGAGAATTCGCACACCAGCATGATCGGGTCACCAAAGGTTAGTTGTCCACTATATTCCAGCAATCTATCCTCGACATTTACCAGTACGGTATATGGGGTTGGATCCTTGGTTTTTCGCTTCTTGTGTTTCTTATAATGATGGACGTAAACCTTGTAAGTCCCTCCGGGGGCCTCGGCGGTTGATTCACCGCTCTCGGTCGACCACACCACATTCTCGACTGGCTTCTTGGTATCGGGTCTAACATTTGCGTCGACATCGAGTTCACCACCACATGCTGAGATTCGATTACCACCGTGGATTCTCTCACCTGATGGAGCTACTACGTGGAGATCGAGATCATTGAAATTATTCCACATCAAAGAGATTTGCACATCGCCTGACTTAGCACCTTCTCGGGCTAAGCGCTCCATCAATTCAGCCCTAGCTTTGTCGTCAGCCTCTTTGGCATTTGCTTCCTCGGCTGCTTTTTGTGTGGCTATTTCAGCCAGACGAGATTCCTCGGCTGCAGCGATATCTCGCTGGCGTTGAATCTCCTCTTCCGCCTCTCTCGCTTCGGCCTCGGCCGCAGCACGCTCCTCTGCCTCTTTGGCCAGACGATCATCCTCGGCTGCTTGTTCCTCGGCTAAGCGTTCCTCTTCTACTGCTTGCTCGGCCACTACTGCCTCAGCATCTTCGGCTTCTTGCGCCTTGATTGCAATCGCTTGCTCCATGGTAGCGTCCAAATCCACATCCTCGCCACGCTCGGCTGCTTCAAGCGCCATCTGCGCCGCCAATTTACGGGCATTACGCACTTCTGGAGAATCTACTTGAAATTCGCAAACCTGAGTGATTGGGTCGCCAAAGGTCAACACACCCTCGTATTCCGAAAGTACATCCTCGATATTGACGAGCACCTTGAAGGGAGTAGGATCCTTGGTTTTTCGCTTCTTGTGTTTCTTATAATGGTGGACGTAGACCTTGTAAGTCCCTCCGGGTGCCTCGGCGGTTGATTCACCGCTCTCGGTCGACCACACCACATTCTCAACCGGTTTATTGGTGTCAGGACGGACATTTGCATCGACATCTAGTTCACCGCCACAGGCAGAAACTCGGTTACCGCCGTGGATTCTCTCACCTGATGGGGCGACGACGTGGAGGTCGAGATCGTTGAAATTATTCCACATCAAAGAGATTTGCACATCGCCTGACTTAGCACCTTCTCGGGCTAAGCGCTCCATCAATTCAGCCCGTGCCCTTTCCCCAGCCTCCTTTGCCGCTTGCTCTTCCTCGGCCTTTTGTTCGGCAATCTCGGTTAGACGTGCTTCTTCGGCTGCAGCCAAATCGCGTTGGCGTTGTAACTCTTCTTCCTGTTGACGTGCTTCTTCTTCGGCTGCCCTACGTGCTTCGGTTTCGGCCATAAGGCTCTCCTCCTCGGCTGCTTGTTCAGCTGCTAGACGCTCTTCCTCGGTTGCACGTGCTTCTTCCTCTATTCTGCGTTGCTCTGCTTCGGCTGCTTCGGCAACGGCTATTTCTGCAGCGATACGTTCCTCTTCGAGGCGTTGCGCCTCTTCTTCTGCTGCACGTGCTTCATCCTCGAGACGTTGTGCTTCCTCTTCGGCTAGACGCTTATCCTCGGCCTCGGCGGCAAGACGTTCCTCTTCGATTCGAAGTTCTTCGGCTTCTGCCGTTAATCTCTCTGCTCTTTCAGTAGCGAGGCGATCTTCCTCTGCGCGCAATTTAGCAAGCCTTGCTGCTTCGACCTCAGCCTTCTTCTTCGCCCGCTGTTCAGCCTCACGCGCCTCCCTGAGTTTACGTGCTACCTCACGGGCTTCAATCGCTTCCTTATTCTCGCGCATGTGTTTCTCGACTTCGGCCAACTTGATTGCTATCGCAGATTTTGCTGTGGTGAAATCAGCTGCAGTGACGCGGGGCTCTTCGCGAGCGAATGGAACTTTACGCGAAAGTCCCTCGCTACTATCTCGACGTTGGATCACAGACCAGATTCCGAAGCCAAATAAACCTCCAAGAAGTCCGAGCATCAGCCAAGAACCGAGTTCCATGCTTACATGGGAGTAGGTTCAACACGATATTATCATCGGTTGTCAATCCTCATGGCGCGCTACCACTTCAAGCAGATTCATTCGCCCGATTCGCCATATTCCAAATGGGGTGGTCAACAAGGCTGCTATCAAGACAAAGCCAATGATTTGTAAAGTAACAAATAGGTCGACAGATAAGGGGATATAGAATTCCCAGGTAGTCATCATCATCGCCATTCCCTTGAGCATTAACACGCTTGCAACCGCACCGGCAATACCACCTATCAAGCCGATAAACGCATGTTCTATCGTCAAAATCCATGCGAGGCGTTTTCTGCTTGCACCGAGAACTCTCAAAGTTGCTAACTCAGCATCTCTTTCGGTTAGGTTCATCAATAGAGTATTGAATAATATCGCCACCGCCAGCAAGCCACCGATGAGATAAGTAGAACGCATTATCGATTCCTGTTGTTTCAATAATTCTTGAAAGCCTTCGACGAGAACGGATTTTTCAACGATCATAAAACTATTATTGCGTAATTCCTCGGCGATTCCGACATCTGCAGCATAGGTAAATCTCAAACCATTGGCCTCATATCCAACCAATGGTATCAGGTCGGCTCGGTGAAAATACATCCCTCTCTC
>Ga0066376_10002848_pt1 | contig 15860 bp, 15 predicted proteins | sample Knorr_S15_td_Bot_FD_77009 | JGI IMG/M metagenome (GOLD analysis project Ga0066376, IMG submission 77009) | Marine microbial communities from Southern Atlantic Ocean transect - Knorr_S15_td_Bottom_ad_5009_LV_A | ecosystem: Environmental > Aquatic > Marine > Oceanic | place: Southern Atlantic... | reverse complement strand
TGTTTTTTAAAGCTCGAAATAATTAATTCTTGATTTTTTTGAGGTACAAAACGGGCAACATTAATTATTACTTTACTTTTGATAGGGATTTTTAATTTTTTACGATAATTTGAACGATTGTATTTTTTAGAATATTCATTAGGATTTATTCCATTCGAAATAACCTTTATTTTAGAATTTGGAATATTTATTGATTTTAAATAAATTTTGAGAGCTTTTGAGTTTGGTAAATATAAATCGACTAGTTTTGAAGTGTATTTATCCAACTTAGAATAAATTTTTGAATATGAATAATTATTTCTAACAGAGTTTAGAACTTTTATACCTAAAAATTTACCAATAAATCTCCCTATTAAATTGGAATGAATCAAATACGTATCGATTATTTCCGGTTTTTCTTTTTTGAATATCTTTATGAGTTTTATTAATTCTAATGGCGCATTTACTAAATTTAAGTTTAGATAATAAACTTTTATTCCTTTTTTTTGGATAAGTTTTCCTATTTGATTATTTTGAGTTAAACTCACTATAAATTTTTCAAAAGGTAATTTTGGTAATAATTTTAGAAGATGTTTTTCTGCCCCACCGACACCGAGGCCAGTTATTAAGTATCCTACTTTCATATTTATTTTTTCTGAATGCATTTTAAAAACATATCATATTGACATATAAATAAACTTATAAAATACATATAGAAGATGATAATATGCGTTATCTAGTCACGGGCGTAGCAGGATTTATTGGATTTCATGTAGCTAAAGCTCTAATTAAACGCGGTGACTCGGTTATTGGAATCGATAATATGTCTGATTATTATAGTGTTAATTTAAAGCGAGATAGATTGAAAGAATTAGATAATCAAATTAAGTTTTATGAGGGAGATATATCTGATTTTGAGTTGATGGATGAAATTTTCAAAAGTAATAATTTTGATAAAATAATTCATCTAGCTGCGCAAGCAGGAGTTAGATATTCTTTAGAAAATCCATTTGAATATGAAAAATCTAATGGACTAGGTACACTTACGATTTTTGAATTGGCAAAAAGACACAATGTTCAAAATATAGTTTATGCATCAAGTTCAAGTGTTTATGGTGGAAATAAAAAGGTTCCATTTTCAGTTAAAGATGATGTTTCAAATCAAGTTTCAGTATATGCTGCCCTAAAAAGATATAACGAATTATTGGCTAAAACCTATTATAATTTGTATGGAATAAAATCGGTTGGTCTTAGACTTTTTACAGTATATGGATCATGGGGCAGACCAGATATGTCATATTTTAAATTCATGAATAAATTGAAAAATGGTGATAAAATTCAGATCTACAATAACGGTGATCATTTGAGAGATTTCACGCACATTTCAGATATCGTAATTGGTATTTTGAAGGCATCGGATAAAGATAATCGTTGTGAAATTTATAACTTAGGGAATAATAAACCAATAAAATTGATGAACTTTATTAAAATTTTGGAAAAAATAGTAAATCTTGAATTTGATAAAGAATATTTACCTATGCAACCTGGTGATGTTCATACGACTTATGCAGATATTAATTTAACTAAATCTGAATTAGATTGGGAACCAAAAATAGAAATTAAAGAAGGTTTGACTGAATTTTATGATTGGTATAAGGAATATTATAAATGAAAATCGGGATTGTGGGATCAGGATATGTTGGAGAAGCAACAGGTAGATTGATGTATGCTCTCAAAAACGAAGTTATTTTTTATGATACTGAAAGTAAACCGGGTTTGGAAAAAGTATTTAAGTTTACTAACGATTTGAAAAAATTAGTTTTTTATTCAGAATTAATTTTTGTTTGTGTCCCTACACCTCAAAATAAAAATGGAGAAATTGATTTGAATATAATAAAATCTGTTTGTTTAGATTTATCTAATACTTTTAAGACTTTAGGTAAATCTATACCTGTTGTTATCAAAAGTACGGTTGTACCTGGAACAACGAAATCCATTTTAAAACCAATTTTGGATAAATCTGGTTTTGAGGTTAGTGTTGGATCTAATCCGGAATTTATAACTGAGAGTCATACTAGTTGGTCCAAAGATGATAACATGCGGCGGGACTGGACAAATGAAGATAAAATTGTTATTGGTTCTGAAGATAAAAATATTAGATCTATATTAAATGAAGTGTATTCAAAATTTGAAAATAAAATTATTAATACTGATACTCAAACTGCTGAAATGATTAAATATGCAAGTAATTACTGTTTGGCATCTAAAATATCATTTTTTAATGAAATTTTTAAGATTTGTAAAAATTTGAATATTGATAACAAAATTGTAATTAATGCACTAAGTGTGGATCCTAGAATCGGAAAATATGGTACTATTAATGGTAAAGCATATGGCGGAAAATGTTTACCGAAAGATATGAAGGCATTACAATATTTTCTAAAGGATAAATTAGATATTCCCGTTTTGGATGCAACAATTAAAACAAATACAAATATGCGTGATAAATATGGTGTCCGGGAATGAAAATTCGAAAAGCTATAATCCCTGCGGCAGGAAGAGGTTCAAGATTATACCCTATTACTAAAACTCAGCCGAAAGAAATGTTACCAATTTATGATAAACCAATAATTCAGTTGGTTGTTGAGGAAGCAGTAAATTCAGGTATTGAACAAATTTTGATTATTACAGGGAAAAACAAAGAAAGTATGGAAAGACATTTTGATTTGTCTGAAAATGGAGATATTAGATTAAAGGAATTAAATGATCTTTTAAAACGAGTAGATATTACATTCAAGCGCCAGACTTCTCCTAAAGGACTGGGTGATGCAATTTTGCATGGGAAAAATTTTGCAAATGGTGAACCTGTTGCGATATTACTAGGTGATGATTTTTATTTAGATACAGATACTCCTGCATTGAAGCAAGTAATTGATGTTTTTGAAAAAAATAAAATAGATGGAGTTATTGGTGTTGAAAACTTATCTCCTGAAAAAATGATAAATAAAGGCATGGTTGTTTCAAGTGGTGAATTTATCACAAAATTAGTGGAAAAACCAAAAATTGGAGATGTTGTTTCAAATCTTGCGATTAGCGGAAGATATGTGGTTGATTCTAAAATATTTGAAGAATTGGAAAAGGTTGAAGTAAGTTCCAGAAATGAGATTGAACTAACTGATGCTTTACAAAATATGTTGGAATTGGGTTGTAAAATGAAGTACTGTAACATAAATGGAATTAGAGTTGATGTTGGTACTCCTGATGAATACATTCAGGCAAATATAAAATATTTATTATCTAATGATAAATTAAAAGATAAATTATTGAAGAATCTTGGAATATAATTTCTCATATTTATTCGATACATCTTTCCAAGTGTAATATTTTGATTGTAATTTTGCTGACTTTCCCAATTTTGTTCGTAATGTTTTACTTCTAATTAATTTTTTGAGATTTAACGCATACTTATTTGTTAATATCGCTGAATTCTTATTAACTAAATCTATTGTTCCTGGAATTTTGGAAGTTATTATTGGTAATTTGAAGGTCATTGCTTCCATTATTGCACCAGGCATGCCTTCGCCTCTGCTAGGAAATAGGAATATATCTGCCTCGTGATAAAAATTTTGAATATCTTTTCTTGAACCCGTAAAAATTATTTTATCTTCTAAATTTAATTTTTGAACTATATTTTCAAATTTTTGGTGTTCCGGTCCAGATCCAACTAATAATGCAACTATATCTTCGGAACGATTTTTATTTATTGCGTAGATTATTCTATCAATCCCTTTTCGCGTAGATATTAACCCAACAAAGAGGATTATCTTTTTGGTTTTTGGAATTTTAAATTCTGTTCTAATTGATTTGGTTTTTGGTTTTGAAGATATATTAGTTGCAGTTGGAATTATTAGTATATTTTGTGCACCAACTTGCTTAGCATACTTTGAAATTGACTTTCCATATACCGTTATTGCTTTTGGAGTTTTGAATATTAGATTTGAAAATAATTTATAATAACATTTGTAAAGGTTATCCAAGATTAATCCTAATGAAAATGATTTTCCTGGAACAGTATCAAACGTTAAGATTAAATTATTTTTGAAAATCTTGGCGTATATCAAAATCATAAAATTTATGATATATGAATAAGTCCACATATGAATTATGTCATTATTTTTGAAAAGATTGTATAATTTGGAAAATATAATTGGTGAAATTGGTATTGGCCATTCATAAATAATTGGTAAATTAATAGTTGGATAATCAATTATTTTGATTTTTCTCGGTAATTTTGAATGATGTAAAGAATTATCGATTGGTTTGAATATTTTTCTTGGAATTAAAATTGAAATTTTATGTTTATCAGCTAATTTTTCTGCTAATTCTGAAATGGGTCTCCTCATCAAATAAGTTGGATTTATGTAAGTTATATTCATATTTTAAAATATTATATTTATCTTAAAAACCTTAGCAATCAACACACTAAATTAGTAATAAACTCTATATTATATCTTCTTCACTAACAATTACAAAGTCTCCAGTTGAAATAACTGCAGAAAATGGAACTAAAAATTTTCCAGATTTATCCTTTTCCAAATCCAAACTCATGCAAAATGCAGTTGGAGTTTTAACTGCAAAATAAATTAATTCACCAGTTCTGGACTCGAAAATCAAATCACCTAACAGTCCAAATTTCTTTCCAGACTTAGAAACAACAATTTTACCTATAAGTTCACTTGATTTTGTTTTAGTCATACGGTTTTTAATAAAATTCAAATTAAATACTTTTCCATACTCGGCGTATTATTCATAACCAAAGCTTAGTGATTCTCTTTTTTGTTTTTCAACATAATCTATTCCGGTTTTTGATAAAAAATATCGCTTTGGTCGACCAGGAATTGTTAAAATATAACTTAAATGTTCTAATTCTGACAATTTATTCCTAATTGTTCTTTCAGATTTTTGGATATTATATGCTGCTTTTAGTTGTATTGCAGTTACAGCATAATTTTGAGAGGATGCTTGCGCATCAAATAATAAAAGCAATAATTGAAAGTCACTGACTGCAAATATTGATGCGAGTGGTTTGGAAATGGGTGTTTTTGGTTTGGAATTTCCAGTAAGCTCCAACATTTTTTCTAGGAGAAATTGATATTTATTTGTTAGAGTAGATAATTCTGTTTTTGTAGAGGTTAAATCGGCTTTGAGTAGCTCTATTTCTTCTCGATGTGAGTTTAAGATTTTACGGTAATTTAAATCAGGCATTGAAATATGTGTTGTGTTTTAAATAAAAGAATTTGTTTTTTCCACTAAATTCCATAACTGACCCCTTTGTTTCCACTGGAACTATTTAATCAGGCACAAAGAATTTGTTTTTTTCCAATGATTTCCATTAATGACCCCTTTGTTTCCGATGGAGTAACCTATAGATCTTTATCTCGTTTGAAGCATATGTCTTTAAAATCGCAATAATTACAAATATATGATTCTTCTCGAGGCGGGGGTGAAGAAATTTTTAGTGAATTTGCCAAAACCGATCCTCTAGCTTCCAAATAATTAAGCATATTTAATTTTGGAACTTCATATGTTTTGATTTTATTTAATGAAAAATAAACAATACATAATTTTTTTATTTCTGATTGTTTTTCTGGATCTAACATAGAATAATAAGATTGAATTTGCATAATATGATCAATTTTTGGTTTTTCGGGAATACTTTGTGTTGTTTTGAATTCATACATCACATTATCTGAAAGTACATCTACATATCCAATTGCATCAAATAAACCAAAATCATGTGATAAGAAAATTTCATTTTCTGTTTCATCAAGATGTTCTTGGAAAAAATTATGGATTGCGTGACCTCGGGCAAATATCCAGAGTTTATTTAATGTGATTGGAACTTCTTCTACTAAATCATAATATGATCTTCTTAAGCAAGGTCCAGTTAACCGAGTTACACCAAATCGTGGTTTTTTGTTCCCTCTTTTTCGTTTTTTACCTCGCCCTGCAATTAGGGCCTTTATTACCACAGGAGGAAAGTGTTCGTATTCTACTTCATAAATATCATCAATATGTCTTTCCTCACCATCTGGACAAATTATTTTAACCATTTATGAAACCCTCTAATTTGATTTGTTTTGTGGCATCTCTTCCAAAAACCGAGTCTATTCTTTTTTCGAGTAGTCTGACTGTCGCTTTCACATACTCTGAAACACCATCAACTTCAATTAACTCTAAACTCTTACCCAGATATTTTTTGATTGAGCCCTCGCTGATTGTATAAATTATGCGATTACTTTTACAACTCTTGCAGATTCCAGATAACGGCATTCGACGATATTTCTCATTGCATTTTACGCACCTAAATCTCTGCATAGTGAATTTGCGTAAATTACCTTTAGTGTCACGTATAAAATGTCCATTTATCACCAGTTCTGCGACTTTTTCTATATCAACGGCACGTATTTTTTCAGCAAGGTCCATTTGACCCGCTAATTTTTCAGACATGGTGGGTAAATATTTGTATGAAGACACCAACACGCCCTTATTCATGTTTGAAATTGGATGTGTCCAGCCGTGTCCTTCATACTGTTCTTTTGAATTAATTGTGTCTTTTATTAATCTTAATTTTATGTCCCAAGGATTTTTGAATTCCTGTGCTCCGCGATATAATTCCAATGGAAATTTCCAATTTATATTTAAATCGTAAACTTCATCATCAATTTCTTTTGGATTTAAAATTGTAGAAATTACTAGTGGTGCATCCATGCTTCTTGCGCCTCTTCTATCTGGAAGATAATCTCTCGAGAAATTTAGGAATGCTTCTAATGTCAACATTATGCTTGTTTCTTCTCCATCTAAATCTCTTCGTTGTGCGGCATGCCAGTAGGGATGTGCAAACAGTGCAGATACATTTGAGAATCCAATTATTCTTCCAATTATTCCAGCAGAAGTGTGTGGTGCTAAACCAATTACTAATTGTCCAATTAAATCTGATTTTGTGGCAATATTGTAAAATGCGGGCTTATCATAAAGTATTGTTAATTCTTCATCAACAAAGTGGGCTGCGTTCATCAAGATATTGGTGGCAGATTCGGATCCGAGTAATTTTGAGCCGGGAATAATTATATCTTGAGGAAATATTTCAATTATTTGATTTTCGTTGGTTAAATCTTTACCGTCTTTATCTTTTATATATCCTAATTCTTTTGCTTTTTTAATACTCAATCCAATTTCAATTGGAGTAAAGTGTGTTGCACCTAGTTCCGTTGCATCATATCTGATTGTGCCGTCTTTATTAACTCTCAAACCATATTTTGCTCGAAGTAAACCTTTGAATGGGTGTTCAACATATCTAAATTTATTCATTGTCGATCTAACACCTTTAATTAAATTTGGTATTTCACCCGTCCATTTTGATTTTACTTTATTGAATAAATCTGAAATATAATATTTTCTATATTCGTATGTTTTGTATTTTCCGTGTTCTGGTGGTTCATCCATTTTTCGTTTTGATAGATTACAAAACACTTGTTGTTTTGTATTTCTAGATCCGCAGTGTTCGCATTTTTTGAAGATTGTTTGTTTTGTGCAATTATTACACACAATTAGTGGGAATTCAGCAGTAACGTATCCTTTTGTAATTACATCTCTGAAATTTCTTAATCTTCCACCTTCGAGCCCAACCGGAAATAAAAAATTTGGCGAACCTTTCATTTTTCTCATCTTTGCTTTTTCAGGTCTACCCATTCGTGCTCCAATTGCAGTTCCACCTTTATCATTAATTTTGAACGTCGATAATTCTGATAAAAATTTGAAAATGTTTTTAGTATTCGGTATTTGTTGTTCATTTAGATTTAGATTTAGATTTAATTTTTGAAATGTTTTTTCCGATAATATAATTTTATTATCTTCGACAGTATGGTTGCATCCAATTATTTCTAATATTCGTTTGTGTTCCGACATACTTAATTGAAATTGATTGTTTTGTTTTTTTGCAGTATTTAGCCAGTTTCTAAGATTTAATATATTTGGGATGGAAATTTCTTTCCAATAAAAAATTAAATCTGGATGTAGAGGTATGTTTTCATTTTTGGATATTTCTATGAGTGTTTGTGTTGGTAATTTTTGTGGTAAGAATGTATTGAAGAAATTTGACGGTAAATTATATTGTTTTGTTTTTTTGTTTTTTGAAGATATTTTTTCTTTAAATTCTAAACTCCACCATTCCGGACAATATCCGGCCGGAACTAAGAAATGTCCGTTCTCAATAAATTCACCTGGTGAAATTAAAATATCTCCCAAATATAGTATTTCTTTGAGTGATTTGGAATACTCTTTTGCTTCTTCTTCAGTTTTTGGGGTTACAACTGATCCATTTTTTAATTTTATAATCGGACCATCTATTGAATCACAAGAAGTTAGAGATGTTGATTTGCCGGGACGTTCTACTCGTAGTTGTGTTCCGACTGCCAAATATTCATTTAAAACTTGCATTGTTATTGGTGATATCGCCCATGAACCGTGGCCAGTTAGTCTAGTACGTCCATATCTCAATCTGAATCCCCCTTGTCTAAGTGGGTGAGTAAATACTGGTCGACCAGCAACAATTTCACGAATATAAGCATAATTTGGTTTTAGTTTTGTGTCATCTTCTGAATCGTCTTCGGTGTGTGCATGAATTTGTGATTTTAATTTTAAAAATTCTTCAAGCCAAATCCAATCATTTAATCCAAATTCGTTGCCCCACTCCTTTAATTTTTTCCATACCTTTCCGCTCTTTAAGGGGATACAATCCGTCAACATTAGTGCCATTCCTCCACGAATTCTATCTGTTTCAACACGTTCTCAGTTCTTGAAATTTGATACGGTTAGTTCTGAAGTTGGATCACCATTCAGTTCAACAGTTAAGTTGGAGATTATGAAGGTAATTTCTTTTTCAGTAGGTTTGTATTGTTTACGTTCTACTCGATCATAGTAATCTGTAACTTCAGTATAATACCGTTTAATTTCAGTTGGTGTTGGATCATATTTTGAAATATTTTGTTTTATTCGGACATAATCTGCAATCACAGTTGTTACTGCAGATGCGGTTGCCCCACCTCCACGAATTGGGCCGGCATAATACATTGCAAGATATTTTTTGCCGTCTTTTCGTTTTTTAAATTTTATATTAATTAATCCTTCCAGCGGTGCTGAAACCGTTCCTTGAGTTATATATGCAAATCCCGTTCTAATTCCGATATTTATTGCGTCAATTTGTTCTTCAAATTTGCAAAATTTTTCTTCTGCAATCTCATTAGCTAAAACTAATGCTACTCTCCAATCACCAAAACCATATTTTTGTTCTAATTCAGATATTCGGGGTGTAATTCCACTATTGATTAAATTTGGGGATATGGATCCCATGATCGCTTCAACTCTTTCTGCAACAGATGCAGCAAGAGGTATATCTGATTTTAATTGTGGATCGATTCCTGTTTTTTTGGCATCATTTGCGAGGTTGTGTAGTTCCAATGTTTTATTTGTTAGGGTGTTAAAATAATTATGAATTAGTTTAGAGGCAACAATCGTCATAGTTATTTGATTTTTAGCAGTTTTTAAATAACATTATGGAAAATCAGACATATGCCCAGAGGTCGACCTGCTTTCAGCCCAATTCGTGATAATCTCGTAGAATTAGTTTATTATTCCGGTAAGGGGTATGGTTATGAATTATATAAAAAATATATTGAAATTTTCCATAAAACTACTATGCGTTCAATCTATTATCATTTGAATAAAGGTGTTAGCTTAGGTGTTTTTAAAATTGATAAGGTTGAATATGTTAAGGGAGATTATAGTTGGGGAACCGGAGTCAGACGGGTTATTTTTTCATTGGGACCTAATGCTAAACCTAAGAAAGACATTCGTGTGTTGAAAAGATTAAAGAAGTAGGCTCAGACCCCCTCGTTTCTTATGTAACTCAATAGTTAGTTAGCTTTATTTTTAAAAAATCTTTATTCTTTTCTATATTGATAATAAATAATATATATTTATATAAACATACAACAACAAATCAATCTCCATGAGAAACAACAGGGTAGGGGTAACATTTCTCATAAAATAATGAATAAAAGCAGTATACTCAAAGGCAATTTTTCATAATCTATATTTTAGCGAGGATAAACCATTATAAGCCATAGTTCTCATGGAAATTTATGAATGACGAATTAGATGATTTATTTGATACTTATTTAGAAAGGCAATCAATATTTGAAGATAAAGAAGTGTTATTACTAAGATATTTTCCTTCAAAAATACCTCACCGATCCGAACAAATTAAAAAAATAGGGTCAATTTTAGCACCAGCGCTACGAAATAACAAACCATCAAACATTTTCATTTATGGAAAAACCGGAACGGGAAAAACACTATGTACGCAATATACTTTAAATAAATTAAAGGAGAAAGCAGAATCGGCTGGAACAAAAATAAGGTTTGCATATTTAAATTGTAAATTAAAAAAAGTCGCAGATACTGAATATAGAGTTATTGCAGGTTTAGCTAAAGCTTTAGGTGAAAAAGTTCCAATAACTGGATTACCAACCGATGAAGTTTATAATATATTTATAAATAAAATCGATGAAACTGATCAAATAATAATTATTGTTTTGGATGAAATCGATAGATTAATTAAAAAAACTGGCGATGAGATTTTATATTCTTTAATAAGATTAAATTCTGAATTAAAAAATGCCAAACTATGTTTAATTGGAATTTCAAATGACGTTAGGTTTATCGAAGATATTGACCCGAGAGTAAAAAGTTCATTGGGTGAAGAGGAAATAATTTTCCCACCATATAATGCTTTAGAATTGAAAGATATTTTAGAAGAAAGATCTAAAAAAGCATTTAGAAAAGACACAATCGATAATGCAGTGTTGGCAAAGTGTGCCGCATATGCTGCAAAAGAGCATGGCGACGCGCGAAGAGCATTAGATTTATTACGAGTTGCAGGTGAGGTCGCAGACAGAGAAGGTAAAGATATTGTATTAATGGAACATATTAAATTGGCAGAAGAAAAAATTGAAATAAATCGAATATCTGAATTAGTAAAAACACTACCAAACCAATCAAAATTAATAATATATTCAATTTTCAAATTAATTGAAAAAACAAACACCAAACTGGAAACCGGTGAAATTTATGAGAAATACAAAGATATGTGTAATACAAACGGTACTTCAATTTTAACACAAAGAAGAATATCTGATTTAATTTCAGAACTAGATATGTTGGGGTTAATTAATGCACGATTAATAAGTAAAGGTCGACACGGACGAACTAGGGAAATATACTCAACAATCCCAAATGATCTCTCAGACAAATTAAAAGATGAAATAAAGTATGAGTTGATGTTATGAATTCAAATGAAATTAAAGCGTTAATAAAAAAAGGAATTTTACCAACAAAAGAGATGTTAACAAAAGAGATGTTAACAAAAGAAGTAGTAATCATAAAACCAAAAAACAAAGATTTGAAAGCAAATTTAAAAATTGTAAAGGAATTCAATTATACTCCTCGAAAAGTAGAACCCAAAGATTTTACTGAACACTATAGGGAACGCTATAAGTTTATGAGAAATATATTATTTTCTCGACCCGAAGCAGCAAATTCAATATCAATTGAACGAATAAAGTCAGGATTTTATAATGAAGAGCAAAGTATTATTGGTATGGTGTCTGATGTTGTAAAGTTACCAACCGGAACACTAAAATTAACTGTTGAAGATTTAAGCGGAAACATGGATTTAATAATATCTTCAAAAAATGAGGAGTTAATTGAAAAAGCACAATTTTTAACACTTGATGAAACGTTAATTTTCAAAGGCAGACCTTCAAAAGATATAATGTTTATATCTGAAATAATCTGGCCAGACATTCCGGCCATACCTACCGCACATTCACCTGAAGAAGTTTACGCTGTTTTCTCAGGAGATATTCATGTCGGATCAAATAATTTTCTTCCAAAACAATTCAAAACATTCATAGATTGGCTTAATGGAAAAGTTGGAAACGAAAGACAAAGAGAAATTGCTAACAAAACAAAATATTTTTTTATACCCGGGGATTTAGTGGATGGAGTCGGGGTTTATCCATCTCAAGAAAAAGAATTACTAATTAAAGATTTACGAGAACAATATAATGAACTTGCTAAATATCTTCAACAAATACCTGACGATAAGGAGGTCATAATTTGCCCCGGAAATCACGATACTTGTGTCAGGTTGGAAGAACCGCAACCTCAAATGTATGAATATGCTGAATCCATCGCAGAATTACCAAATGTAACGATGGTAACAAATCCATCGTATACAAACATACATTCTCAAGATAATTATCGCGGTCAAGATGTATTGATGTATCACGGATATTCATTTGATCAATTAATCGATCAAGTTGATGGACTTCGTTTAGCGGGCGGATATGAAAAAGCAGACGAAATACACAAATTTTTATTGAAGCGTAGACACTTATCACCAACACACAATCTAAATTTAACTTTACCAATGAAAAAAGATCCACACATAATTGAAAAGATCCCAGATATAATGGTTTCAGGACACATCCATAAAGCGCGAATTGGAAATTATAAAAACACAATTAGTATATCGGGTAGTTGTTGGCAATCAACAACTGAATTTCAAGAAAAGGTTGGCCATAAACCAGATCCTGGAATGATACCAATCCTAAATTTAAAAACTCGAAAAGCGAATATGTTAAGTTTTAAATAAATTTTATATATCAACCATGAATGGATAATATATGTTATTTGGATTTTTATTACACACACTTTCATTCGCAATATTACAATTCGGAGCAATTTGGTTATCAATTCAAAAATTAAATCTGGCGCAAGTAGTGACTCAAATATCTACAAACGAAATGCTATTTTCATTCGCAATTATATTATTTTTTGTTTTTGCAATGCTAAAATTTGTAAAAAAGATAAATTTAATTAAATATTTTTTCTATATAATTTTACTAGTTGGAATTAAAAGCACATTCATCACATTCTTTCCAAATTTTATTGCATCTACGCTTGCACTATTAATTCTAATTTTATATATTTCACGAAAAACACTTTTATTACATAATGTGATTTTAGGACTTGCAATATTAGGAATAGGAACAAATTTAGGAATTATGCTAAAACCAATTACTGTTATTCTATTAATGTCCATTTTTTCAATTTATGATATAATCGCAGTTTACAAATCAAATTATATGCTCAAACTCTTCAAAAATTTTGCGCACAGTGGAGCAACTCTCGCATTTGTATATCCGAAAACTCCTGGAAAAATAACATCAAATAATTTATTTATATTAGGTACAGGTGATGTCGCATTTCCGATGTTATTAATTAGTGCATTAACCACCATATCAATTAAATTATCAATTTTAGCAGCAATTGGATCTATTGTTGGTGCAATGACAGTATTTTATTTATTATCAATACAAAAAAACAAACGCGCGATGCCTGCATTACCACCAATCGCAATATGCACAATCGCACCAGTTGTGGTTAAATTAATGTTTGCCCTCTAGATCCAAAACATCTCGAATTAATTTATATTTTTTCGGACCCAATTTATCAACGCCCAACATTACTTCTTCACTAGCATTTAAAATATTCATTGGAGATTTAAATTCACTCAATAAAGTTTTAGCTAACTTTGGACCAACCAAAGGTAGTCCTTCGATCAAAAATTGTTGCTTTTCTTCAAGAGTCCAAACTCGCTTCGCCCCCCGAAGTCCAACACTCTTTCCACCAATTTTTTGCTCTCGTTTAACTAATGAACATAAAATATTTGCAGTTTCAGTTTCGGAATTTGAAAAAAGAAACGGAATTTGATAATCTAAAACTAATGAAATCATCGCAGCACGAATCGCATTCGGATGAACATTTCGTATTTTAAAAATGTCATCTAATTCACCCTCAATCAAATAAATCGGTTTCATAAAATTTTCTTTTAATTCCTTTGCTTGAGAAAAAAGTCTACCATCTACTAATGAATTAACAAAATCGGGAACCTTTTTTAATTCAACAACCACATCTTCGGAGATAATAAAATCTCCAACTTCCAAAGTTTGTGTATCTATCTCCAAACCCAAATCAAAAAGTGCTCTAGGTAATGTTCCTCTGGATTCCCGATGATCAATTATTATTTTCATTTTTTAACATGTCCCTCATCTTACGTTCCTTATGATATGAAACCCAATAATATTTTTCATCAATAGTATTTTTGGTAATTAATAAATAAATTTTTCCAATATTAATTCTACCAACTCTACCACGACGCTGTATTGTTCGAATTGCAGATGGAACCGGTTCATAAAAAATACCTATATCTGCGTTATCTATATGAATTCCTTCTTCCGAAACACTTGTTGCTACTAATACATTAAATTTATTTGATCTATATTCATCTAAAATTTCAATTTGTTTTTTCTGAGTAAGTCCTCCTCGTTGTCCAACAAATGCTTTTGCTCGAGAAGTAGAATGTGAATTAATAACTGTTACTAATTCATCTACTGTATTCCGATATTGTGAAAATATTATTATTTTTTGTTTTTCATCAACTAATTCCAAGATTTTCTTTATTTTTCCATGGTGAATTTCATCGATATTCTTAATTAATAATTTAATACGTGCATATCTCCAATCATTTACAATTTTCTTCGAAGCTTTTACTCCTTCTGTTTGAGCCTCAATTTTTAACATCGCTTTACTAAATGATTTTGTTGTTTGAGTTTCGAGCATCTCAATTAAATGCAATAATTTAATGCATACCGTTATTACTGAAATCAAAACAAAGGTTTTTGTTTCTTTATTTTGTAATCTAAATAATTCTTTTTGCAACATCAAAAGTTTTGTTTTTCTAAGTTTAGATAGATCTACTGATTTTATCAAATTATTTGAATGTAATATTTTTATATTATCGCCTAACATATCTTTCAAAAGTTTCGATATATTTTTTTGAGTATCAGTGAGTTCAACAAAGATTTTTTCTTCTGTTTTAGCTGGAATAAACGAGTTCAATGACTTTTCATCACGAAATTCAAAATGTTCAATATACAAATTTTTTTTGACATCATTTAACCGATCAGTCGTTGATGCAGGACTTGCACTCATCGCTAAAATCTGTGAATATTTTCTAAATTTTTTTGCCAACCAAACATATGCATAGTCTCCAACTGCACGATGAGCTTCATCAAAAACAACTAATGAAAATTTTGTCGGTTTAAAATATCCTCTAATTAAATCTGATTCCACAGTTTGAGGTGTTGCACAAATTATTTCAGCATCATTCCAAAGATTTTTTCGTAAATTAGGAGCGATTGCCCCACTTAATACAACAATTTTTTCAGAATCATCAAAATATTCATCAAAACTAGATTTGTGTTGGATAACTAATGGTTTTGTTGGTGCAAGCATCAAAATCTTACCCTTATTAAGTTTTAGGCCAGCAAGTGCAATTGCCACAATTGTTTTTCCCGTACCCGTTGGCAAAACTAAAAATGAATTTTTATCATGAATTTTCCCCAAAACTTGTTCCTGGTATGGTCTCAAATTCAATTTATCTCGAACAAGTTGCATTATAATTTCGAAACAAATTTAATTAAACTACTTTTGTGTCCTGCACCAACAATAACTAATATCCGCGATTTTGGAAATTTTTCTGAAATTACCTTCACTTGTTTTTGCATATATTTATCTCGATCTTCCACTAAAACTTTATAGAAATTTGGAAACTTATGTTTCAATTCACTAACTAATGTTTTTATTAATGCATCTTTCGGCACACTCTTCAAATCAAACTCAATTCGTTTTTT
>Ga0066376_10002846_pt1 | contig 15870 bp, 12 predicted proteins | sample Knorr_S15_td_Bot_FD_77009 | JGI IMG/M metagenome (GOLD analysis project Ga0066376, IMG submission 77009) | Marine microbial communities from Southern Atlantic Ocean transect - Knorr_S15_td_Bottom_ad_5009_LV_A | ecosystem: Environmental > Aquatic > Marine > Oceanic | place: Southern Atlantic... | reverse complement strand
CTCGTCCTGATAGCTGGACTTGTGGGTGTGGGGGATTTCGTCGGCGAACACCTTACCCGACATGACTGCGTAATCAAGAGTCCAAGCCCTGGCGACGGCTTGCAAATCGTAGCCTCCACCGCCTAGTGCCAGCCACTTGGGAATGCCCATATCAGCGCACGCGGCCACAACAGCGTTGTGTCCCTGGGTCGTCAGAGCCATATGGGTAATCGGATCGAGAAAATGAGAGTCGATGCCCAACTGGGTGACCAGAACATCCGGGCGAAATCTTTCAACCAACGGCTCAACAATTTCCTTGAACGCCCAGAGGTAGACTTCGTCTGAGGTGTACGGATACAGGGGGACATTTACAGCATACCCCCTGCCTTTGCCCTCCCCGGCCTCCTCAGGAAATCCAGTACCGGGGAAAAGAAACTTTCCTGACTCGTGCATGGAAATGGTGAGCACCGCATCCGTGTCGTAGAAGGCGTGTTGGACTCCGTCGCCGTGATGGCAATCGATGTCCACGTACGCTACCTTCAGGCCCTCTTGCACGAGACGCTGAATTGCAATGACAGGGTCGTTAAATATGCAGAAGCCGTACGTGTAGCCTGGCATTGCATGGTGCAGCCCTCCCGATATGCTAAAGGCCGCATCAGCCTCATCGGAGAGCAGGGCTTCCACGGCGGTCATGGAGGCGCCAGTAGACCTGAGCGCGGCCTCGTACATTCCTGAGTACGGGGGGTTATCGCCGGCTGCGAAGTTAAACTTCGGGCTTGGTGAAAACAGCTCGCCACTGCTTAATCGTTGCACTTCCTCCATGTAGTCCCGGGAGTGAAATTGCAAAATCTCATCTTCGGTAGCGGATCGTGGCGGGACCAGCAGAGAGTGTTCAGGAGCGAACGCGTGGTAAGAGTCGAGTAGTTCGTAGGTGTAGCGGAGCCGCACGGGCTTCATAGGATGGGTGTCGCTGAGGCTGTGCCTGGAAAGGGTGTCGTCATACACGAAAACCGTCTTGCGGACCATGAAACGCACCTTCTTATTGGTATGGCGGATGCTGCGCCTATTACGCGAGCTGCCAGCGGCACCTCTGCAGCAACTTTGGCGAGCTAAGCTCTAAAGATCGAAAACAGCGTCGGCGTCAGCTACCTGGAATTCAACACCTGTTTCCTTGGTGATCTCCTTGAGCTCTTGCCTAATATTCTCCTCCCAGGGAGGATTCATGTGGGAGATAATAACCCTTGGAATGTAGTTGTGGTGCTTCTCAAACTTGTCCAGAGCCTCTCTTAGCAGTGCGGGGGTCAGATGGCCGACATGATCGGCAGTCCCCTCCATCTCGTTGCCGAAAGTAACCTCTGTGAGCAGTACATCTGGTGAAATGTCAGGCCAAATATCTGCCACGCCTCTGCCAGTATCACCCGTATAAAAGAGCTTCGTATCGCTCGAGCTTATCTGAAATCCAGCGGCGGGCACCATATGGGGAACCGGCACTGCCACTGCCGTGTAGTCTAAGACCTTAAATTCCTTATTGAATTCCACGACGTTCATGCGGAACACTGGGTTCTCTACGGATGGGAACGCCATGAAGTCCGGAAACAGGCTACCATCCAGTAGTTTGGACATTACAAAGTCGGCAGTGTCCTGAATGGCGTAGATGTCCACGGTGACACCACTTGTGCGGATGGCTATGCCCAAGGGAAGCAGGTCCTTAACGTGGTCGAAATGGCGATGAGAGAGGATTATTGCGCGGATTCCCTTTTGCTCATCGAAGGTCAGGGCCCGGGTGAGACCGCCAGCGTCCAACGCCAACACGTCATCGATGAGATGGGACTCCATACGGGTGTCCCTGCTCTCCATATTGTGGGCGCCCAAGACGCGTAACCGCATTAATTAACTCTAATTTTGGATGATAAGATCGGATTTGCGGGCCATTCTAGCATAAGGAAAAACTTCCTTGTAGTGTTTTGCACCTAATTTGTTAATCTAAACGTTTACTGTTCAAATTCCACATCCTCTTCTCCTTCGCCTTCTGGAGCGGTCACGCCTCGAATTCGGCGGATTAGTATCACCAACATAGCAAAAGCCATCGCTCCTGCAATGAGGACGGACGTCCCAATCGTGCCGGGATCGGGCAGAGCTGATATGGCAGCACCGCGCCTGACGCTGGCCCTCCATTGGCGGTCCAATTCCTCCACATCGAAGCCATAGCTGGCCTCAAAGGCGGGATCGAACGACCGACCCCGCTTCAGGTAATTCAACAGATCGACCATGCGATCGTCGTCGTGGCTGTCCATGAGGTAGCCAACGACACTCCACGACTGTGCATAGAAAAGGCCAACATCATCAGGTCGGCCCGGCACGCGTCCCATAGACCTAATCGACAGCAGGTTACCTGATATTGACGCCCTCGCAACCGTGCGCCGCCTGCCCTTATCTCCATCCTCGAAGTACATGGCCAGGCCTTCGTTAAGCCACGCAGGAATGCGGGAGCGTGAGGCAGAGAGGACCTCGTCCATGTACAGATGAGTCATCTCATGGACCATGCCGTCCCTGTCCAGGTCAGCCAACACAAAGACGTCTAGATCGCCAAAAGCAAAGCCTCCGTAGACGTGCCTATCGCTGGTCGTCTGACTAATTGGCGGGAAACTGGCCTGGGCTTCGCGCTCGCCGTTGAGAATTACGGCCTTCTGTGACCTGATGGCCGTCACGCCCAACAACTGCTTCACATCACGCAGACTTTTGGTCACGTCCTCCGCAACACTCTCCACGCCTTCATAATCTCGATCATGAAACAGCAGGTCCATGTCGCCAACTTGCAGCCTTTGCCAGCTCTTCGAGGTGTCCAGATACTCTACCGAATACTCCTCTGTCTCCAGTTTTTGTCCAGTTGTATCTGTGATGACGTACCTGTATCGGATAACGATGCCCTGAGGAAGAAAATCATCACCGTCAGTTCGCAGTTCGAAACTCGTGTCCACCAGTGACCCGGGTTGGAAGTCTGGATACCCATACGAAGTGACCGTCTGATTGCCTAGCCTGTAAAAGACCTGGATATCAGAAATATCAGCTGTGGAGCGGAGCTGCAGGCTCAGAGCGACGCCAGATGGAAAGTCGACGACGTGGGAGGTGGATAGCACCTGGATACTCCCCGAGACCTGGGTGTGCTCCGGTTCGAAGGGCACAACCGGCCCTGCCATCACTCCAAGAACGCCAAGAACGCCAAGAATCAGGCCCAGAATGGCCATTTAGCTCTCCATCGTATGTCTGCTTTCTAGATGCCTACTATTTTGATCATGGAATGGGCCTTATAGATTCTATTAATGTTCAGCAAAAGCGCCGTCAGGTCCTCGATGTAGCGGGCGTTGGTTAGGCCTCCGCCATCCACCGCCCTGACGCCGGAGATGGTTTCTGCCAGAGCCATCACCTTCTGCTTGGCCTCAGCATCGTCTGAACACACAATCACGTCGGTTTCCAGGGACAGCTCAGGGACCAGTAGCTCTTGTGCGCTTATGTTGTGGAACGCTGCCACCATCCGGGAGGTTGGCAGTATCTCCTTCGCCTCCTCAGCGGCAGAACCAGCTTCCACTCTCACCGCACTAGCCCTTCCTTTTTCGAATGCCAACGGCGCTATAACGTTAACTATTAGTTTGCCATCGAGCTGTGTTTTTAATCCTTCCAGCGTGGGACGTTGCGCCGTGTATGGAACGGCAATGAATACCATATCCGATTCTTGGGCCACATCTTCGTTAGCCTTGCCCTCTACGGAGCCTGCTGGCGCATCATTCGCCAGGCTCTTAGCCGCCTCTTTTGCTCGACCTGCGACTCTTGACCCAATAAGGACTTTCTCGCCTGCCAAGGCAAACCGCAACGCCAGCCCTCTGCCTTCTGGGCCCGTTCCTCCGATAAATCCAATCATGCAACACCCTCAATTCAGAAATAAGAAAAACCGTGCAGCGATGAAACCTTCCACACGCCTTAACTTTACCGGCCCAAGCTCGGCACGGTCAACGACAACAGTAGTGATCGGCTGAGACGTTTACCCAAAAAATACCGCTCTAATTACGTAACCAAACGTAACGTGCCAGTCCTGTGCCCGCCGGTTTACCTAGCGAAATACAAAACGACCTATATTTCTTAGGCTAGTAGCGCCTCTGTAAAGGGGGAAACAGGCACCTATTGCGTGATTGAGATGCTTTAACTAGAATGAGGCCAAATTACCAGAGAGAGGAGAGTAAGCATGCCCAAATTTAGCACTGACAAGTTGCGAAACGTCGTTCTTATATCACACAGTGGTGCCGGCAAGACTATACTTTCCGAAGCGATGTTGCACACCGCCGGTGTGACGACACGGCTCGGCTCTGTGGAAGAAGGCACGACGATCTCGGATTTCGAACCTGAGGAGGAGCGCCGCCATGGCAGCGTTCAGACTTCCGTGATTACGTGTCCGTGGCGAGATAACAAGATTAACCTTCTGGACACACCGGGTTACGCTGACTTCCGAGGAGAGGTCATTTCGGCAATACAGGTCGCGGACGCAGCCATCATTGTCGTGGCGTGCCCTTACGGTATTGAAGTGGGAACCTCTCAAATGTGGAAAATGGCCAATGAGAAAGGCTTGCCTCGTCTGGTATACATAAGCAAGATGGACCGCGAAAACGCTGACTTTGATCTTGTTATGGACTCCATCACCGAACGGTTCGGACGCCAGTGTGTGCCCATACAATTGCCCATTGGTGCCGAGTCCGACTTCTCCGGCATAGTCAATCTGCTGGACTCTGCAACAGAAGCTCCCGACGACATGGCTGACATGGTGGATGCCGCCCGCGAGCGCCTGCTTGAAGCCGTGGCCGAAGCAGATGACGAACTCGCAAACAAGTACCTGGAAGGCGAAGAAATATCACAGGCGGAACTGATCTCGGGGCTAAGGCAGGGTATTGCAGCGGGGCTCATAGTACCCGTAATGATCGGCGCGACCACTTCCCAAATAGGAACCAGCGACGTGCTGGATGCCATAGTGGACTTCCTGCCAAGTCCCGAAGACGTTGGCCCGGTGGTGGCCATGTCTGAAGACGGCGAGACCTCCCTCCCGCCCAAGAACGACGGCCCTCTTGCAGCTCTGGTATTTAAGACGGCCGCCGATCTCTTTGTTGGAAAGCTCTCCTACTTTCGTGTCTACAGCGGCAATTTGGCCAGCGACTCTCAGTTGATCAATGCCAATACGTCCGGGGCCGAACGAATCGGACAGGTCTTCGTGATCAACGGCAAAGAGCAGGAGACCGTTACCGACCTGGCAACTGGAGACATCGGCGCTACGCCCAAGCTTAACTCTGTGCTGACCGGCCATACCCTGTGCACTAAAGAAAACCAGATGACCCTTGGCGGGCCTGAGTTCTCTCTGCCCCTGTACCAGATGGCCATCTTCCCAAAATCGCAGGCCGACGTCGACAAGATGACGAGCTCGTTGGCGCGAATTGTGGAAGAGGACCCCAGCCTTTCGGTTACCCGTGAGCCCAACACTCTTGAGGTGCTTCTAGGCGGGCTGGGCCACACCCACGTGGAGATTGCTGTCGAGAAAATGAAGCGCAAGTTCGGGTCCGAAATGGTGCTTGAGCTTCCTAAAATGGCTTACAAGGAGACCGTTGCTGGCACTGCAAAAGTGGAGTACAGGCATAAGAAGCAGTCCGGTGGGCATGGCCAATACGGTCACGTCAAATTGGAAATCGAACCTCTAGAAAGAGGCGCGGGGTTCGAGTTCGCACAGACCGTTGTCGGAGGTTCGGTCCCACGGGAGTACATCCCATCTGTGGAAAAGGGCGTTGCCAGGGCCATGGAGGATGGAGCCATCGCCGGCTATCCCATCGTCGACGTGAAGGCCACCCTATACGATGGCAGCTTCCACACCGTAGACTCCTCGGGCATCTGCTTTGAGATTGCTGGATCCCACGCGCTGGTTCTGGGCGTGCAGCAGGCCAGTCCCGTGCTGCTTGAGCCCGTCATGCGTGTGCAGATCACGTTGCCTGATGAGTTCGCCGGAGACATCATCGGCGACCTTAACGCAAAGCGAGGTCGAATTCAGGGCATGATGCCTCAGGGCGACGGGGAGACCCTGGTGGAGGCTGAGGTGCCACAGGCAGAATTACTTCGGTACGCCACAGACCTTCGATCTATGACCCAAGGTCAAGGCATTTTCACGATGGAGTTTGACCACTACGAACAGGTTCCGGGCCATCTTGTGGAAGGTATCATCCAGGATTCGAAAGAGCGCGAGATGAGCAGGGCCTAGCAGTACAGCTCTTGCCTGAAAGGGTAAAAAGAAGGGCCTGCCAATATAGGCAGGCCCTTCTCTATTTGATTCATTCTTACTGGACAATCCGTCAGCCTATTCTCCTCTGGCAGACCAGATAGTCTGGTAGTTCTCGCCGCGGATAACCGCAGCCATCTCTTCCTTTTCCAAAACCTTTAGCTCGGAGAGAACATCTTCGCAGCGTTGCACCATTTCATCATCATTATTCTCCCGGAACCTGCGAACGATGCGCTCCCACAGTCCAAGAGTCACCAGGCTGTCCACATACCTCGGCCAAGGCACGACCGTCAGGTTATGCACACGAGGGAAGCCAGGACGAAGCCGTCTAATGCTCCGAAGTCGCTCCTGCGGAGAAGCGACCATGGGCATGATCTTCATCATTGGCCGCCCATCAGAACTAGTCCTGGTATCGATGACAACGGACTTTCGGAATGTCGGAAAAAAGATCGACATTACCTCAGCCGTATTTATGCTATTCATTAATTCGTCGAGGTCAAAGACGAAATCACTGTCCATTGGAACCTCTTATTAGCACTCTCTGTTAACTGGTGCCGACTAGGAGTTAATTAACTCTCGCACAGTCTCTATGAAAGAAGGTAACACGTTTTTCCAGTCGCCGACTACTCCGTAAGTAGCCGCCTTGAAGATATTGGCATCTGCGTCGCGGTTAATGGCCACAATATTCTTCGATGCGGAACAGCCAGCCATATGCTGACTAGCACCAGATATGCCCACGGTGATGTAAATATCCGGGGTTATTGTTTTGCCCGTGAGACCAATCTGGTAGCTGTGGTCAATCCAACCGGCATCGCACACGGCGCGGGATGCACCAACAGCGCCACCCATGACGCGAGCCAACTCTTCCAGCATCTCGAAGGCTTCAGCTCCGCCAATTCCTCGGCCGCCGCCAATTACAACTGGCGCGTCTTCCAGACGTACGCCTTCCGACTCCTGACTAACAGTCTCCACCAGGCGTGCCCTAATTATCGATGGGTCCAGGGCGGGCTGCACTGCCACGACCTCTCCAGTACGAGAGGAGTCGGCCATCAAGGGCTCGACAGCTTTCGGCCTAAGTACTACGATCTGCGCGCCGTCGCCAGGGAATGTGAACCTGGCCAAGGCGTTTCCGCCATAGACGGGGCGGGTCGCAATCAGCCGGCCAGTTCCGGAATCAACAGCGACTTCTAAGCAGTCCTGTGCCACGCCAACGCCCAGCCGGAAGGCCAGCCGGGGACCGATATCTCGGCCAAGGTGGGTTCGGCCAACTAGCACAACGGAAGGCTGCGCCTGAGCGCAAACAGCCTCAATCGCTGCCAATTGAGCTTCTAATTGCATATTTTCCAGGAGAGGGTCTTGCACAGAGTAGACCTTGTCCGCGCCAAGAGATATGACCTCTTGCGATACGGCATCAGCCCCGCTTCCCAGCAGAGCGACGGCTACTTCATCCCCAGAACTTTCACTCAAGCTGCGGGCTGCGGCCAGCAACTCAGCCGTAATCGATTGCAGGCCGTCCGGGCATAGCTCTCCGAATATTAGAATTCCACCCATGGTTACTCCATCAAATCAGTTTTTCTTCTCGTAGACGTAGCGCCAATTTCCGTCCAGCGTCTGCCTCATTTTCGCCTTCTATTATCTCTACCTTCTTATCACTCACAGGAATGAAGAGCTCTGTCAGGGCAAGCTTAGGTGCCAATACATCAGCATCCAGACCGAGATCTGAAGGCGAAAGTATCGTCGGTGTCTTCCGACTGGCCTGCATAATGCCGCGCAGGTTGGGATACCTTGGTTCGCCCAGCTCGTTGGATACGGTCACAACCGCAGGGAGCTTTGCTTCAACAACTTCGTAGCCATCTGTGAGGGACCGCTGCACAGTGATGCCGCCGTCAGCCACATCAAGCTTCTGAGCTAACGATATGCAAGGCAGGTTTAGCAACTCGGCCACACCCATAGCGACATGGGCCTGGTCCCAGTCGGACGCCTGCCTGCCACAAAGGATCAGGTCGTACTCACCAACATGCTCTATGGTCTTGGCTAGAGCGGTTGCAGTGGCAAAAGCATCCAGGTCGGAGACAGATTCGTCTTGAACTAGAATAAGCTCATCGGCCCCCATAGAAAGTGGCTTCTTCATCACATCCATGACGAAGTTATTGCCAACGGATATCACGGTGATTTTATCCACATCACCGCTATCTTTTAGCCGTAGTGCAGCCTCAACAGCGTTCTCGTCAAAGCCGTTGACAACTGGAGGAATTCCTTGGGCAGGTATGACCTTATTAGAATCAGGGTCAACCTTGAATGCCGACGCTGGCGTTTCAGGATCCATAACCTGTTTCACGCACACGATAATCTTGATGCCCATTCAGTCCCCTTTTATTTAATTCGGCGAAGTATTGCCGATTTTGGCGCTTTCTCAGGCCATCCTAGCAACCAATAATTGCCAGAAAAACCCCTCCGCGCCCATCGGCCATCTTGCGTTTAAATTGACCCGTTTGAACTGAAGTCAATTTGAGGCCCTTCCCATTGTTGTACGAAGCGAAGTGGTTTGCAAGGATTTGTCCTTCAACACCACTTAATTACGACAAAGGCATGCCAAATTCTGTACCAGTTACTCTGGTGATTCTATTTCGCGAAGCCTCTTCTTTAAAAAGGTCTTTTACCGGCGAAAAGTCACTGGATTAAAGGACCCACCAAAGCGAATGTCAGCGTCGAGGATGGTATTAAGAACCACCGAATGTGTCAATTCCGATGGATTCTAAATACTGCTCAACCAATGTGATGAACTCCCTCCACTACTTGTGAGTATTGAGAAAGTTGATAAATAACATCTAAGACTAAGATTATATAATTCTAGTTTTTTACCTAGTTATCTAGCGTTCACGTGGTAACCATCCGAAACATGCTGGAAATTAGATCACATGCATGCCCAGTGAATAGACTTTGTCAAGCAGAAACAGTGCCAATTATTCGTTTTTTTTAACTTGACTAATTCTTAGATTTCTATAAGAATAATCCAAACTTTAATGACATACAGTTATGAGTCATTTCCATAGAGGCAACCTAGTATTTCTCCGGCATTAGGTACTAGCACCCAGACACAATTGGATGGGTACCCGAATAGCAACTAGGGGAGATGCGCCAGATAATCTGCGCAATGTCATTAGGTGCCTGCATGTAACGAATCCAAGTGTCTGTATCCGTACACCAATTCCACAGGCCTGGCCCAAACGTGGGTATCTATCAACCAATCTGGCGATTTGTAGAGTTTCAGTCCCGCGGTAGCCAAACCAAAGGGACCGGAAGGAGGGGTATCTTGGTAAGTCCAGCAGGTGACCACAGCAGTTATTACTCTCCGGTAGTTGAGCCGTACAGAATTTATGGACCGGAATTGGTAGCAAAGCCCCGCCAATTCGTCTGTCCCAGATGCGAATCCCAACTTCGCATGAATTATGACGAACCACAGTGCCTACAATGCGGCTACGTCGACTACGAGTACGCGCCGCCGGTAGACGCAAATAAGCCGAAGAGCATCCTTAGTGCCGGAACACGGTACGTTCTTCGTTACGTTGGAGACTTCCCTTCTCTTACGGAGACGCTGACCTACGTTCACCTTCGCAGGGTTCGAAACCGAGTCGTCTTCGGCGTGACGTGTCCCTTCTGCCAGTGCCAGATGGACCAATCTTCACTGTCCGGCAAGCGACGCGAGGTCCGCGAAGAACGGTACAAGTGCAACGAAGGCCACCGGGTTTCACTAACCCCGGCCAAAAACGGCGGTCTTGGTTGGAAGTAATTCCAGGCTAGGGCCATCAGCTTCACGTCTCCCAACTTGAAGCATCCAACATGGATAGTTAGAATGACCAGGTAAATTGAGGTAGCCCTTCAATTTACCTGGTCATTTTTGTCATATTGAGTTTGGCGGCCAAATGGCACTGATATCGGACATCCATCAGAAGACCCAACGCAGACCTCTGGTTATCTGCGACTTCTCTCCGCCCAGAGGACCTGGCACAGACCTCCTGGAACCTGCACGCGACCTAGACGTGGACTGGATATCGATAGCGTACAATCCCGGTCGTTCCGTCAGGGTCAACCCCGCCTTCGCTGCCCAGTGGATCAAAGCCAATACGGGGAAAGACGTTGTCTTCACTTTGGCCACCAGGGATATGAACAAGCTGGCGATTCAAAGTCTGCTGCTGGGAGCGCAACTCAACGGTCTGGAAAACGTGGTCGTTGTCAAAGGCGACGATTTCACCGAGCGGGACCTAACGGTGGTCAAAGATGTCAACGACTTCACCCCCAGCCAGCTAATAACGTCGATTACGAACATGAACGCTGGTCTGGACTTCAAAGGCCTGAAATTGCGCCAACCAACCAAGATATGCGTCGGCGCAACAATCGACATGGCGCGGGACTTGGAGCGAGAGCTTCTGCTGGTCCACAGGAAGATACAGGCAGGCGCCCAGTTCTTGATGTCCCAACCCACCTTCACTTCGGAAACTCCACTCGCGTTCCACAGGCGGTTCGAGGAGCGATTCGGGGAACCGATTAACGTACCCGTCTTCCACGGAGTTCAGGTTATGGTGCCTGAGGGCATCGCCTTCGGAAACATACCTCAATGGATTACTGACGACCTGGAAAAGGGTCGGCCCGGGCGTGACATAGCTTTGCAGGTCTTGGACGATTTCACCTCTGCCGGGCTGGACACAATATACCTTGTGCCTCCGATCATGCGAGGTGGCAGGCGCGACTACGAGACGACTGAGGCAGTTTTGGAAGTGGTAAGAAGTTAACAGAGAGTTTTTCTTAATGGGTATTTATGAAGAATTAGGCGTGCGGACTATCATCAACGTCGCTGGCTCTTCCACACGAGTAGGAGGCGCCTTGATGCCGGACGAGGTTGTGCAGGCAATGTCGGAAGCAGCCTCTGCCTCTGTGAACATGGTGGAACTGCAGGCTGTGGCGTCTCGTCAGATCGCTGAGGCAACTGGCGCGGAAGCAGGCTACGTCACATCTGGAGCGGCGGCGGGACTCACTCTGGGAACGGCGGCCATTCTAGCGGGAATGAATCCTGGAATAATGGACCGCCTTCCAGACACAACTGGCATTGCCAACGAGATGATTATCTCCAGGGAGCACCGCAACGGCTACGACCACTCGATCCGTGTCGCCGGGGCCAAGCTGATTGATGTGGGCATGAATGAGCAGGTTGCGGGAGCTGGTGTGCGCCGAACGGAGGCCTGGGAGTACGAAGCCGCCATTACGGACGCCACGGTAGGCATAGCTTACTCGGCCACGAAAACCAGCCAACCACCGCTGGAAGAGGTCATCAGAGTGGCTCACGAGCATGGTCTGCCCGTGCTGGTTGACGCCGCTGCGCAGTTGCCCCCAATCGCTAATCTGCGGCGGTTCATCGAAATGGGCGTGGACCTAGTAGCCTTCAGCGGAGGCAAAGCTCTTCGCGGTCCTCAGTCAGCTGGCATCATTTGCGGCAAACGTGAGCTGATAGCGTCGGTGGCGTTGCAGCACCTGGACATGGACGAGTATTTCGACATCTGGGACCCGCCGGAAGACCTGATTCCCAAATCGGCCATCAAGGGCATTCCGCGCCACGGCGTTGGTCGAGGTTTCAAGGTATCGAAAGAAAACATCGTTGGGCTGCTGACCGCGTTACGCCTTTTCTCGCAGGGTGCGTACGTTGATGAGGCAGCGAGCCAGCGCGGATACCTGGAGTACATAGCTGACAGCGTCAGCGGTTTGCCGGTTAAGCCTTTGATTATTCTGCCTGATGGAGAGGGTTACCCTCTTTTGAACCTGGTGATCGACTCAAAGGCTGTTGGCAAGACTGGTTTCGAGATTTCCGGAGCGCTGAAGAGCGGAGACCCCGGCGTCTTTGTGAATGAAGGTCTTCTTCACCAGGATACGCTGATCATTCATCCCATAAATTTGAACCAGCAACGAACAGAAACCCTTGCAAACGCTCTCCGGAATGTGCTGAACAATAGCTGATCGGTTTCGTTGACGATATAGTGGAATCTGGCTATAATTATTGTCAAATAAAGGGTTAAGAGGTAACTGAATTTGGCGAACGAGACAGGCAAAAGATATTCTTGCTCAACGTGTAACGCAGAGTTTGTCGTGACCAGAGGGGGCGAAGGCTCCATCAACTGTTGCGGCGTGCCCATGTCGCAGAAGTAGCTTTTCGAATAATTTGGCGGGGCTATTGTTCCCGCCATACTACTTAAATTCTATAGAGGAATTGCATTAAATGGCGAACCAATTAGGACGACGGTATCAGTGTGAAACCTGCGGATCAATGGTCCTCTGCACCAAAGCAGGGGAAGGCGTGATCGAATGCCACGGCGTTGAAATGCCGGTGCAGCAGCCCAGAAAGCTTCCCTCTTCCGACTAGGCTCGGTGCTATAACCCAATTTTGTGACTCAACTCTGTCAGGATGATACATTCAGTCGGAGTCGCTTTTCGCCCTGTAGGAAAGCAGACGAATCACGAATGTTGCGGCTGCCATTACCATAGCGTAAATGATGATCGGTATCGGCGCTGTCCACTCCCCTACAGCGGACGACAGGTAACCTGTAGATAGCGCCGCCAGTCCACCCAAAGGCCCGTTCAACGGCGAGAACACCAAGACCACTCCCACCACTGCCACGTATTTTGTCCCCACGTTATCGGCCAAGAGAATCCAGGGCAGAACTATGGCTCCCCCGCTCACTACAGCGAGCAGTAGAATGGCTACACTCACTGACCAGGTCCAACCCAGCAACATTATGCTTACCGCCAGCGCCGCGATACCGGCTAACGTAAACAACAGGCGTCTGGCTGGAATTCGGTCAGATGCAATCCTCCAACACAGCGCAAAAAAGCCCACGACGGTCGGGTTCAACAGTTCGACCCCTAACCGAACGAGCAAATCATTGCCGGTTACATTGGACACGATACTTGCTGATGCCGCCATACCACGGTTGAGCCCCATTACCAGACCAACCAGCACCACAGATATCCAGAAGCTTCGCTGCCTGACCAAGGTTCTGATGTCGGCTGCCGCCTCTTCGACAGCTCTGCGCCGCCACTTGTGAGCTGCTCCTACGACGCTCCGAGGTGGGTAAAAGATTGGTAGAAATTTCAGGAGTATTAAGGCCAGTAGCACTAATACGCTTGCCACGGCTAATCCGGCCACTTCCGGACTTAGTCGGTCCGTAATCACCCCTGTCGCAGCTGGCATTACGGCTATCGAACCCAACAAGGCTACCAGACCAATGGCTGTGTCCCTGAATTGTGTACAGCCCTTTGCGAAAACGGGGAACAGTATTAGAGTGCCAATTACTGCCGCCCCCACTCCCACGGGAATAGCCGCATATATCAGACCTGGCATGCCGCGCACATATCCAAATACGGCCATGCCCGCCGCAAGGATTATTACGCCTACTGATAAGAGGAGATTGGGGCCCCATCGGTCCAATACGATAGCTGCAACCAAGGCCGATATTTCCGCTACTGAAAAAGCATAGCTCACATACAAGACCTGAACAAATCTGTAATCTTGCATATCGTGGCCGAAGACGGCGAGCAAGTTAAATCCGTTGAGGCCACCAGCAATGAGTACGACGAAGGCAATCAGCGTGATAAGGGCGAATACACCACAAAATTGATTCGTGGCTCAATATTAACCCAAATATCAAGGGGATTGCGTCAACGGTAGGGTTTATTAAACGCTGACCTTTGTTGCCGCCTCGTGCTGCTCGTCGGCGTGGTAGGAGCTGCGAACCAGCGGGCCAGACGCCACATGCTTGAATCCCATGGCGTTGCCTTCTTCCTGTAGCTCCTTGAACTCGTCTGGCGTGTACCAGCGCGCCAGCGGTGCGTGCTTGGGAGAAGGCCTGAGGTATTGGCCGATTGTCAACAAATCGCAATCTACCTCGCGAAGGTCTCGCATCGTCTGCAGCACCTCGTCCCAGGCCTCACCAAGGCCAACCATCATGCCAGACTTTGTAACGGCGTCCGGATCAAGCTCTTTAGCCTTTGCCAGCAGTTGCAGCGACAGGTCGTAATCGCCCTTGGGCCGCACTCGAGGGAACACCCTTCGCACCGTCTCTATATTGTGGTTCAGAGTTTCTGGGTTGGCGTCCATCACCGATGCCAACGCCTCCCAATCGCCCTGGAAATCTGGAATCAGCACCTCGACCTTGCAGGTCGCCAGGCGTTTGTGAATCTGGGAAATGCATTGGGCAAATATGAATGCGCCACCGTCAGGAAGGTCGTCCCTATCCACAGAGGTTATGACGGCATATTTCAACCCAAGCCGTTGAACAGTTTCGGCCAGCCTGACTGGCTCCAGCACATCTACTGCCAGGGGCTTGCCAGTATCCACAGCGCAATAAGTACATGCCCTGGTGCATATGTCGCCCAGAACCATGAAGCTGGCAGTCTTGCGGTCCCAGCAATCGCCGATATTCGGACAGCGAGCCTCCTCACAAACGGTGTGAAGCTGGGTGCTCTTGAATATCTGTCGTAATTCCAGGTAATTGCGCCCGCCGGGAGCCTTTACCCTTAGCCAGTCCGGCAGCCTGCGCTGTGGTCGAGACGTCATATTGCCCTCTATCAAGCCTTCACTACATCATAACAGACGTCACCTTCTGCTCACTATGACCGCCCAATCCTCGAGCCTCTCAATTTGGGCCAAAAATCCAGCACTGTGATACGATTTGAAGGTCGCGAAGTGATAAACTCGCACCGATAAAACACGCGGGGTTACGGTCTGAAAATGGCGATTGTTAGCCAAAATGAGAGGGCAGAAGAGCAAGAGATTGCTCAGCTTGAACTGACGAGCTGGGGTAGCCTGGGTGATACGCTAGCCGCATTCGAGGACGGCACGATAAATGTGTTTGGCGGCATTCCTGGCGAGCAGGTTGAAGTTCGCATACTGAGGTATCGGAGGCGGCGGCAGGACCACGTGTCTGGCATCGTAACGCGAGTTCTTACACCATCGCCTCACCGCGTGGAAGCGCCATGTGGCTACTTCGGCGCATGCACAGGCTGCCAGTGGCAACACATCGAATACGAGCACCAGCTTGAGTTGAAGCGGGATAGAGTGAGCGATAATTTTTCGAAATACACTCAGCTCCAAGCAGTGCGAGTTCCCCCAACATTGCCCAGTCCGCAGCTGTTGAACTACCGCAATCACGCCCGATTCACGGTGCGAAACGGCGGGCAGATGGGCTTCGTTAACAGGCTCAGTCGGCGGTTCGTAAAGATAGACGAATGCATGATAATGGCCCCCGGCATTAACGAGTCTGTTAGCGCATTGCAGAACAAGGTCGCCGAGACTACTCAGCTATCTATACGTCTGGGCGTTAACACTGGCGACTGGCTGATTCAACCTCTCATGGTAAGCAGTGAAATCGCGGTCAAGACAGGCCAGACGCATTACACCGAACGGCTCATGGGGCACGATCTCCGAATAGCGTCGCCGTCGTTCGCCCAGGTAAACACGCCTCAGACAGAACAGATGATGGAGTTGGTCCGCGACAGGCTAGGCCTGACTGGCCAGGAACTGCTTATTGACGCCTACGCTGGAG
>Ga0066376_10002844_pt1 | contig 15882 bp, 13 predicted proteins | sample Knorr_S15_td_Bot_FD_77009 | JGI IMG/M metagenome (GOLD analysis project Ga0066376, IMG submission 77009) | Marine microbial communities from Southern Atlantic Ocean transect - Knorr_S15_td_Bottom_ad_5009_LV_A | ecosystem: Environmental > Aquatic > Marine > Oceanic | place: Southern Atlantic... | reverse complement strand
GGGGCCTTCCCAGGGATTGGGTGCACCTAAAGTTGGTGCAGATACAAAAGGGCCATCTTTTGCCGATACTCTAGCGCAATCTCTGAAAGAGGTTAATACCTTGCAGAAAGACGCGGATGTTGCTATCCAGGATTTTGTTGCGGGCGATACCCGCAATATTCACGAAACCATGATTGCCGTGGGCAAAGCCGATCTTGCATTCCGCTTGACCATGCAGGTAAGGAATAAAATTGTTGAAGCTTATCAGGAAGTGATGCGGACCCAAGTTTAATAAGTCGGTCCATTTCAGGTTAAATCATAAGTCAGTTCATTTTAAAGCCTCTGGAAGTTGTTTCCAGAGGCTTTTTTTGCGGAGAGCCGCCGCTGGCAACTAGCAATAGTTTCATCTTGTTAGCAAGAAGTCATCTCGGTTGAAAGAGTCTTTTGCCCTCCTGTATTGATATGTTGACAAGCCCGTTTTATTGGCAGATATTATTAAGAGCTTTTTGTATAAACGACCAAAACGTTGCTTATAAATTATGGCAACGGTGTATTCAGGAGGTTAAAAATGATGGCACGGTATCAATCTAAAACTATAGTGGGTATATTTTTTTTCGCGGCAATTTTTCTGGCTGGAAACCCTGTCTGGGCGCAATCGGGTGGTCATGCCAGTGTGGGACTGGGCCACGGTGAAGAGGGATATCTCCATTTGGAGGAAATGGTCAAACATCTGGAGTTCAGCCTGCAAATGCCGGATGCCACTGAGGAACTAAAAACTCATGGTCCCATGGCTTTGCGACATGCCAAGGAAGCGTTGAAACATTATAACGAAGCACTGAAACATGGTTCGGAGTCACTTGGCCGGCGCGCCAGCGTGCCTATGGGTGAAGGCTCCGGTGGCGGTGGCCCTGGCTACCGGGATGAAAGGCATGACGAAGGTTCCCACTAGCCGCCGGGCCACGTCCGGAGGGAATATGGCAATGGCTTGTTGAGCCGAGAGTATTGTTGCTAGCGGTAGAAGATATTGCAAATTACCAGCGGAGGTTCTCCGCCCATTAGGAAGGTCAGGTTTTGTTGGGGCCGACTAGAATTTTGCCGTTGTCTATTTTAACCTGATAAGTCTGCGTGTCCCATTCTGTGCCCCGGTCGCATTTTCCTGTTTTAAGATCGAAACGGTATCCATGGTTGGGGCATTTTATCCCGAGACCATTTAAGGTTCCCCGTACGAGAGGAGCGGTTTTTTTGTGCGGGCAACGGTCATAAATGGCGAACAGTTCCCCGTCTATATTAAAAAGGGTAATGAGTTCTCCATTGACCTCGACACGCTTTCTTTCTCCGGGGGGGACTTCCTTCAGATCGGCCACTTCAGTAAATTCTGTCATCCACTATGTTCCACTCCTGACCGGAGGGGTAGTTTTTTGTCCCCGGTCAAAGTTTTTTGATTTGTTTTCGAACGTTTTTGCCCAATTTCTACGGGAAAAGGAGATCGGCTCCAGTCCCACCAGGAGCCATCATAATTTCTCACTTTATACCCCAGATAGCGGAAAACAAAATAGGCCATGCCCGATCGAACTCCGCCGGTGCAATAAACGATGATTTCCTGATTTGGACGGATTTCATTTTGGCGCAAGAGTGAATTGAGAGCCGACTGTGTTTTGAGAGTCCCATCTGCTTGAAAAAACTCTGGCCAGTGAATATGGATAGCATTGGGGATATGCCCTCCCTTTGGGGAACCGTATGGAGTGGCGCCATCAAATTCCTTGCGGGTCCGATTATCTATGATCCTGAAATTATTAGAAGAAAATACATTATTTATCATAGTCTTATAAGCAATAACATCAGGATTTAGATTGATACTGTTCAGGGCTGATTTTGCTTTGGGAGTCGGATTTTGCAGGCCTCGTTCGATTTTTTTTCCAGCCTGTTTCCAGCTGGCGAATCCACCGTCAAGCAGGGAGACATTCTGAAATCCATAATATTCAAACATCCAAAAAAACCTGCCATCTGTCCTCCAGGGGTCATCCGGTTCGCCATAGATTATGATAGGTTTTTCTGGGGAAAAACCCAGTGGCGCAAACTTTTCTGTAATGAAGGTCTTATCGTCTTTGAGCAATCCTTTTACGCCCTCTGACTTATGTGTAAACTCCCACCAATCATCCAGGTTCACTGCTCCGGGAATATGCCCCAAGAGAAATTTCCAGGCTGAGCGGGTATCCACAACGATTCTCTGGTCCTGTGGGATGGCGCTCAACATTGCCGGGGTAATAAGAAGTTTTTTCTCAGCAATGCTTTGTGGGGCTTGAATTCCCGTTAAAAACAGGACCAGAATGAGTAGGATAGATACCCTGATTTTTCTTGACAAAATACGGGCTCCGCTTGTACTATCAGGCTTCATTTTCCCTCTTCTTTTGTGTAAAACAGGGCATTTTTCGTAAAAATGACTCTGAAAAATGACTTGAATAAAAAGGTCCCCCGAGCCGCCGTGAGCAACAGGCAGTACTCGTAAAGCAAGCAAATGTAGCTGCGCTTTTTACGCTGGTCCGCTAACTTTTCCTCTCCTGTAAGGAGCAAGTTGTCTTAGAGAAGAGTACCGAATAAATAGAGATTCCTTGGGGTCCTTTTTTCCAATTACCCTAACAATTATATATGATTTAGATGTTGGGCGGCGTGATTAGATTGTTTGAAAACCGGCTTGGCGCATAAAAATTTTATTTTAATAAAAGGTTGAATTATGACAACGGATGATCAGGGCAAAAAAGATGAGTCCTCTCAAACTCCTGAAGAGCGCATAGAGGAAATAAAAAATGAAGCGAAAGAGGATGCAAGCGGTTATTATGCGCAGGAGGACTCAAAGGATAACGTGAGCGAAGCAGCCGAATTCAATAAGGCCGTTGAGCCGGTCAAAGCGGAACAGGAAGAAATGAATATGCTGAAGGCGGTAGCCTTTCTGGGTTTTGGTATGGCCGCCCTGGCGATCATTTTTATTCTGTTTTTTGTCCGTGATCTGGATACCCGGGTGGTGGGTATGGACGGTACCGTGACAAACCTTGAAGAAAAAATAGCTCCCCTGAAAAAACATGTGGACGATGGACTTCGTAAAGTTAATGAAGAAATATCCAGTTTTAAAGTAAAGGTGGGTAATTATGAGCGCATGATGGCGATGATGGAACTTAAGCGCGCTTTGGTTACTGTTCAGGAAATGTCTTTGGGTAATTCACCGGATATTAAGGCAAAGTCTGGCGAAGTGGTAGCAGGCATTGAGTCATTGTTGGCAGAATTGGGAGCGGGACCCCTTATCGCCAAGGGCATGCCTGCGGGAATCGTCAGCCTGGAGGAAGCTCCTGTCGCCGCCCCGGCGGTCACTGAAGAACCTGCGGCAGAGGAACCTGCGCCTGCCGAAGAAGAACCGGCGGCTGAAGAGTCGGAGGCCCCTGCCGAGCCTGCGCCTGCCGAAGAAGAATCAGCTGAAGAAGCCCCTGCTGAAGAAGAAAGTTCTGAGGGCGGAGATGATGAAGAGGAAGAAGACGAGTAATTCAGCGTTTATTTTCTCTTCAACTCTTTAGAGTATTTCTATAATTATTCGTTAATTTTTTTCTAAGGCCACTCGGCGTGGGTCAATGAACAATAGCTTGATCTGGTGAACAAAATGTTTTCTCGGCTCAAAAAGCTATTGTTAGTTGGGTCCAGCATTACGCTGGCGGCGGCTTCGCCGGCCCTTTAGTTTTCTTCAAGTCATGCCAGCCATAAAATTTATTCTATTCATCCTTTTGCTGATCGTTATTGCTTCGTTTGCCGTGCAAAATATGGCTTCGGTGGGGATCAGTTATTATGATTTTGAATTCCAGCTCCAAACCATAGAACTGCCCTTAATGGTGGTGATGTTGATCCCATTAATATTGGGTTTTTTTATCGCCTGGGTTATGGGTATGTCCGATCTATTCAAATTAAAATCCACCATTCGCAAGCAAAACAAATCCATCTCTTCCATGGAAGAAGAATTGGAAAGCCTAAAAAACACTCCCCAACTCCCTGTCCAGGCAGAATCAACCATCGATTCCTAGCCCACTCCTACCCCTTCGGGGCATGAATGCTAAGGAAAAATACCACGCGTGGGGGGGGGGGATGAGCAATGGTTCTATTTGGCTAGCAAAGTTATCTCGGCTTGATGAGCCGGTTGCTATCTGTCTCCCCTGCCAAGGGCCACTAGGCGTGGGGCCAATGTGCCATTGCTTTATTTGGTGAGCAAAGAGTTGCTTCGGCACAATCAAGTCTTTGCCCAGTTGCTTCCCCTGCCAAGGGGCTAGTCCCGACCCTTTTATCTCAATCTTGGGTTTGCGAAAAAAGCAACCAAGTCTTTGACGGAAATCATTCCTACAATCTTGTCATTCTCCGTAATCGGGAGATGCCGAACCTTTTTTTTCGCCATAAAAGCATTGGCTTCCGTCAACGGCTGGTGGCAATCCAGCGTTATTATTGGCTGGGCGGTCATAACAGCAGTTACTTTTATGGTTTTGGGATCCAACCCTCCGCCCAGGACCTTGCGTGTTAAATCCGTTTCCGTCACGATTCCAATGTATTCATCATTTTCTTTTACCAGAAGCGAGCCTATGTTTTTTTCGTGCATGAATTTGGCAGTTTCTTGAACGGTGGAATCCGGCCCAATGCTGATTACGGAAGTGGTCATAAAATCGGCTATTTCCGTCCGGGCATTCTGGTCTTTTACGTACCTGTGGGGGGTGTACTTTGCCATAATTAACCTCCAAATCAGGAAGTGAACCTGCTTATAAATTTGGATGCCGGGTTTTTGCAGGGGATTCTTTTCGTTTTTTTAAAACTTTCAAGCAAATCCGGTGAAATTGATGGAAAGCTCATGATAAGTAAAGGGGAACTGGAATATTAGCCTGGAAATTCCCTGAATTTCTTGTACAAGTTTTGTTATTGCAGGGGTTTGACGGGTACAAGGGCTTTATCCAAATCTTTGATGCGGATATTGATGTCTTTGATCGGGTAGACCGTAATCCGGGTTGTGGATGTGGAAATTGCCTGGTTGATATGCCCACCCCGCTTTTCATTGATTTCATATCCGTGTAGATGCAAGGGGTGCCCCGGCACGGACAAGACCTGCTGAATAGTAGGGTTGATTCCATATAGTCCTTGCATGCTCCAGCTTCCTGTCTTGTATTCAATAAATTTAAAATTGTCCTTAAGAGAATAGCCCTCGTTCAAATCTAATCCGCCAATAGGTATGTGGCATGCGGCAGTAGATTTTACCTCATCCAGTTTCCCTCCGATATGTATCGCTGCCAGGCCCAGATTTTCAGAAGGGAATTTGTTCTCTATCCATTCGTGAACATTTTCTCCGGCAGACAGGGTGTATTCCCTTAGTTCTTTGGGATCACATAATGCAATAGCCATGAACGGGAATTGGGGGAGGGCGTCTTCCGGACCGATCACTGGGCTCTTCAGATTCTCTTTATGGTCGGGATGATCGTGATTGAGGTTGATCAGTTTTCCCGGAGGAATGCTTTCCGGGTCAGCCCAAAGAAACTCGGGGCTTTCAGCAAACCCTTCGACGATGGCTTCGCCATTGCGTTTATACCAATTGGTGGTTCCCAATCCGATCACCGGCCACTCTTTGTCAAAGTTTGCTATTTCCTGGGTAATTTCCTCTATTTTTGAGAAGTGAAAAAAATCGCCCTTTAGCAACCGCTCTACTGTGTTGTAGGCAAGGATGATTGATCGTTTATCACTGATTATCATGGTTATCCTTTGAAATGGTCAGCCCTTTTGCAGGGCGGGTTGTTGCTGGGTCAGGCAATGGATACCACCCAGCCCCCAAATGAGGGTTTTGCATGGAATTGGGATGATAGCTCGTCCCGGAAACAAAGGAGCTATCAGATCCTGAGCTTTCCTATCATTGGGATGATCATATATCGGTACCAGTACCGCGTGGTTGGTAATGTAAAAGTTTGCGTAGCTGGCAGGAAGACGTTCTTTCTCGGTGCCAACGTAACCCGGCATGGGTAGTGGAATTATATGGAATGGGTTTCCGTCCTGGTCCTTTGCAGCTTGCAGGCGCTCATAATTATGTTTTAACCCTAGATAGTTTACGTCTCTTTCATTTTCCTCTAAAGAGCAAACAATGGTGGTGGGGTTTACGAAACGGGCCAGATTGTCGATATGTCCATCGGTGTCGTCTCCCTCCAAATCCCCACTCAACCAGATGATTTTTGACGTGGCTAAATAATTTTTTAAAAATTCTTCCATGCGTTCCCGTCGTATCCCTCCATTGCGATTTGGGTTGAGGATGCAGGAATCGGTGGTCAAGCAGGTTCCACGACCGTTTACCTCTATAGCACCTCCTTCCAAAACAATTCCCGGTTTGAATTTTAGGTAGTCCAATTGTTCGGCAATGATGCCACCCACAAGGTCATCGAGCTCCCATTTATATTTCCGTCCCCAGGAATCAAAATCCCAGTCGTTGATAGCTACTTCTTTCTCTCGCACCAGGAAATTAGGGCCGTAGTCTCGGATCCATGAGTCATTAGTAGGAATATCATACAAAGAAACCTGGTCCATGTTCACGCCATTGGACTGCAGTTTAATACGCAAAGTTTCTTCCGCAGATTTATCCTGAATCAGAATATGGGTTTGTTCTCCCTTAGCGATGGCTTTTACAATTTGAAGGTAGTCGGATTCGACTTGTTCCATATCCTGGTTGGGCCAGGTTTCGGGATCATGGGGCCAGGTCAGCCAGGTGCTTGCATGGGGTTCCCATTCGGCTGGCATGCGATAACCTTCAGAGGCAGGAAAATCATTCATCGGTATCAAGATACAGTTTAGAGAGACCTTGATATGCATCGACCCTCCGGTCCCTTAAGAAAGGCCAGTTTTGCCTTACCGATTCGATTTCTGGCAGGGAACATTGAGCAATCACGATCTCGGGTTCATTTTCAGCCTGTCCGATAACCTTTCCAAATGGATTACAGATAAAGGATCGGCCCCAGAAGGTCAGAGCATTTTCCCGGCCCACCCGGTTTACTGATCCGAGAAAGACACCATTGGAAATAGCGTGAGATTTTTGTATGGTTTCCCATGCGGTAATCTGTTGGTTAGATTCTTTCGCATCTTCATCCTGATAGCCAATAGCGGTTGGATAAAATAAAAACTGTGCACCAGAGAGGGTGGATAACCGGGCGGCTTCCGGGAACCATTGATCCCAGCAGATAAGCACTCCAACCCTTCCGTATCGGGTGGGAAAGCTTTTGAATCCGGTATCTCCTGGAGTGAAATAAAATTTTTCAAAGAAACAAGGGTCATCAGGAATATGCATTTTGCGATAGGTCCCCGCAATGCTTCCATCCGCATCGATGACAAGTGCCGTGTTGTGATAAATACCCTCGGTCCGCTTTTCAAAAAGGGGAACAATCAGTACAACCTCCAGCTCTTTGGCCAGCTTCGAGAGTGTTTCGCTCGTTGGGCCGGGCAGGGATTCGGCCAGGGAAAAATTTTGGGTGTCTTCAGTTTGGCAAAAATATTGAGTCAGGAAAAGTTCGGGAAGGCAAATGATTTGCGCTCCTTTTTTTGCCGCGGCACAAATAGACTCGATTGCGCTTGCCAGGTTCTTGTCCACATCCGAGGAACAGGCCATTTGAACGAGGCCCACCGTAATAGTCGATACGTCAGTTTCACTATTTTTCATATAAAATTTATAGTAATCCCGTTCAATGGATTTTGGTATGATAGAATATCATAATATTGCAGGGGCTTGTTGAGCCGAGATAACGGTTGCCTGCAAGATAAAGGTATTGCCAATTGCCTCTCCTGCTATGGGGCTCGCCGGCCCCGATTTTAATTTACACCCTTTATATTAATCATTATCCATGTGGATCAAGCGCGAATTCAGAGATTATTATAAGCCAAAATTAAGGCGCGAACTGAAGAGGGACCCCAGCCAGGAGGAAATGGATCAAAGATTCGAAGAAATTTATAGTCAGATCAGTTGCACCCTTCTTGCGGGAGTTCTGGAGGGGGTCGGCATCTATTTTTATGAAATTGCAAAAATCAGCAAAGAAGAGCTGGATGGTTTTAGAGACCGTCCCGAAGAATATCTATTTGAACGTTTTGGCGGTGGAAATTTTAAGTTAAACTTCTATGAAGGTCCTTCTTTTGTTGTTTGTGTGAATTTCAAACCCAAGGGTGAACCCAAGTGGATTCCCTTGCTTCCCGAAAAAGTGGGTTCTAATCCTAAACCGGCGTAACCGCCGAGGGCAGTGAGCAATAGCTCTGTATGGCTAGAAACTAGCTGTCGAGGCTTAACAAGTTATAGCTATTTGCTTCCCTCGCTGGAGGGCCAGCTTGATCCCTGTGCAATGTTTGCCTGCGAGATGAAGTATTGCCAATTGAGTCCAGTGTTACGCTGGCCTGCGGAGGTACTCCGACCTGAAATCTTGAGTTTTTAGTTATGAATGAAAGGGTATTGACCCCGATTATTGAGAGCGGGGATTTTGCATCGCAAGTCTGCCTGATTCAGAAATGGACGGAAGAATCAGGTCCTCCTGTTGTTGTCGAAGGCTTGAGAGGTTCCTCGCGTGCGCTTTTTCTGTCGAAGCTGATTAAAATCCGAAAATGCCCTGTGGTTATTTTTACTGCTGATCAAAACAGGGGCGAAATTTTACTGGATGATCTCAAATATTTTTTCCGCCATGAAAAAATAAAATGCCAGCCGTGTTTTTTTCCCGCTTGGGAACTTCTTCCCTACGAACTGCTTTCCCCTTTAAACGAGATATCTGGAGAAAGGCTGGATATTCTTAACCGGCTTCGAACCGGAGATCCCTTGATTCTGGTTGTGCCTTTGGAAGCCGGCCTGCAAACGGTCATGCCTCGTTCTGTCCTGGAGAAACTGATTCTCCCGGTAAACATTAAAATGAGTTTGGAACGGGAATTTTTGGAAGCCTGTCTATCTGATAATGGTTTTACACGTTCTCCATTGGTGGAAAATAGAGGGGAGTTCAGTGTGCGGGGGGATATTGTCGATTTCTTCCAGCCCGGAGGGGTGAACCCGGTTCGAATCGAATTTTTTGGCGATGAGGTGGAGTCCATTCGTGAGTTTGATGTGTTATCCCAAGTGTCCATCGACCAGCTGGAAGCGGTGAATATACTTCCTGTGCGGGAGCTTTGCCTGAGCGAAATTGAAAAAAAGCATGGGGTGGAGGCCATCAAAAATTTTGCCGAAAAAAATGGGTGCGACCGTTTGGCCCTGAAGGAGCTTCTGGAAAAAACTCAGCATCTCGGGGTGTTTTCCGGGATGGAATATCTGGCCCCTTTTTTCTATTCTACTCGCGAATCGCTTTTTGATTATTTGCACCCGGATTCTTTAGTGGTGCTTGATGAGAGAGACCAACTTCAGGCCAAATCTGAGCAGTTTCAAAATCTCATCGATACAGAATATCACTCGGTTAGGGAAAATGGGGATGTCGCCGCTTCTCCCGAAGAACTGTATTTAGCGATGGATGAGTTTAATGATTATGTGTCGAAATTCAAGGGATGTGTTGTTTTAAATACCTTGAAAACCTCGGATGAAGAAGCAGACCGGACACTCGGCTTGGAGGTGAAACCCATTCCTTCGTTGGCAGGGAAGTTTGATACTTTCAGCGAACAAGCCCTTAAATGGCAGGAGGATGAAAATAGAGTGGTGGTCGTTGCTCCCACAAAGGGGCAGGTTCGCCGTATTCATGAGTTGCTTCATGATTGGGGACTTGAAATCGATGTGGACCTTGGAAGAATCAGTGAGGGCTTTCAATTAATTGCATGCAATCAGGTTTTCATTGCGGAACACGAAATATTTGGAAGAACCCACAAACATCGGCATCGCAGAAAACCCCGTTCTCAAGTTTTTCTAAGAGGGCTTAAGGATTTAAAAGAAGGTGATTTTCTGGTGCATATTGATTATGGCATTGGCTTGTATCAGAGAACCCGGGAACTCCAAACCGGGGTGGGCGGGGGAGAGTTTTTGGAGATCCTCTATGCCGATGACGAAAAACTGTATCTTCCTATGGAGGGGCTTGGGCTAGTTCAAAAATATGTGGGGTCAAAGGAAACCCCACCTCCCTTGAGTAAAATGGGGGGAGCCGCTTGGAAGCGCCAAAAGAAAAAAGTCAAGGAAGCGATTCAGGAAATGGCAGAAGATTTGCTGAAACTTTATGCTTCCCGGGAACTTACTAAAGGCCATGCCTATTCGCACAATACTATTTTGATGCGGGAGTTTGCAGATGCGTTCGAATATGAAGAGACCGAGGACCAATTGAAAGCCATTGAGGATGTAGAGGCGGACTTAGAAAAGGACAAGCCCACCGATAGATTGATTTGCGGGGATGTTGGATATGGTAAAACGGAAGTCGCCATGCGAGCGGCTTTCAAGGTAGTTCTGGATAAAAAGCAGGTTGCTGTATTGGTTCCAACCACTATTCTTGCCCAGCAACATGTGCAGACATTTCGGGAACGTTTTCACGAATACCCGGTGAACATTGACATGGTCAACAGGTTCCGAACTCCCCGTGAACAAAAAGAGACTCTGGCAGAACTGAAAAAGGGCAACGTCGATATTATTATAGGAACGCATCGATTGTTGTCAAAGGATGTGAAGTTTGCCTCACTCGGCTTGATCATTATTGACGAGGAACAACGGTTTGGAGTCAAGCACAAGGAAAAGTTGAAGAAGCTTAGGAATTCTGTAGACATCCTCACACTTACGGCTACACCGATTCCCCGTACACTGCATTTTTCCCTGATGGGAGTGCGTGATTTAAGCATCATCGAAACACCACCCGTTGATCGCCTTGCGGTTAAAACCTTTATTCGAAAGTTCGATGAAAAAGTGATCCGTGAGGCAATAATGCGGGAAGTAGATCGGGGCGGACAGGTGTTTTTTGTGCATAATAAAATTCACAGCATCCATTCCATCGCCGCAATGATTCGGCGGGTGGTTCCCGGAGTAAAAATAGACATTGCCCATGGCCAATTGCCGGAACATCAACTGGAAAGAGTAATGAAAAAATTCATGGATAAGGAAGTTGATCTTTTGCTTTGTACGTCTATTATTGAATCCGGGCTCGATATACCTTCCGCCAATACCATCATTATCAATCGCGCGGATCAATTCGGACTGGCCCAACTTTACCAATTGCGTGGAAGAGTGGGTCGGTACAAGCATCAGGCCTATGCCTATTTGTTAATCCCGGGAACGGGCGGTTTGAAGGACGAAGCTCGGAAACGTCTTAGTGCTATTGAGGAAATGAGTGAACTTGGGGCGGGTTTCCAGCTTTCGGCTCGTGATATGGAAATCCGCGGAGTGGGCAATATGCTGGGGCACAACCAATCTGGACATATTGCATCAGTCGGTTTTGACCTTTATTGCAAGCTTGTTGAGGATATGGTGAAAGATATTCGTGGAAAAAAATCCGACCCCAGAATTGAGACGGAACTGGATTTGATGGTTAAAGGATTTATTCCCAAGGATTATGTGCCAGATTTGAACCAGCGTCTGGATTTTTACCGAAGGATACAGGTAGCCAGCGAATATGAGGAAGGCTTGGCAGTAGCTAGTGAATTAGAAGATAGATATGGCCCGCATCCTGAAGCGATTGAAAAACTTCTGGCCCTTTTAAAGATACGTATGCTATGCCAGAAAATCCATATTTCCAAAATTGAACTGAAACATAATGATGTGTACTTACATCTTTTGCCTTCAACGGCTATCAACCCAGAAATACTAACTTCTTTGTTCGATGAACGCTTGAGTATGCAGTCGGAGTATAAGATTAAAATTCGCTTGGATCGCAAGGGATGGAAAACGGATTTAAAACTTGTCGCAAATTATCTGCAAAGGCTGGCAAATTCGTTGCTTCCGGTTGAGATTGATAATGAATAAATGGCTTAAAGGAATTGCCTTAGGGATGTGCCTGGTTTCTTGCTCCAATAGTTCCTCTTCCTCCGATGAATTGCTTGATAGCGTTGCCATCGTAATTGTAAACAATGAAGAAGTCTCTATGAAGCAGTTTAAGGCGGAATTTAATGTGTATAAGAAGAAATTCCGTGTGCATAGCACCGAAGAAATCTTACCGGAAGAATTAACTTGGCTCAAAAACAGAGTTGTAGAGCAAATTGTTCATAATACGCTTTTAAGACAGGAAATAAAAAAGAATGAAATCGAGATCAGTCAGGAAGAACTGAATGAGGTTTTGTTGAAAGCGGAGGCAGGATATCCTGATGATTCGTTTAAAAGACAGCTGGAATTTGTGGGATTGACCCGAAAAGAATGGGAATATACTATAGAAAACAACTTGTTGATAAAAAAATTGATTAGCAATTTGGTCAATAGTAAAGTATCTGTAAGTGACGGAGAAATGCGCCGTTATTTTGAGGCCAATGAGTCCAGGTTTCATAAGCGTGAGCAAGTAAGAGCCCTGCATATCATGGTTGAGACGGAAGAGGAAATCCATCTAATTCAAAAAGAATTGCAGTCGAAACAAAAAGATTTCTCTGAGTTGGCCGAAGAATTTTCGCTGGGTCCGGAAGGAACTCGGGGCGGGGATTTAGGTTATTTTGAGGCCGGTCAAATGCCTGAAGAGTTTGATAATGTTTTCAAACTGAAGATTAATGGTGTCAGTGACATCATTCGCACTCCTTATGGTTTTCATCTGTTCAAGGTCGTTGACAAAATTAAAGAACGTAAAATGAGCTTTGATGAATCCGAAAAATCAGTTGAACAAGTTCTGTTGCAGGAACTTCAAGAGTCAGCTTTTCAGAAATGGCTGGTTCAGTTAAAAGAGAAATCGGAGATTGAGATCAAGTATGATTTTCTTGAAAAAATCCACTAAAGCTGGGTTTATCTTGTCTTTGTTGTTGCCGTTGGTTTTTGGGCTGTTGTCGGCTCATGCCAGGGTTCTCGATAAGGTGGCCGCAAAAGTGAATAGCGAAATAATTACTTTAAGCGCTATTGAAGAACGGGCCGACATATTGGGGCAGAAGTATGTGGGCGCTCCTGTCAGCATTTCAGAACAGGACCTGTTGAAAGAAGCGCTGAATATGATTATTGAAGAAAAGCTTCAGATTCAGGAGGGAAAAAAATTCGGCTTTGTTATAGATGAAGATGCCGTAGATGCAGCAGTTGAGGAAATTAAAAAGAAAAATAATCTTGCGGATGGACAGTTGCTGGAAATGTTGAAGCGGGAAGGGAGGACTCTGAAATCCTATAAAAACCATATTCGAGATCAGATAATGGTTTCAAAAATCACCCGGTTTGAAATTGGTAACCGGGTGAAAGTTAGCGAGAAGAGCATAATAAAATATTACAAGAAAAATCAAAAAGGATTCTGGGAAGAGGGCAAGGTAAGAGCCCGCCACATTCTTTTTATTTCTGAGCGTGGTTCCTCCGATGAGAAGAGTAGACGATCGAAATTGCGGCAGGCAAAAAAAGTCCTCAATGAGATTCGAAAGGGCAATGATTTTTCTAAGCTTGCCATGAAATATTCGGAAGATATTTCTGCCAGTAGTGGTGGGGATGTGGGGTTTGTTGCGAGAGGTAAAATGGTGCGGGAGTTCGAAGATGCGGTGTTTAGTTTAAAACCAGGGCAGGTCAGTGACATCGTTGAAACGGAGTATGGTTACCATATTATTAAGGTCGAGGAAGTTTTGCCTGGAAAAACTTTAACCCTAAAAGATGCTAAGAGTCGAATCCATCAAATTCTTACCATGCAAAAGCAAAAACAAGTTTATGACGATTGGATAGATGAATTAAAAAATTCCGCTTTTATTGAGATAACTTTATTTGATGATCCCGCCAAAAATAAGAGCTTGGTTTCAAAAGGAATTGAGAAGGAAAAAAACAACGGTAAATTCAATAGAAAAAAGAAATTAAGATCAAAAAACGATTCGGGGCAACGGGATTTACAGAAAACATGGGAGGAAATGTATAAGTCCGTCGAGAAATCGAAGGGAAATTCAAAGATAGATGAAGATTCTGAATTTGGGTCCCTGGAGCAAAAACTCAAACATATTAAAAAATTGCGCAATCAAAACAGGATATCTGAGCAGGAATATCTAAAGCGCAAAGAAAAGCTCTTAAATCGTCTTTAATTTCCCACTAGCAGGTTGCTGAAAAACTCTTTTGCCTGTCATTCTTGAGCGAGTGGTATTTAACCGTTGCTCTCATGCCCTGCAAGGGTAAAGCGAAGAATTTCATCCCTTCTTCTAGATTCTTACATAAACGCCCTTTCGATAAATATTTCATGCCAGATCTTTTAAAAAAAATAAGATCAACCTTTATTGAACTGGTTTCTCCGGGAGACAGGGTTTTGGTGGCTGTTTCCGGTGGTATCGATTCGCTGGCATTGCTTTATCTTTTGGAGCAGTTCTCGAAGGAACTTGGCTATGAATTATTTGTCGCGCATTTAAACCACTTGGCCAGGGGGAAGGAATCTGATGAGGACGCAAGGTTTGTGGAGAAAGAAGCAGACAAGCTTTCTCTCCCTTTCTTTATAGAAGAGGTAGATGTAGCCAAGAAAAAATCTCACCTGAAAGCATCTTTCCAGGAGTCTGCCCGAATTTTAAGGTACCGCTTTTTGGAGAAAATCCTGCTGTCTATTAAAGGGAACAAAATTGCCGTGGGGCATACCGCAGATGACCAGGTTGAGACGATTTTGATGAACCTGTTTAGAGGGGCTGGTTTGAAAGGACTTGCGGGGATACCGGAAAAGAGGGGAGATGTGATTCGGCCTCTGTTAGGCTGTACCCGGTCTGAATTAGAGCAGTTTTTGAATGATCGGAATCTGCCTTATCGTACGGACTCCTCCAATAACGAAAAAAAGTATCTGAGAAATAAAATCCGCCACGATGTAATTCCTTTCTTAAAAACATTTGATACTGCCATTTTTGGGAACCTGTTGGGCTTGGCAGAAATCGTACGGGAAGAAGATGATTGGATATCGGGGAAAACCTGTGAACTCTATTCGCAACTTGTGACAGCCCCGAACGGGGGCTTGTGTTTTAATATTTCCGAATTTCAGAAGCAACCTCTGGCAATGAAAAGACGGCTGGTTCGCGAAGCATTGCATCAATTAAAGGGAGATTTGCGTGCTATCACTGCTTTGCATGTTCGACAAGTTCTTAATCTGTTTGCCAATGCAAGAGTGGGGAGCCGACTAAAACTTCCTGGTGATGTGCGGGTGTTCTGTGACTATGATACGATGAACTTTTCCTTGTCCGAGGAATTGGAAGATAGTCTTCCTCTTGGAATGGGGGGAGGAACAATCAAGTTGAAGGTTCCGGGGGTAACGAGTTTAGCCGGAGTTCAACTTCATGCACGTCTTATGGAACCGCCTGTAGTTTTCCCGGAATCTATTGATGAAACGCAGGCTTATTTGGACTTTGAAAAGACCGGTGAATTCATCGGGGCTCGGTTTTTCCAGCCGGGCGATCTTTTTGTGCCATTGGGTATGCGAGGACACAAGAAACTGAAGTCCTATTTTATTGACCGAAAGATTCCCCGAGAAAAAAGACCTTTTATCCCCATATTGACAAACGCCGAAGACGATATCATATGGATATATGGGGAACGGATCTCTGACCGATTCTGTATTTCCGATAAAACGCAAAAAGTACTTTTTATCGAAGGAAAAGAGCCTTAAGGGCGTCTCTGAAAATTGCTTTTGGCCACCGATGAGCCGCCGGGGGCAACGAACAGGAACTTGATTGAGCCGCGAATACAGTTGCTAGCAGTCAAAGATATTGCTTCATTGGCTCCACGCCTAGTGTTTGCCATAGAAGAAAGGTACAATAAGTAGAAATCCCTTTTAAAATACTGATTATTAAAGCATGCGACAAAAATTGTTTTTGTGTTAAGAT
>Ga0066376_10002842_pt1 | contig 15896 bp, 18 predicted proteins | sample Knorr_S15_td_Bot_FD_77009 | JGI IMG/M metagenome (GOLD analysis project Ga0066376, IMG submission 77009) | Marine microbial communities from Southern Atlantic Ocean transect - Knorr_S15_td_Bottom_ad_5009_LV_A | ecosystem: Environmental > Aquatic > Marine > Oceanic | place: Southern Atlantic... | reverse complement strand
GACTTTAAAAAGGAGGTAAAAAATGGCGATATCGTAATTTCCGAAAGACATCGCCATCGTTACGAGCTGAACAACGAATACAAAAAAACCCTTGAAGACAAGGGCCTAGTGATGTCGGGAGTAAATCCCGATCGCGATCTTGTGGAAATTATAGAACTTCCTAAACACAAGTTCTATCTCGGGACTCAATTCCATCCGGAATTCAAATCCCGCCCTCTTCGTCCACATCCGCTATTTTCTGCGTTTGTAAAAGCTTGCCTGCCGTAGGCACGGCGGCGATTTCTTAAACTTCTATATTCACAACTTTCGCAATTCTCTGCTTGCCATCGAAGCGGGTTTTCTTTATAGTCCTAAAGAGGACTTTTCCGTCCTTGGCGGCATACAAGGTGTCATCGGCACCGCGTCGGACATTGAGGCCGGGAATAAAACGCGTGCCGCGCTGGCGCACCAAAACATTGCCAGCGTAAGCTTGCTCGCCTCCATAGAGTTTTACCCCTAAACGTTTTGAAATTGAGTCGCGGCCAAGTTTAGTTGAACCCGCCGCTTTGGTCTTTGCCATGTTAGGTCAAATAAAACAATTGATAAAATCCAACGAATCCGAACTTATCCTTGCTCTCGGTGTAATCTTGATATCTTTCATTAGTTTTTCTGCCGGTCGCCTTACGGCCCCGGGAGTCGAAAAGCAGCCGATCACAGTAGAATACCTTTCTCCCGCCTCCGCGGCGGGTAAATCTGCTTTTCAGAATATCACAAACGGGGATTCGTTGCAAGTTTTTGGCGAAAGAACAGCCGGGGAGTTTGTCGCAAGCAAAAATTCCACTAAATATCATCTGCCGGATTGTTCAGGTGCAAAAAGAATTGCCGAACACAACAAAATTTGGTTCAACTCAAAGGAAGAAGCCGAGTCTGTCGGCTACGCCCCGGCGGCCAATTGCCCGGGATTATAATACGTTCTATAATATAAACAATGCGTACCCCAATATCAGATACAATAAAAAACGAAGGAAAGAAATTAACTGTCGCCGGTTGGCTGCATGCAAGGAGAGATCATGGAAAGATTATTTTTATTGATTTGCGCGATATGACGGGTTTGCTTCAGGTGGTATTTACCCCGAAGAACGAATCGTTATACAAGGCGGCAGAGGAGTTGCGGCCGGAATGGGTGGTGCGGATCTCGGGAACCATTAAGGCTCGGCCGGAAAATATGAAGAATCCCGATATCGCTACGGGAGATTTTGAGTTGGTTGCGGAGGAATTCGAAGTTTTGAGCTATGCCGAGACACCGCCATTTCCCATCGAAGGCGACGGCTACGATATCGCAGAAGACCTGCGATGGAAATACCGCTATCTGGATATGCGTCGTCCCCGGGTCGTTGAGATTCTCAAAAAGCGAGCTCGCGTAAAACAGTTTATCCGTGAGCGCCTTTCGGGCAGGGGATTTTTGGAAGTAGATACGCCAATTCTTACCAAAAGCACGCCGGAGGGCGCGCGTGATTTTCTCGTACCCTCGCGCATACACCCGGGGCAATTTTACGCGCTTCCCCAGTCCCCGCAGCAATATAAACAGCTTCTCATGGTAGCGGGCCTTGAAAAGTACTTCCAATTTCCACGCTGTTTTCGCGATGAAGATTTAAGAGGGGACAGGGTAATTGAGCTAGATCAGCTTGATATAGAGATGTCGTTTATCGATCAAGAAGACATACTTACGCTTGCGGAAGAAATTGTTACTGAAGTTTCCGAAAAGATTATGGGAAAAGTCATACAGGAAAAGCCCTTTCCTCGCATGACTTATGATGAGGCGATAAAGAAATATAAAAGCGACAAACCGGATTTGCGAAAAGATAAAAAAGACAAGAGTATTCTTGCCTACGCTTGGATTACGGACTTTCCGATGTTTGAGAAAAAGGACGACGGATCTCTGGGGACGGCGCACCACCCCTTTACTGCGATACATGATGATGACATAATAAAATTAGATAACGCCGATGAATTATTGGATATTCGAGCCAAGCAGTATGACCTTGCGCTAAACGGATACGAAGTTGCGGGTGGAAGTATCCGGACTACTGATCAGGGAATTCTCACAAAAGTTTTTAATATTCTTGGCCACTCCGAAGAGGAGATAAAAGATAGGTTTGGGCATCTTCTCGAGGCGTTCTCGTACGGCGTTCCGCCGCACGGAGGAATCGCCGTAGGGTTTGACCGCTGGCTTATGGCGATGCTTGGTGAGCCGAGCATACGGGAAGTGATACCTTTCCCCACAAGCGGTTCGGGGGTTACCTCTGTCATGGAAGCCCCTAGCGCCGTGGACGATAGACAGCTCAAAGAACTTCATATAAAAACGACAAAGTGATAAAATAAAAGCAATGAGATATATTATTCTTTTTATCATCGCGATACTTCTTCCCGTATTTGCGTTTTTGAATTTTACCCAAGATAAGCCGGGTTATAAATTTACAAACAATAAAAAGTCCGCGGATAAAACTGCTGCCATATCATTTACCGGAACCGATAAAGAGCCGGAAAGTAATGATATAGATTTAGTGTCCGGGCCGGAGGGGCAAAAGCACGTATATAAAATTCCGCAGATTCAGTATACAGAGCCGACTAATTTTCCGCTTGCGTCTATTATCGGACAATCCTATCTTGAAGGGTTTAGGTCTCCCAACTTTTTTCCGATACGCAACTGGGATGTAAAAATAGAAAATATCGACGTGGCTTCTACTCTCGTGATAGAGCCGGTTACCCAAAAGGCGCTTCATTATAAAAACATTTTTGATATACGGCCCATAGCGAGTTTGACAAAGCTTATGACAGCACTGGTTGTGATTACAGAAATGAATTTGCAGGATGAAATTACGGTTTCGGGTGCGGCGGTAGCAACATACGGAGATCAAGGGGGCCTTGCACACGAGGAGGTCTTGAGTGTAGAAAATCTTCTTCATATACTCCTTATAGAGTCGAGTAATGATGCCGCGATTGCCCTTGAGGAGTATTATAACGCCTATCGTACGGAGCAGGATAAGACGTTTGTCGCGGCGATGAACGCAAAAGCCCAGGAACTTGGGCTCTTAGACACTTTCTTTGTGGAGCCATCCGGCCTCAATGTCAACAACCGTTCTACGGCATACGATCTTGCGCGCCTTGCCGATTATGTATTTCAGCGTCCAATATTGCGCCAGATTATGTCAACGCAAGTCGTTGATATCCAGTCCGTTGACGGAGTGATAAATCATCATCTTGTCAATTCAAATACGCTTCTTGGAGTTCTCAAGGGCGTGCTTGCGGGCAAAACCGGATACACCGAGGAGGCAGGCGAATCTCTGATACTTTTTGTAAAAAAGAGTAAAAACATTGACGATTACCTCATCTATGTAATTCTTGACTCCGCTGACCGCGTCAAAGCCGCCCGCCATCTCATCGACTGGGTTGATAGGGCGTATATTTGGGAGTAAAATAGATTAAAATAAATAAATAAATTGTCAATATTTATCATTGGCATTTTTTGTGGTACTCTAGGCGCATGGCAAAATCGCTATTTAAGGCGCCAATAGACCTCAGCAAACATACTTCGCTCATATACGCCGAAGGTGTATTTGGATTGTCGGCAAGGAAGAAGTGGCCAATGCGGGCAAAGACCGCGGATGGGATTTTACGGTATGCCAAGTACAAAGTAGCGGGAATTATTGACTCCGGATCTGACGAGAGACAGGCAGGCGATGTACTGTCCACATATCTTGCCGATACTAAAAATTTCTCTACACCGATTTTTATGAATCTTCAGGAGGCAAAAGCTGTAACTAAATCCGACGTTCTTATTATAGGCGCTGCACCCGAAGGCGGCGAATTGCCGGAAGAGTACAAAGACGACATCGCATGGGCAATTAAAAATAAGATGCGTATAGTGTCCGGGATGCATTATGCGCTGAATGATGATTCAAAATTTGAGAAGTTGGCAAAAAAATATCGGGTAAAAATTTGGGACACTCGGAAAGAAATAGACTGCAGTAATATTCCTCTAGGATCCGCCAAGGCGTATCACATCAAAAAACCAATTGTGCTCACCGTCGGCACTGATGCCGCTATCGGCAAAATGACAGCGGGATACGAAATGGCGCGGGCTGCAAAAAAACTTGGTGCAAAAAGCTGCGTGATACCTACGGGCCAGACAACTATGATGATAGAGGGATGGGGTGCCGCTATCGATGCTTTGCCTGCCGATTTTATGTCGGGGGCAGTTGAGCAAATGGTCTTGGAGAAATCAAGGACGAACGACATTTTGTTTGTTGAGGGGCAGGGAAGTTTGTTTCATCCTGCATACGCGAACACTTGTATTTCACTTATACATGGCGCGGTGCCCACGCACATGGTGCTTGTGCACAGGCCTCAGCGTAAGCACTCTATCGGATCACGTCTCGTGAAATTGCCCGATATCAAAAGTGCGATAAAGCAGTATGAGGGTGCGGTGCTGCCGTCTTATCGAAAAGCGAAGGTAATTGGCGTTGCGCTAAACACAGATGGGCTGTCCAGCGAGAAAATTAAGCAATGCAAAAAAGAAATAAAAGCGCAGTGTAGATTGCCGGTATTTGATGCCGTGCGCGACCGCAGCGTCGTTACGCAATTGGTGCAGAGCATACTATGAAAAAACACGTTCATTTTATAGGAATTTGCGGAGTTACGATGGCTCCGCTTGCGGTACTGTACAAAAAAATGGGTTGGAAAGTTACGGGGTCGGACAGGGCGTTCTTTCCTCCTATGAGTACGTATCTTGAAAAAAACGGCATTGCGATTATGCCGGGTTTTAAAGCGGCGCACCTTGAAGCAAAGCCCGATATGGTACTCGTGATGGCATTTATTACCGAAAAGAATCCGGAAATCATCGAGGCGAAAAAATTAAAAATTCCCGTGAAGGTGTATGCCGATGTTTTGCCCGGATTAATCGAACGGGAAAATTCAATTGTTATCGCCGGGGACTGCGGGAAAACTTCAACCGCCGCTCTTGTAACTTGGATGCTTGAAACAGCGGGGTACAATCCGAGCTTTATGATAGGCGGCTTGCCCAGGGATTTTGAGCACGGCATACGCAGGACTCGATCAGCTTGGTCTGTGATGGAGGGAGACGAGTACCCGGCATCAAACTGGGACAACACGCCAAGATTTTTATATTACAACCCCAAGTATCTTATACTTACGGATGTCGGCTGGGACCATATGGATAAATTTCCAACTGAAAAGATATATATTTCTATGTTTGAAAAATTAGTAGCCAAAGTTCCAAAAGACGGAGTAGTGATTGCAAACAGAGAGGGGCGCAATGTAAAGCAAGTAGTAAAAAATGCAAAGGCCCAGGTGGTTTTTTACGATAGTCTAAGTTTTAAGAATTTCCCAACTCCTTTTAAGGGGAATATATGGCGGCAAAATTCCGCGGCTGCGATAGTCCTTGCGCGGTGCCTGGAGATTGATGACACTACTACGCGATCATCGCTCAAAAGTTTTTCCGGAATCAAGAGGAGGCAGGAGGTGCGGGCAAAACATCAAAATATCGCGGTAATTGATGACAATGCCCACACGCCTATAAAAGTTGCGGGATGTCTTGATGCGGTTTCAAAAATGTTTCCCAAATATTCAATATATGCGATATACGAGCCGGGCAACAGGAGCAGGCAGGCCTTGGCCATGACAGATTACAAGAGTTGTTTTGAGGGCGCGAAGGGCGTGATACTGCCGAGGGTAAGCGCGGCAAATGAAGGGGTGCGCGACTTCAATAAAAAGCTCGCGAAACGGCTGATGCGCTATTACAAAAATTGCAGGTATATCGAGTCCGACGACGCGGTGCTTTCGGAAATTAAAAAAACAGCACAATTGGCTGTAGAAAAGAGAGAAAAAGTCGTCTTTGTATTTATGAGCCAGAAAGGATTCCGGGGGATGATAGACGGAACTATTTCTCTTCTTCAATAATCTTTATATCTATTGTTCCGTCATCCTTGAGTTTTACGACTTCAAAAGACACCCCGCAATAGTCGCATTCAAACCACCTGCCGACTTCCGCGTCTTTTTGCTCTATATTTTTATCATTTTTACACTCGGGACAGATAATAGTCATGACCCCAATATATAACATAAAAATCCCAAAGTCAAACATAGATGTCTGGGCAAAGCTTGAAAGCAAAAATCCCACCGGCTCGCATAAAGACCGCTCAATGGAGCGCTGGATTTCACATTACGCCAAGCAGGACGCGCGCGAATTGGCGATTTCTTCATCCGGAAACTCGGCAATCTCCGCGGCAAAATATTGCGATGAGGGAAATATAAAACTTCATGTCTTTGTACCCTATAATACTCCAAAAGAAAAATTGGAGCGCCTCGACGCATATAAAAATATTAGTTTAAATATCACAAAAACGCCCAACAAAGATGCTTTCCGGTTTTGCAAGGAGCAGGGGATTTCAAACCTGCGCGCATCAAAAGATGACATGGCGCTTGAGGGGTACAAGAATATTGCGCTTGAGCTTGTAAAACAACTTCCGCAAATAGACACTATTTTTATTCCCACAAGTTCAGGCGCAACATTGCAAGGTATTTACGAGGCCCATGTGGGGGGTTCAACCCCCCACATAAAGACACCTGCGTTGTTTGCTGTGCAGACCGCAAAAGTTCATCCGGTTGCGGGTTATTTTGATAAAGATTTTGTTTCGGAAAAAACATGTCGTGCAACTGCGATTGTAGATAAAGTTGCTCACCGCAGAGATCGGGTGATTGAAATAATAAAGCAGACGGGCGGCGGGGGATTTGTTATATCGAATACGGAACTTGCGGAAGCTCAAAATATTCTAGTGGGGACTGTCCCCGATAGAATAGGTATTCATAGTGCCCTTGCTTTCGCTGGTTTTCTTAAGTGGCGCGCGCAAAATCCCGCGAGGGCAAGTAAAGAAATTTCAGTTTGTCTGTTTACCGATTAATTTTCAACGGCTCAATACTTTTAAAGTATTGAGGCGTTGAAAAGACGCGTTCTAAACGGCTTTAGACAGCCATTTTTTGATTATCCGGGAAAAGGGGGCAGAAACCCTTGACAATATTATACATATATGCTATAATGGTGATACAGTACGAATACGAAACGAGGGAGGTTCGAAATGCTCAGAAGGTACGGCGGGTTAGCCTTGGCGGTTGGAGCCACCGCCCTGGCAGCATTGCTCGGAAGGGCGATGCTGGACATCGGCCCCACCCTAAACGACGTAGCTGTTCTTGTCTTCACGGTGGGGGCAGTCGTCGCCGGAGTGAGTCTGAACGTCTGGCCCGATAAGAGCTAGATGTTCACAAAACTGATTGGAGATGAAGTGTGACATACCAAAGATAGCCCGGCGCGGGGGCTCATAATGTCGCGCAGGGTGCCGGGGGAGCACCTAGAGAAATAAAAAAATTCCCCCCTTCTACCGAGTTCATTATGAAATAGTGAGTTCAGTAGAAGGAAAGAAATTTACATTTAGGAGGTGAATTATGGAAAAAGTTTCCAAACCAAACCGTCATCAAAAATTTGGCGACAACGGACGTCGCAAGGTGGGCATGCCCATGGACGGGGCGAGTGTCAGGGACATAGACCGCATCCGGAGGAAGCGGGAAGAGTCGTCCAAAAAAGGGGCAAAAGGAAGGAAGCGTAACCGATATAAGGTTTAGCTTCATTCTTGCCCGATTTCAAATACGCTGCGTGTGGCTATGAGATTTAACTCTCTCCTCTTTCATAGCCGCACACAGGATCTTTGAACATTAGGAGAAATTAGGAGGAATATGGAACTGATACATTTCGCGGCGGAAAAAATACCCGCCAAGCTCACTGGGCTGGTAAATTACCCAACACGCCGTCTTGGGAGATGGCAAGTCTGGAAGGATGGCGAAATCTGCTACGTTGAAAGATCATACGTGGCGGCGCTTCGGTGGCTCAAGTATGAGCTTTCCCAGGATCTTTGCCAAAACCCCGCCTTATAACCCAGTGCCAAAACCACAACCCCGCCTTATAAGCGGGGTTGAATTATGGCTAAAAATGGTATCTTGTGGTATTCTGGGCGGGTATGGATTTGGCAAACGTTTTCAAGAATCGTACGATTAATCATACGATTTTTTATATTACTCTTGATCCCGAGCGGGCGCTGGGGATAGAAGACGTGTTGCCGGACTATACAATCATTTGTCCATACAAAAGTCCGCTCGTTAACGAGATGAAAAATCGTGGCGTGAATGTTGTTGTCCTGGAGGACGAACTGAAACAAAAAGAAGTTGCGGAGGCGATAAAAAAAGGCACTTACGGAATTTTGCAGTCGGACTTTGTGCGTAAATATATAAAAACTTACGTGCAGGGTTCAATCCCGCATGTAATGATTTTGAAGAATTCACAGCTTATCGAGGATTTTTGTAAAAAACAGGGCTGGAAGCTGCTCGCGCCAATGGCAAAAGTTGCGGAGCAATTCGAAAATAAAATTTCGCAGTATAAATTATTGAGCAACATTGTGCCCTTTCCCAAAAGCATTACCACAACACTGGACAATTTGACGTTTAACGTCAATAATTCGGTATTGCAATTTAACCGCGGCCATAGCGGCAATACGACATTTTTTATAAATTCAAAAAAAGACCTGGAAAAACTGGCAAAGAAATTTCCCAAGCGCGAAGCGAAAATTTCCGAATACATAAAGGGAAAGACATTTACCTTGAATTGTCTGGTACTGAAAAGCGGTAGGGTGATAGCCGGCTCTATCAGCGAGCAGATTACCGGCCTCAAGAGCGCGACGAACAACCCAAATACAACTTGTGGTAACGATTTTACTTCGCCGGGAAATCTATCCAAAATGCAAATTAAAAAAATACAGGAAATTGCGCAGAGTACCGGCATGGCTTTGTACAAGAAGGATTATAGGGGGTTATTTGGGATAGATGTTATAATAGAGAATAAGACAGGAAAATTGTATTTTATTGAAGTAAACACACATCAACCCGCAAGTATTTCTTTTGAGGCAAAACTTCACCGACAAATCGGCAAAATGCCGCTTCTGGCATATTTTATTTTGGATAGTTTAGGCAGGGGAGTGAAGCCGGCAAAAGAGATCCGACAACTGGCGAAACCGCCAATAGTTTTGCCAATAAAAGCGAAACAGATAATTTACAGGAATAAAACAGGGAAAACCCTACGACTCAAAGATATTGAGAAAAAGTACAAAGGAAAAGGTCTTATATCAAGGACAAAGTTTATAAAACCCAACGAGGAAATATATAGACGTCAACAGTGGAACAATAGAAAAATCGGACAATGATTAATTCTCTACCACAATCAGCCCAAAGCGTCATCGATGCCTACTGGAAACTAAAGGCAGCGGAAAATGTGTATGTCCGGTGTCCGTATTTTCGCAATCCCAGAAGCGGACGCGACAGGTGGGGACTTACTGCCTATTCCGGCAAGGGTTCCCCGCAGGAGATTGAAGACGAGCTGCGAATTATAGAGAAACTCGAAAATGTTGATTTTTCAGGGATGCAGGAATCTGAAATTCGCGATATAATGAGAAAAAGAAAACTGGGCATCGAGTGCTCTGGGTTTATTGTGCGAGTGCTGGATGCATGGACAAAAGAATTTTATAAAAAGCCGGTCTACTCTCTATTGAATTTTAAAAAATCGGGACTGGGATGGCTATACAGTAAGTTGCGGCCGTTTACTCATGTAGACGTGGAAACGCTTGTTCTTCCAAAAAACGCCCGTGAAGTGGAGGATATGCAATCAATCGCGCCGGGCGATATAATACGCTTCAATACTACGATTGATCACGCGATCATTGTAACGGCGACCGAGAGAGATGACAGTTCGGTTTTGCGGAAAATACATTATGCCCATTCCGTCTTGGAAGATAGCGGTGAAGGGGTGAAAAGCGGTCTTATTGAAGTGTCCGGCACGAACAAAAATGGTTCATCTCTCTGGGGGTGGCAAGAGTCGCCCGATACCGGGCACACTATAAACGAAAAGGGGAGTCCGAGGATTTATCGCCTTCACATTATGAATAGTTCTTTATGATTGAAGAAATTATCGCTAAAAGTTTTTATTTTTTTACGGGGGCGTTTTTGTTGGCGGTAATCGCATCACCTTCGCTCATATCTTTTCTTAAAAAATTTGGAATAGTACGAAAGGACGATCGGGATTTTTCCTCGCTCATCAAGACGCGGCGGAGCAAGGCGGGAACTCCTGTATTTGGTGGTATAATAATAGTGGCCGTCATAACGCTCTTTACTGTGCTCTTTAACTGGCACAGGGAGACAACTTTTGTGCCTCTCGGAGTTTTGTGGCTTGCGGCAATTTTGGGAGGAGCGGATGATCTGCTGAATATATTTTACACCAAGGAGCGGCACCCGCGGACTTTGGGGAGAATTGTACGTTTTATAAAAATACACAAGGAGCTCAAGTTTCGTGTATGGTATGTCATAAGTTTTCCGTGGCAGGCGTATAAACGATTGTTCTATCTTTTGGGCTCTCATCCGGGGCACGGAGTGCAGGCGCACGAAAAAATTATTATTCAGCTGGTTATCGGAGGAATTATTGCTTGGTGGATGTCGTTTAAGCTGGATTGGACAGAGGTATGGGTGCCTTGGCTTGGGCATATCGACTTAGGGCTTTTAATAATTCCTGTAATATTGTTTATCGTGATACTTATGGCAAACGCGGTGAATATCACGGACGGCATAGACGGTCTTTCTGCGGGTACTTTGATTATCGCATACGGAGCTTTTTTCCCGATAGCGCTTCAGCAAGGCAGTATGGATATATCTCTGCTTATCGCGACGGTCATCGGGGCGCTGGGCGGATATTTGCTTTTTAATATTAAGCCCGCGAAATACCAGATGGGCGACGTGGCCTCGCTTGGCATGGGAGTTTTACTTGTCGCGATTGCCTTTGCGCTGGATAGGCCGATTTTACTTCTGATTATAGGTATGATATTTATACTTGAAATTTCATCGGTAATTTTACAGACCTCTTGGAAAGTATTGCTCGGCAAGCGATTGCTAAAAATGTCGCCCTTGCATCATCATCTGGAGATAATAGGAAAGGAAGAGACAAGCATTGTGATGTACGCATGGGCATTTGCCTCAATATTTGCGATAATAGGAGTATGGCTTAGCTTTCAATAAACTATGTTAATAAAAAACGGCACAATTATAGACGGAACAGGTAAGGAAAGGTTTAGGGGGGATGTTAGGATTGAAGGAGATAAAATCAAGGAAGTCGGCAATCTCAAGCCGAGAAGACGGGAGAAAACTATAAAGGCGGACAATCAGTTTGTAGTGCCCGGATTTGTGGACATTATAAATAGATCCGATATACATACCTCGATCTTTAGAAGGTCGGGACTTCGGAGTTTGATAAAGCAAGGAGTTACGACGATTCTTGGCGGATCCTGTGGGGCATCTCTTGCTCCGCTTGCGGGAAAAGAGGCGATTCGCTCTATACAGAAGTGGCAGGATATATCACGTATAAATATAAACTGGGCAAGCACAGAGGAGTTTCTGGAAGAAGTGGGGCGTCACAAAATAGATCTAAACTTTGCTACGCTCACGGGGCACGCCACACTGCGAAGGGGCTTGGTGGGAGATTATTTTGGGGATCTAAAAGAGGAAGACGTAAAGAAGATGGAATATTTGCTTGCCCGCTCAATAGACGAGGGATCGTTTGGGCTCTCTATGGGCCTTGAATATTCACACGAGCGCACAGCTTCCGCAAAGGAACTCGAGCGGCTTCTTACAATCGTTAAGGGAAAAGAGGGGCTTTACACGGCACATCTTCGGGACGAGGGACTGGGGCTTGTTTCTTCGGTAGAAGAAATCGTAGGCGCCGCCAAAAGGATTGGCGTTTCTTCGCATATTTCTCATTTCAAGGCGCTTGGCAGAAAGGCGTGGGGAGAATTTCCAAAGGCATTGGACGTTATCTCAAATGCAAAAAGCGATGGAGTGCCGATTGATTTTGATATTTATCCGTATAAAAGAACCGCATCTGTCCTATATCTTCTGTTGCCGGACTGGGCGAGCGAGGGCGGGAAGGCAAAAGTCCTTCAACGGCTCCGGGATGATAAAACGCGTCAGAAAATACGCGATGAGCTGAAGGAGCAGGCAGGGGAACTGGGAGAAACCGTTATTGGAGTCGGAGATACCGGGGATATATTTGCCGGTAAGACCCTAGGGGAAATTGCGAAAAATCAAGACACTTCCGTAGTCGACGCCCTGCTTAATGTCATTCTTGCTTCCGAAGATAGGGTTATGGGCTTCCTGCCTATAAGCGAACGGAACATGAAGCTTGCGATGAAAAGCTCTCTTGGATTTATATCTTCTGACGGAGCGGGATATCGCATAAAGGAACGTGACCGGGAGGGGCTTGTACATCCGAGAAGCTTCGGAACGTTCCCCAGATTTTTGGGCCGGTATGTGCGCAAGATGAATATTATCAGTTGGGAAGAAGCAATACAAAAAATAACCACCTTGCCGGCGCAGAAAATTGGTCTCGAAAAGCGGGGCAGAATAGAGAAAGGATATTTCGCGGATATTACGGTATTTGATCCGGCAAGAATACGGGATCGCGCGACGTTTAAAAATCCATTCCAGTATTCCCGCGGAGTAAACTATGTAATTGTAAACGGCGGATCGGCCCTCGTAAGGGGGAAATTTACTAAAAAGCAATGGGGGAGGGTACTCCGGAAATAGCTAATTTCTAAATCTTGTTTTTTAATGCGTTCAAGGAAAAAGCCCGATTATATTTTACTGGGTACGATCATTGCGATACTCCTCGTAGGTCTTACCGCCCTTTTGTCTGCTTCGTCGGTACAAAGCCAGGAGGACTTTGGCGATATATATTCGTACTTTAAACATCAGCTTGTATTTGGAATAGGTCTGGGGGTTTTGGCGGGTTTTTTGACATACCGTATACACTATAAAAAATGGCGCTCTCTTGCCTTGCCGCTCCTTCTGCTCTCCATATTTTCTTTAATTCTGGTTTTTATTCCCTCGTTTTCCATCGAAGCGGGAGGGGCTCGCAGATGGATATCCATTTTTGATTTTTCCTTTCAGCCGTCAGAGCTTGCCAAACTTAGCTTTGTTATATACCTTTCGGCATGGCTCGATGCCCGGCGTGCCATAGTAAAGCGATGGAACGAAAGCTTCGTTCCGTTTATTTTGATAGTAGGCATATTGGGAACGCTTATCATATTCCAGCCGGATGTGGGTACGCTCGGTGTTATTGTCTTGACGTCGGCATTTATATATTTCATCGGAGGCGCAAGTATGTCACAGATGGCAGCGATTTTATTTCTGGGAGTTGGCTTGCTCGGAGTGCTTATAAAGAGCGCGGGATATCGCCTGGATCGTTTTACGGCATTTATGAATAGCAGCGTAGATCCGCTTGGCATAAGCTATCAGATAAATCAGGCGTTGCTGGCTATCGGTTCCGGGGGGATATTGGGGATAGGGCTTGGTAAGGGCATGCAAAAGTACAATTTTTTGCCGGAACCCATGAAGGATTCGATATTTGCAGTGTGGTCGGAAGAGGCGGGATTTGTGGGGGGCGTTATTTTGATATCTCTTTTCATGTTTCTTTGTTTTCGGGGATTTAGGGCTGCAAAAAATTCACCCGACAGATTTGGGCGGCTTCTTGCTCTGGGAATCACTTTCTGGATAATCTCCCAGGCATTTATAAATATATCCTCTATGATAGGCCTTATTCCGCTTACCGGAATCCCTTTGCCGCTTATTAGCTACGGGGGATCGTCTATGGTTGTAACACTGGCAGGCCTTGGGATACTTTTGAACATATCTAAACATAGCTAAATTTTATGAGAATACTTTTAACGGGCGGCGGCAGCGGGGGGCATGTATTTCCGCTTATAGCTGTTGCTAGAAAACTAATTCAGAGGGATGAAGCAGCCGAGCTTTTATTTATTGGGCCCGATAAGTCCTCTAAAGAGACTTTTGGCAAGGAAGGCATAAACGCAGTTTCGATACTAAGCGGAAAATTCAGGCGCTATTTTTCACCGTTTTTCATTGTAGATGTTTTGAAATTGCCAATCGGTTTTTTGCAGGCATACTGGCATATATTTTGGTTTATGCCCGACGTTGTATTTTCAAAAGGCGGATACGGAAGCGTATTGCCGGTTGTGATAGCATGGCTGTTCCGCATTCCCGTTATCATCCACGAGTCGGACAGCGTACCCGGATTTACAAATAAAATTTTAGCCGGGTTTTCAAGGCGTGTAATAGTGTCATTTCCCGAAAGCGCAAAATTTTTTCCCGAAAATAAAACTGTTGTTACAGGCAATCCTATCCGCGAAGAATTATTTACAAAAGTTCCCAAAGATCCCGGATATGTTCTTGGCATTAGCTCTGAAAATCCCAAAGTTTTGATTTTGGGAGGGAGTCAGGGAGCCAAGCAAATCAATGAGCTGCTGATGCCTGCGCTTCCGGACTTTATAAAAAAATACGAAATCATACATCAGTGCGGTGAGAAAAATTTTACGAATATGCAGAAGATCGCGTTTCTTGAGCTGGAAAGCTCCGAAGAAAAAAAGATGTATCATTTGTATCCTTTTCTTTCCCAGGATCAGCTGGCAAGCGCGTACGCGCTTGCGGATATTATTGTATCAAGGGCAGGGTCGGGAGCTATTTTTGAGATAGCGGCGTCGGGAAAACCGAGCATACTCATACCCTATATGGCTGCAGCCGGCGGCCATCAGATGAAAAACGCGCAAATATATAAAGATGCAGGAGCTGCGCGTGTGTTACGGGGCCGAAACATCATGCCTCATATGCTGGAGAGCTTGATAGATTCTATTTTGGAAAACAAAGAGAAGGCCGCCGAGATGTCTTCGGCCGCCCGCAATTTTTCCAAGCCAGATGCAGCTGGCAAAATCGCCGAAGAAATAGTAAGATTAATGTATTGACATATTTCTAATTATATGCTGTAATGACGGTATAAATGGTTCTTTACAAAAGTTCAAATACCTACAGCCCAGCCATTGACTGTAGGTAAATTTCAAAAAAAGGGAGGTAAAAATGGCTACCCTAGCGACAAAGGAGTTAACGATGGTTACTCTGGAAATTGCCCAATGCATCCTGTGTCAGCGCGAAGGCGCTGATTGGTTGGTGCGGTTGCCCCTTGCGGACAGGCTTCTTCACAAGCGTTGTGCCGACAGATGGTATCAGGGCGAGCAGCACATCTGGCCGGGACCAGAGCTCTGTCGGCAATGGCTCCAGCAGGAGATGAGCCTACTCCGGCTATGCTGGATGATCTCGATACCCGGACCCCGTACAGTCAAAATCGGGGCCGAGCTTCTCCCTCCCGGCTTCTGGCCGCGCGGTCAGAACGGTGCCAGCTCATCTCCGAGGAGCTGCATGGCTCCGAGCGAGGGACCCTAGCCGCTTCGCTTTTTTCCGCACCCGTGCGGTGTTGGAGTGCGAGGTTGAGGGGACACTCCCGGGTATACGAAAACTTCCCTACAGGGGCTTCGTGCTCAGGGCCGCTAGCAATACCCGGATTCTGTTCATGGATTCTCCCCTGGAGGAGAACGCGATATACGCGTTCTTGCTCGATGCGAGGGGTTGCTTGGATGATGTCCGCAGGACCAAGTATGACCTAAAGCGGAAACGTCCGGCATCGTTCGTGTGTTCCATGAACCACGACCCGAAGGGCGAGTGGCAGGGAAGGGTCTTGCGGCTACTAGCCCGGATGTAGCCGTCCCCACAATAGAATCCCGGTACTAGGTTTGCGACGCAACTGCGTGGAGAACAGTTGGATGCCATCGCATTTGGGCCTAGGAGACCGGTTTTTCTCCCGGGAGGGCGGAATAACCCTCCTGATAAAAATCTCGCATTACGCGGGATTTTTT
>Ga0066376_10002840_pt1 | contig 15898 bp, 20 predicted proteins | sample Knorr_S15_td_Bot_FD_77009 | JGI IMG/M metagenome (GOLD analysis project Ga0066376, IMG submission 77009) | Marine microbial communities from Southern Atlantic Ocean transect - Knorr_S15_td_Bottom_ad_5009_LV_A | ecosystem: Environmental > Aquatic > Marine > Oceanic | place: Southern Atlantic... | reverse complement strand
GGAACCAAAACTGTTTTCATAAATGCTCTCCATAATAAAAAATACTAACAATTCTTTACAGGTATTTTATAACAAATTCTTTAATCGCCCTATTCTCGTCTTGTGCCTGATAGCAACTGGTGCTAAACTTTAATCTACTTAACCTATAAAAAAATCAATATTTTGGGTGCATGGTGCCTTCTCAGGTAAAACAAGGGGTTCCGGCAGACCGGGCAAATCTAATCCAGGATATGTTCAACGCCGTCGCACCCCGATACGATTTTCTCAATGGGCTATTGAGCGCGGGGTGTGACAAGTACTGGCGAAAAATAGCTGTCGATGCACTGGAACCCGTAGCAAACCGCATTTTTCTGGATGTCGCAACGGGAACCGCTGATATTGCCTTGGAGTTGGCCCTACGAGACGCTTCCCCGTCGCGCATTATCGGTATTGATTTCAGCACGACCATGCTCCAACTGGGAAAAAATAAGGTGACCGCTAAAAACATGCAATCGTCCATTCAATTATTTCCGGGGACAGCAGAAAACCTGCCTCTTAAAGGCGATATTTTTGACGGCGCGATTTCCGCATTTGGGGCCAGAAATTTCTCTAATCTGAATCATGGGATTCGTGAGATTCACCGGGTTTTGAAACCACGGGGTAAAATCGTAATTCTCGAATTCTCCTTTCCTCAAAACGGGTTTTTACAATGGCTTTACCGTCTATATTTTGGGAAAATTTTACCTGTTATGGGACGCTGGATTTCCGGTCATAAAAACGCCTATTCTTATCTACCCGATTCTGTGGAGGGTTTCCCCAAAGGCGAGGCATTTTCTGCCCTCCTAAAAAAAAACGGTTTTGACTCGGTTGATTTCAAGGAATTGACTTTTGGTATCACCACCATTTACACGGGCTTCAAACATGCTTGACTCGAAACCCACAAATCATTTCCGCAACCTTGCATGGGCTTGCCTGATTCTTACCTTTGTCCTTTTTAATACAAAAGAATTTTGGACTGATTTTATCCCCCCCTTGCAAGAAAAGACAAATCTGGGTGGCCTGGAAAACAGTCAAGAATATAAAGATGTACTGGATTTGCAAAAAGCGTTTGTGCGCAACGCAAAAAAAATTAAACCCTCTGTAGTCAGTGTGAACAGGGTCAAGGAATTGATAGAAAAGTCGTCCTGGTATGATCCCCACAATCACGGTTCAGAACCCTGGTACTCGACGATCAGAAACTGGTTTGCTCAAAACCTTAGAAGCAGAAAGTATGCCATTGAAAATGTCGGGTCGGGCATCATTCTGGATTCCAACGGCTATATTTTGACCAATTATCATGTTATTGAAAAACTCGATAGGATTCTGATCAAATTATCTGACGGAAATGAATATTTTGCCAAAGTTCTCGGCTATGACACCTATACCGACCTCGCGGCCCTCAAAATTTCTACACTGCGAAGACTCCCGGAACCAGAATTTGGACAATCCAAAGATTTAAGAGTTGGCGAATGGGTAATGGCTATCGGCAATCCCTACGGACTCGAGGGAACAGTCACTGTGGGCGTCGTCAGTGGCACAGGACGTACTGACTTAGGTATCAGCCACTTTGAAAATTTTATCCAAACCGATGCTTCCATCAACCCTGGAAACAGCGGAGGCCCTTTGATCAACCTGGATGGGGAAATTATCGGCATCAATACGGCCGTGGCGGCCATCGGCTCTGGAGTGGGTTTTGCTATCCCTGTGGACATGGCTCTTAAAGTGGGAGACCAGCTAATCCACAAGGGTTCGGTAGATAGAGGATGGTTGGGAATTGGAATTCAGGATTTGACCCCGGAACTGGCATACAATTTCAACTTGAATACCCCAGACGGAATACTGGTTAACAGCATTGAAAATAAAACCCCAGCTCAATTAGGCGGAATGCTTCGGGGAGACATTATCATCCAGTTCGATGGTAAAGTCATTTCCAGCTTGAAATATTTCCAAAAGCTGGTTGCAGATACGGCTATTGGGAAAGTGGTTCCCGTCAAAATATTAAGAAACGGACAAGAAAAAACACTGCAAATCAAGATCGGGAAAATGCGCTCCTAACTCCCCCCAGCGTGATACCCCATTTGGGGCATGCGCGATGTCCTCTTCATTAGCCTTCATGCCCTGCAAGGGTAAAAGCTAATGAATGAACATAAATCGCTGGACCCAATGTGCAATAGCTTGTTGCGCCAAGAGAATACTTGTCCGCAAAATAAAGACATTGCAATTTACCAGCGGAGGTACTCCGCCCACTAGGCGTGGGGCCAGCTTGCAATCACTTTCTTTAGCTAAAAGAGTTATATCTCGTTAACCAGCCATTGCTATCTGCCTCCCCTGCTGAGCGGTGGCTAGAAAGAGGTCTCTCGGTTCAATAGCCCTTGCCCAGTGCCCCTGCGGCTAGCAGACTTCAAACCCTGCTTCGACGATCTGAGTTGATACCTCATCCAATTTAGTTTGTGATTCATCAAACTCAATGGTTACTTCTTTTTGATCGAGATTGACATCTACTTTCTGGACACCCGTCATCTTGCCCACCGTTTCACTTACGGTTTGGACACAATGTTGACAAGTCATTCCTTCCACCTTCAAAACTTTCCGCATCATAAATTTCCTGATTTAAAAGGTTAAAAATGGGTGCTGGTCGGAAACCCTAATATAAATATCACAGGACGCTTTTTTCATCAAACCGGCAGAAAATATGCCTAAAAACTCATCCTAGCCCTCTCCAAATCGCCTTTCAATGTAATATTAAAAGAAAAACGTTAAAAAACTCAAGAATTTGGCATTCGAGCCGTAACAGAATTAAGGCAGTTTGGAGGCTGCGTACTTAGAGGGTTTAAAATTATATTGAGTCTTGGAGGACTCTGCGCTCGTAAACCCTTCAAATCTTTATAAATTCCAATTTCATGGAGGAAATGGAATGCCACTTAGAATCTTCAATAATTTAAGTTCCGTCATTGCCCAAAACAGACTAGATGTCAATAATCGCAATCTTGGAGAAGTTATTAGCCGGATTGCGTCTGGTGACCGGTTATTCGGAACCAAGGCCAATGCAGCGGAAAAAGCTACATCAGAATTACTTAATTCTTATACGCGGACTCTTAGACAAGCATCAAAAAACCTTAATGATGGAATCAGTCTCATCAATGTCGCGGAAAGCGGGTTGAATGAGCAATCAGGAATTTTGATACGCTTGCGAGGAATTTTAACAATCGCAGGTGGTGCCATTGGACAGAATGAACGGGATACCCTACAACTTGAAATCAACACACTGAGAGATGAGTTTAACCGAATAGCCAATTCAACAGAATTTAATGGCCAAAAACTTTTAGATGGATCTCTGGCCGTAAGCATCGCCACCGATCAGCATGTGGTAATAACTGTCGGCCTGGATTCAAGTGCATCCAGTCAAATAGATATAAATAGCGCCGTAAATTTATCATCAACAGCTACAGCAGCTCTTGATCTCGATGCTGTGTCTGCAACATCATTTGATGATGCGGCGGATAGCCTGTCTATAGTTGAGGCAGCACTGGATACTATCAGTGGTTTTCGAGCTTCTATTGGAGCAACTCAGAACCGATTTACGAGGGCTCTGAATACATTAAATGTTTCAATTGAAAATCTGACTGCCGCATTTTCAGTCATTAAAGATGCTGATATAGCCGAAGAGCTAGATGATTTAACTAAGCAGCAACTGCTGGTTCAGTCCTCATCGGCAATGGTAGGGCAGGCTAACCTTGTTCCTGAAGGAGTATTATTGCTGCTGCAACAATAAATTTTTATCATGAATAAACTTGAGCCAGCTTCAAAAATAGGTCGACAAGATGCCATCAACGGATCTGCCAAAGGCAAAAAAAAGCCCGTAGCGGGCAAACCAGCTTCGGCTAAAAATATCGACCGGGTAACACTTTCCGAAACTTCAAAGACTCAAGCTTCGGCCAGCGAAGTCAAAAGTGTTGCAAGTGAAATTCGCCGGGACCTGGTAAATAAATTTCGTAATATTCTACAACAAGGTTCCTATGAGGTGAAGGCGGACGAGATCGCTGACAAAATTGTTCAAAAAATCAGGGAAAATAAAAATCACATGGTTCTATAATAAAGCAATCTGAACAAACAAGGTCGTAGCCCGGTCACTCAAACTGTTTTCAACGAAGATAAGTTTGGGAATTTCCCTGTTGATTTTAGTTTGGTTTCCCATGCCTTCCCAATTTTATTTGATCTAAGATCCAACCTTTCCAACCCTTCCAACTTTTCCGTCTTTGCCAAAATTTCCATACCCTTTCGGGTAATCTGATTATTCCTCAAATCCAGTTTTCGTAGATTACCTAGTTTGTCTGATGCTAAAAGGGCTTCCAGTCCCTCATCCCCCAATTGATTTTTCCTTAAATCCAATTCTTCGACATTTCCCAAATCCGGATATTGGCTCAGATAAACGACTTCAAACGGTGTAATTCCAAGTTCTACCAGCCTGAGAACCTTTGGATTAAGGATCAAACGGGCCCGCACAAATTTCTCAAATAGCGTAATACTGCGAATACGAGTCCCAAATAGCTTGGCATCAATGGCCGCATTGATCGTATCGATACTGCCTTTGCTATTATAAAATATTTTCAGAAGCATCTCTTTATTGAAAGCATCTTGATCCAATTCGTCCTGATTCATATTCTTAGAGTTCCTATTCATTCCTGCTTACATAATATTTTGCTGGTTGCTTGTAGGGCTATAATAACTGGTTTTTCATATTTTTTTGTTATACTTTCACAGGAAGATCGCACATCAAATCAAATCTATCGTCTCAACATGGAACCCTCACTTCCCCAACGTCAACAATAGCGGGAATATTTATTTAAGGTTTCCATTCAACTGGCAGGCCCTGTGAATATCACCAAGCTCTTATTCTCAAAAATATTTTCGGCCTTTATGGATATATTCCCCATCATTGTTGTTATCGCATTTTTCCAGTTAGCCATTATCCAAAAACCTTTTCCCCAATTGAATCAAACTATATTTGGCATCTTTCTTGTCATTATGGGGCTTTTCATTTTCATATTAGAATTGGAAAGTGCTCTCTTCCCTATAGGCGAAAAAATGGCCAACGAATTTGCTCTGAAAGGAAATCCCTGGTGGATAATCTTCTTCGGATTCGCCTTGGGCTTTTCTACCACGATTGCCGAGCCGGCTTTGACAGTGATAGCTTCTAAGGCCGGTAATCTTGCGGCTGGGGCCGGTGCTATCGTAAATACCAAAAGCTCCGTTGCCAACTTTGTTTTAGGTCTTCGTTTTACTGTGGCCTTTTCAGTGGGGTTGGCTATCGCTATCGGGGTGATCCGTATATTGAAAGGATGGCCGTTGATCTGGTTTATCATGGGGGGTTACTCCCTGATCGTTCTCGCTACATTTTTTGCTCCGCAAGAGATTATTGGAATTGCCTACGATTCAGGAGGGATTACGACCTCCACTATTACAGTCCCATTAGTAACCGCCTTGGGTGTGGGGTTGGCCACATCCATTCGAGGTCGAAACCCAATGCTCGATGGCTTTGGCTTGATAGCCCTGGCAAGCCTCAGTCCAATCGTATTTGTTCTGGGTTACGGCATTTTGGTTTATGGAGTAAGCGGTTCATGAACATCTTTGAGATATTAGGAAGTGCACTCAGTGGAACATTACTCGATATCCTTCCCATAATACTTGTATTGGGTTTCTTCCAAGCGGTGGCAATCCGTAAGGCTATTCCTCACCTGAAACAAAAATTGATCGGTCTTGGGCTGGTTGTCCTGGGACTTGGAATATTTATCGTTGGCCTGGAGCAATGCGTTTTTCCAATCGGCACACAAATGGCCCAACAATTGACCGAACTGACTTTTCTTGCCGGTAACGATTCTGCTCGACTAGAGGCACTCCAAAATTCCAAACATATTGAGCCTGGAATTTATTTATGGACTTATGTCTTTGCTTTTTTAATTGGCTTTTCCACCACCCTTGCAGAACCAGCACTGATAGCCGTGGCCTATAAAGCCCGTGATATTACCACCGGCGCTATTTCCGCATGGGGTCTGCGAATATCGGTTGCGCTGGGGGTAGCCGCTGGTGTGACTTTGGGGGTTTATCGTATAGTAATGGGCAATCCCCTGCACTACTACATTGTTGCTGGATACGTTTTTTTGCTTATCCAGACCTGTTTTGCACCCAAGCAGATCATTCCTCTTGCATATGATTCGGGAGGCGTGACCACCTCAACCGTAACAGTTCCATTAATTGCGGCATTAGGAATCGGGCTGGCTTCAAGTGTTCCAGGGCGTTCCCCCTTGATAGACGGCTTTGGGTTGATCGCATTCGCATCCCTTTTCCCTATGATCACCGAAAAACTGTCAAAACGTAAAGAGATTGAATAACTTTTCCGAGGAATTAGAAACTCATGCGTTTTAAAATTATATTGGCCATGGTTAATGAAAATTACCAGGACAAAGTTATTGAATCAGCAAAAGAAGCTGGTGCTACCGGAGTCACCATTCTTAATGCCCGTGGAGAAGGAATTCACAAACAAAAATCTTTTCTGGGGCTGACCATGGAAGCCCAAAAGGATATGCTTCTGTTTCTGGTTGAAGATTTTATCGCCAATAATATTATGGAAGCAATTTATAATGCGGGGCATTTAAGCGAACACGGTAATGGAATCGCATTCAGTCTTGATGTGGACAGAGCTATAGGACTGGAAAGCCAGATGCCCACGATGGAAAAAGACGCAAAAGATCGTTATTTTTAAATAACCTCATTGAGGAGATGGGAATGGCTGATATTCAAAAAGTTCGTGACGTCATGATGTCCAATTTCACCAAAGTGGATGGAATCATGAAAGTCTCTGATGTCTTGGACATGATGCGGAACACCAAAATCAACGCAGTACTGGTGGAACCCAGGGATGGAAACGACGTTTACGGCATCATGACCTTAAAAGATATCGCCAGAAAAGTGATTGGACAACGGAGAAAACTTCATGAAACCCATGTTTATGAAATCATGTCCAAACCGGTGTTGTCGGTTAAATCCGACATGCCCATCCCCTACGCGGCACGGTTTTTGAGCAACTTTGATGTTTCCTAAGCTATGGTTATCGAAAACAATGAGGTGACAGGAATGGTCTCACTAAATGGAATGGTGGTCAGGTGGAAGGATTGATCTGTTCATCAACCTTTCTTCAAAGACGTTCCGGCCCGACTGTCCCAAGTAATAGTGTCCGGACTCGACACATGACCTGCCACCGCACGCCAATGATCAAATCCCGCTTGCACATTTAATATTTTGACGCATTCGTTCATGCCACCCGCTCCGCCTATATGCGAATAAAGTTTTCTCAAATCACCAATATAAGTTCCCTGTTCTGATTTATATCTGTCCTGAGCTTCGGCAATATTAGCCAGGGTGGATTCGGCCATGGCATTGTATGTAAAAATTTCAGTTTTAAGACTCGTATAATCAACCATAAAATTAACATAACCCCAGGAGACCAATGGTAAGGCAGCAAGAAGGAGCAAAACTCGTTTCCAAATCTTCTGCTCCAGTAAAATTCCCGCTATTCCAAATAATAAAGCAGCCCAAATTGAATATTGGGAGATTTGTTCATAGATACCTAATGCAGGAATTTTTTCACCACAGGATGATTGCCCAAAGACAATAGCTGGTGCTGGGGAGAAAACTATTAATAAAATCCAAAAAACTAATTGATTTGATTTATTTTTCATTTGATCACAAATTCAGTTATATCAAAAAAACTTAATTCACCTGCCGCCAGGAAACTGCCGGTCGTTGGTTTGTATCAAATTAAAACCATGATTTCTAGTAACATTTTCATCAAACATCCATTTTCTATGAAATTAGGGCTTCACAGAATAATTTCTCTGCGCTATTATTTTAAGGGCACCAATAAAAATTGCTTTTGGCCATGAGCAGCCCTTATGAAATAAGGGTCTGCGAGTTGCTACAGAGAAAATTATCGAATAAATAGAGATACTCTTAATTTAAATTTAAATTTCTATTCGTTGTTCACGAGTTAGTGAGTTTTTGGAGTTTTTGCAAATGAATACAACCAGCAGGTTTGAAGATAAAGGCGATGGTACCTTGTTAGACCATGAATCCGGTTTAGTGTGGTCCAAAGAAGACTCCTGGCCGGTAGCGCAGGATTGGTTGACTTTCCAGGAGGCCCTTCAATTTGTCGACGAGATGAATAAAAAAGACTATCTCGGATACCACGATTGGCGTATTCCAGAAAGGGAAGAAATCGAAAAGATTTTTATTCCAGATAGCACCATAATGGCCCGGTCCAACAGCGAAATTCACCTCGACCCGTTATTTTCCACGGGTGGAGGAAATGCGTCGTGGTGTTTGCCCTTTGACCAGCAGGCAGCGTTCTATTTTTCTTATTCGTCAGGCAACGCGCAACAATTCGATCAGGACTATTCCCAGGGATATGTTCGCCTGGTTCGGCTTTACCCAGATGATTAGGGAGTTTTTTCTCCGGCCCGTTTTCTACAGGGTATGAGCTTCGGCATTTCTGCCGGCGGTGCTACCATTTGCCGGATCTCAACCTGATCGGATTCATAGGAAATGGTGGCGATTTGATATCGGTCCCGATCCACTTCGTGCGGACTGCCCTGATATTGATTGAGAGCGGCTCCCAAAGCATCCCATTCCAAATACAATAGGAATTGTTCTTCCGAATCAGTTAGCTTCAGGTCGGCAACCAGATCACTAAACTCCAACTTGACCACTTCACCGACGTGTTTACCACGACAAAATTCCACAAAACCGGTTCCCCCTCCGACGGATTTCTGGCAGGTTAATTTTGAAAAATCAAAACTGATAAGGCAATCACTTTCATCCAGGATCACTGTTATCTGAGATGTCGTATCCTTACATGGCATAATTTATGGATATCTCTATTTATTCGATGATTTTCTCTACGGCAACCACTAGGCGTGGGGCCATTGTTTAACACTCTAGGGTGTAATGATATTCATACTGATATCAACAGACGGAGCAGAATGGGTTAATGCTCCCACAGACACAAAGTCTGCTCCCGTTCTGGATATCTCATCTAACCTTTCCAATGTAACACAACCGCTGATTTCAACTTTTGCCCGACCATCTATCAATTTAACAGATTCACGGATCATATCAATAGGCATATTATCCAGCATAATGAGTCCGACACGATTATCTAATGCTTCCCGAACTTCATCAAGGTTTTGGGTTTCGACTTCAATTATATTTTGATGGCCCAGTGCTTCACGTACTTTTTCAACCGCTCGGAAAATACTGCCGGCAGATTTAATATGATTATCCTTAATCATTACCGCGTCATAAAGTCCGAACCGATGATTGGTACCGCCACCACAACTCACCGCATATTTTTCAAAAACCCTGAGGCCCGGAGTGGTTTTACGCGTATCCAAAACCGTAACAGGGCTTGCCTTATCTACATACTTACGGGTCAATGTGGCTATGCCACTCAACCATTGCAGAATGTTTAATCCCGACCGCTCCCCCTCCAGGGCTTTAATGCCATCACAGCGCAATTTGAGAATCGTGGCACCCTTTGCTACCAAATCCTCATCATGGAAAGGTTCGGAGAGAAATACAGTTTGCGAGTCGAGCTTCAGGAATAGGGTCTTAAAAATTTCCATTCCAGATAGGATTAAAGCCTCCTTGGCAATCAGTTCCGCCTCGCAGAGTTGTCCCTGAGATATAATATTTCGGGTAGTGATATCACCGCTTTGGATGTCTTCTTCCAGTGTGGTATTGATAAGGGACTCAATATCTGCGGTCATGAGCGGTTTATTTTGCATCGTATTTTCGCGGTTAAAGTGGTATATAAATTTCAATAATAGGATTGTTCACCTATAGGAAACCATTTGCAACCATTTTACCAACCTCATCGCCAAGAAGAAACAGAATATCAAATATCAGATGATTAAACAGGAATTGACCAAATATTTATGGGGTTTAATTTTCATTCTATTTATGCTCTCGGGTTGTCAATCCACTAAAACGCTTTGTATCCCGGACCAATCTTCCTCATGCAAGGAAGCCCTGTCTGAATGGCAGACGAGCATTGATCAAGTCATTAAAGCAAATTTCTCATATAACTACGGAATGTACAAAGCCGTGATCTGGGATGGGGAATTTGATAATGCCTGGGTTACGAAAGGACAAGAAATCAATATCACCAAAAGGTTTCTGGAAAAACTTAACCCCGTCCGTAGAATTTGTGTTGCGGCTCATGAACTGGCCCATTTAAAAATGGGCCATTATTATTCAAGGATGGGAATCATCATTGTTAATGATGAAACTATTTTACCTGCAAATAATTCAGGTCCTACCCAATCCAAAAGTCATTATGACTTGTCTGTTGATATCCCAGAAGGATTTGGCATCAACCAGGAAATTGAAGCGGACCGAATGGCACTTAAACTCATTAAAAATTTAGGGCTGAATACCAACCATTACCTGGATTTGCTATTACTCCTCCAAGGCAATAAGGTGAACCCCGACTCCCTTATTTACCACCGGATTAATATGATAAGAAGACTCCGATCCCTATACCAGCCACCCAATGAACCTAAAACTTGAACTTTTGAAGAAAGCGGCGGACCAGGACCGCTTTTCGAAAACCCCCAATACTTCTCAGGAAGCGTGCTACCAAATTATCGAACCAGATAGCAATAAGGTATGGGGTTTTGTTTCTATCGACAATACCCAAAGGGGACCAGGCCTCGGTGGCATACGCCTGGTTCAAGACCTTAGCTTAAATGAAATTTCACGTCTGGCGCGGGTTATGACTATGAAAAATAGCTCCGCCTGTCTACCCTATGGCGGGGCCAAAGCAGGAATAACCCTGGAATCATTTGAACGGACTGACAATCCTGCTATCAGGAAGGAATTGATAGAAACACTTGCCGATTGTTTATTTGAATTGCCTGCCTATGTTCCTGCACCCGATATGGGAACCAATGAGCATGACATACAAGTTATTTACAATAACCATACGCGAAAACTGGGTATTGAAAAACATTCACGAGGCGGCGCAGGCAGGCCTGTAGAAAAGGGTGGGATCCCTATCGATGACTGGGAACTCACTGCACACGGTTTATTTTCCGCCATTAAAGCTCTTGAGTCCCGGGACGAAACATTAGATTTATCCAGAACAAAATTTATTATCCAGGGTTTTGGAAATGTAGGCGCTCCCACCGCCCGGAAGTTGCAGGAATCGGGTGCGACTCTTGTGGGGGCGTCCGATATCAATATTGCTTTATGGAATCCAAATGGACTGGATGTGCAAGCATTGGATAAAATTCGCGGGAATCCAGGTGGACTGAATAATTATCCCTTTGAAGTGGACAGAAAGTTTTCATCAGACAAACTAGACTGGCTTCTGGAGGCACCCTGCGACATTCTAATTCCTGCGGCCAGACCCGATGCCATCACAGCACGGAATGTAGACCGCATTCAGTGCCGTTATATTCTGCAAGGAGCAAATACTCCAAGTAGCAAGCCCATAGAGTATTATTTACACCACCGCCGCAATATTTTATCGCTGACGGATTTCATCGTTAATGCCGGAGGAGTGATCGGGTGTGCGGTAGAAAGAAACATGATTTTTGATGATTCTTATGCCGAGAAAGTAAAGCGCATGGGGATCAGAACCTATGTGGAAAAATTAATCCGCAATACTATTACGAAAAACGTTTGTGAAATTTACTCGCGGATGGAAAATGGCAGCAACACTATTTTTCGGGACTCTGCCTGGGAACTAGCCACGGAACGATTAAAAACTCAGGAAATATGGCTTTGAGGTCATTTCTCTTTATTCCTCTTTTGAAAAAAGTTTCAAGATGTCAGCAAAGTCATTCAACCCTTCTCCTACTGCATATTGTATGATTGATGGTGTTGCCTCTTTGTCCCTTATGGCTCTTGCCGTTTTGGATTCATCACCCAATTTGTCAGCCATACCGTGTAGCAGTTTGTCCAATGCATAATTAGACGTATTTTCATCTAACAAAGCTTCACTATTGCTCCAAAACTCAGAAACCGGATCAGCAATGCTCAGACTGTGGTAACGGGCGAAGTCAGTAATTGATAAGACTCCTGCTATCTTACCGTCTACCGTGGCTACAATATGACGAATTTGATTCTTCTTCATGGCAAGAAGAGCCTCATTCATAGGCAGGGAAGCCTCCAGGGTAATCAATGGACTTTCCATCAATGAGGCCGCCTTGACTCCATTCGGGTCTAATCCTTCTGCAACTAATTTCTCAGACATATCACGATGGGTCAAGATTTCAACATAGTCGTCATTTTCCAGGGCCAATAATGAACTGATTGAACTATCCCTCATTATGCAAGCAGGTTCTTTGGCAGACGCTTCTGACTTGATCACTTTTATATCCTTATGCATATAGAGTCTAATCGTATCCATTCGTCCTCTCCCAGTTAGGATAACTACGCTTTAAGTGGAATTAATTTCGTGCATAATCTTATCGCCGCCCATATCTAATAGCGCGTTGCCCATTTCATTACCCAAGGCAACTGCATTGACTTTGTCTCCTTTTAATTCTTTTTTGTATAAGGTCTTTCCGTCAAGGCTTGCGACCAGTCCTCTTAATGTCATTTCATTACCTTCTATGGTCGCAAATGCGCCAATGGGAACATTGCAGCCGCCTTCAAGCTGAGTGACGACGGCCCTTTCCGCGTCCAAGGCGAGGTGCGTGTTTTCATCATCCATATCTGCCAGAAGGATCTGGTTGTCAACATCGTGTTTACGGGCTTCTATCCCCACTGCACCCTGCCCCATGGCTGGTAATAAAATTTCAGGGCTAATGATTTCTGAAATTTTATCACCCCAACCCAAACGAATAAGACCTGCCGTAGCAAGAATGATTGCGTCCAGGCCTTCTGTCTCCAGTTTCTTTATACGCGTTTCGACGTTGCCACGAAGGGGAATCAAATTCAGATCCGGACGGTAATGAAGCAATTGCGAAGCCCTCCTCAAACTGCCTGTCCCGATCTTTGCGCCCTTTGGCAAATCGTTTAGCTTTATGTTGTTTCTTGAAATCAAAGCGTCAAAAGGATTCTCCCTTTTTGTCACTGACGCGATACATAAAGCAAAGGGAAATTTTATAGGCATATCTTTCATGCTATGAACGGCAAAATCGACATCTTTTCTCAACAAGGCCTCTTCTAATTCCTTAACGAACAAACCCTTCCCGCCAATTTTAGCTAACGGAACATCCTGGATCTTATCTCCAGAAGTTTTTATGATGACAATTTCCACAGGAATATCCGGATTCCGTGATTCCAACTGGTCCTTAATCCAGTTAGCCTGCCACAATGCCAGGGGACTCCCCCTGCTACCAATTTTAATTTTTCGGGATTCCATTCAATCGTCCAAATGGAATAAATGACGAATAGCCTTTAAATAAACATGGCCATCCTTGGACTGGATTTTCTTTTTCAGGTTGATGGTAGGCTTATGCAGAATTTTGTTGACCAATGATTGGGTCAATTGATGGATGGCCTTCTGATCATTCTCAGAAAGATGAGAGAGGTTTTTGAGTGTTTTATCCACTTCATTTTTGCGCATCTCCTCAGCACGGTTACGCATTTCAATAATGGTGGGAACCACGTCCAAGGTGGAGAACCAATTGTTAAACTTAGTGACTTCCTCCTTAATGATCTCCATGGCATTTTCAGCTTCCTTCTGCCGTTCTTCCATATTTGCGTTAACCACATTCTGCAGATCATCAATATCATAGAGATAAACGTTCTCCAAATCGTTCACCTCGGGTGCTATATCCCTGGGAACAGCAATATCGATAAGGAATATCGGTTTATTTTTTCTTTTATGTATCGCCTGCTCTATCATTTCCTTATGAATGATGAATGTCGGTGCGGCAGTCGAAGTGATGACAATATCCGCCCGGTACAATTCCTCTTTAAAAGTATCAAAGTCCAGCGCGCATCCATTCAAGGTTTGGGCAAGGGCAATGGCTCGCTCATAAGTTCTGCTTGCGACGTATACCGTTTTAACACCGTAGGATATAAGGTGTTTTGCGGCTAGTTCTGCCATTTCACCCGTTCCCACCAGCATTACCGAGTGATTTTCCAAATCCTCAAAGATCTTTTTTGCCAGTTCCACTGCAGCGGAACTGATAGAAACTCCCCGTTCTGAAATCCCCGTCTCTTCTCTTACTTTTTTTGCAACATTGAAGGCCTTTTCAAACAACTGGTTCAAAACCAGGCCGGTTGAACTTAAAGCCCGGGCCGTGCTGTAGGCATCCTTCACCTGCCCCAGAATCTGAGCCTCCCCCAAAATCATCGAGTCCAAACTTGCGGAAACCCTGAAGAGATGTTCTATGGCCTGATTATCCCGGTAGCTGTAAAAATACTGATCCAGACTCCCCCGCGAAAGCCCATGGTAATCACTAATGAAATCTTTTAGCAGCTGAATACCTTGGTCAGAGTTTTCAACGCGGGCATAAATTTCAACCCGATTGCAGGTTGAGAGGATAATATTTTCAACAATTTCCGGGCAGCTGACCAAATGTTCCAGAGAGGCCTCTAACTTTACCTGATTGAAGGCAAGCTTCTCCCTGATTTCCACAGGGGTGGCCTTGTGGTTAACCCCCACCAGAACAAGATTAGACTCGGTTGATATCATAATATGTGTAAAAAATAAGTCCCAACAACTGTTACGAACCCAAGAATTGCCCCTTGAGCGGCTTTCTTACCTCGCAATCCTACAACCATTCTGCCAAAAAAAACGAGGCAATAAATCAACCAGGTTACCACTAACGGCAGAGTGCGTGTAAGATCCCAGGAAAAAAATGGCTGGTTCATTTCTGTGTTCTGAATGGACCCAGTCATAAAACCCAGGGTAAACAACGGAAACCCTATCATGATCACCTTGAAGTTCAAATCATCCAGAACCTCAAGGGAAGGCATTCTAAAATACATAATGCCGAGTTTTTTCGTTTTGACCTGATGTTCTTGAATCAAATACATAATTCCGGCGGCAAATGCGATTGAAAACGCCGCATACCCCATGATTGAAAGGGTTCGGTGCATGGTCAACCAGAAATGCACCTCCGACTCAGGAACCAAGGTCGTCTCTTTAGAAAGAAAAGCTGAAAATAATAAAACAACAAAAACCAAAGGGATAACAAAAGCCCCCAGATCCTTAATTTTATATTTCCACTCCGTTAAAATATAAACAACCACTATCAACCAAGACAGAAACAATGCCACCTCAAAAGAAGTGGTGTATGGCCCGTGACCTGTCTGACTGGAACGAATTCCTATTGTGACCGTATGGCAAACCAGACCAAACGCTACCGCCCACCCGGCAAGGGTCGAAACCAGCGGTCTCCGGTATGCCAGATAAACAAAATAACCCACCGAAGCCACGAGATAACTGAATAAAGACAGATTGAACGAAATTTTATCCATGGTTCGTTGATGACACAAAAAATCGAGATTTTAAAAGCTTGTCGTGTATCGTAACATTTTGTTTTCAGGGATTCAACGGCGAGTTCCGGGCCATACCCCTTATTACCCATTTTGGCAAAAAAGAAAAGGGAAATGGCAAAAATCAGTTAACCAAGGATGTACTCCTACGGGGCATAAGGATAAAGGTTAAATATCACAAATACCGATGGACACGGATTTATAAAGCTATTCCAGTGATTTTCAAGACTATAATAAATAGAGTGTCGATTCAGCGTACAATCTCTGGGACTTGGCTTTAACCCTCAATTATATTGATACCCATCTCAGTGACGGAGAGTGTACCGATGGTTGTGAAGGGAATACAAGTTAATCAACAGTTTTC
>Ga0066376_10002839_pt1 | contig 15903 bp, 24 predicted proteins | sample Knorr_S15_td_Bot_FD_77009 | JGI IMG/M metagenome (GOLD analysis project Ga0066376, IMG submission 77009) | Marine microbial communities from Southern Atlantic Ocean transect - Knorr_S15_td_Bottom_ad_5009_LV_A | ecosystem: Environmental > Aquatic > Marine > Oceanic | place: Southern Atlantic... | reverse complement strand
TATTAATTATGAAGTTTTAGAAAAAAATCTTCAACTTCCAATTTATAGATTTATATATGATTTTCTAGGAGCAAATAGAGGACAAAGTAGAACCTGGATCTTAAGAAAGATGCCGGTGTTTAAAGATATGTTTACTAAAGAAATTACCATAGATGAGCATTTCAATTTGCTAGGGATAACAAAAGTAGATGGAGAAAAGATTCTTAATTATCTTAGTAATGAAGGTAGTTTGGGTAATGGAAAACTATAAATTTTATCAAAGTAAATTATCAAAAAAATACATGAGTGGAGTAGTTCGTTCACATGAACGAATATCTAATTCTTCTGAAGTTTTTACTCCAGAAGAATACGTAGAAAAAGAATTAGACAAGTTAAATCAAAAATATTTTATTGACGCTTCTTTAACTTTGATTGATCCTTGTGCGGGCGATGGAAATATGTTGGCGATGATGCTGTTAAGACGGATTAAAAATGGAATTGACTTCGAAACAGCATTATCGACAATTTTTGGAGTAGAATTGCTCTGGGATAACGTTATCTTGTGCCGAGCCAGGCTCCTATGCGGCCGGACCGAGCTTGCACACATAGTCCAAAGAAATATAGTGGTCCACGATGCCCGAACTTACGACTATTCGTTTAACGGGACTAACAAAAATAACGATGAGATGATAAGAGACAGGTTATTTGAATAATATATATTGTAATTGAGATTTTTCATGACAGGTAAATATTAGTATGAGTTTTAACCCCTTTTTAGAAACATACAATCTATCGGAAGACGATCTGCTAGAAAAAATTAATACGTTAGCAGGTAAGATTAGTAGTGCAAGACGCAGTGGTATGTCCGGTACAATGATAGTTCAAATGGAACAAATGTATCACCAATTAAATGATGAATACTATTTTCGTTTACAAAAACACCAACCAAATCCTGAGGATGAAGTTATCGAAATTGGTACAATAGAAGGGGAAGACCCAAATGAATAATTGTCTTTGTAGGAGTAAATTATTATGCATCATCCAAGTAAGAACCTTGTTTTAAAACCTAAAGAATTAGAGGGAATAGTAAAAAAGACGCTCGATAAACAATTCCCAGATGAAAACGAATTGAAATTGTTTATAACGTTTGCGTTATTAAAACTGTCAAGTGCAGGGTTAATGGATCCAAGACTTGATGTTTGGTTAGATGACGTAATTAATGAGTTTTTAATTATACAATATGAGGAAGAATCTAAAAAAGATGCTAATAAATGATAATTTCGTAACCTACAGTTCAGAGTTTTTAGCAACTCGATATGTTAATAGTATAATAGAACCTGTAGAATTCCATGTTGAAATACATTTTCAATTTGGTCCCTATGCTGATGACACGAAAGATGAACCGAGTTTAGCATATAATAAATTAGGATTTTTTATTGAACATGTTTTACATAAGAGTATGTTTATATCATCAGAGCAGGCAAATAGATTTTGGTTATTAGAGAATATTAAGGAAAATATTAATACAAATTATGTAATATTCCCAGAAGAGCCGTATGACGATATTATTACTAGGGTTTTATTTTATAAGTTGCAAGCAATTAGTTTTCCTGGATTAATGATATTAGATATATCATGCTGGTCAAATAGTACTAAGTTAAATTTTCATTTTCCTGGCGAGGAAGAGTGTACTTTACCAGGAATAAATGATTGGATTGGCAAAATAGCGTTTCATGATCAGCCTTGGTGGCATAGGGATGACTGTGATACTATAGATTTTAAGCCAAAAGACAAAAAAGAACTTGACAACCCCCCGGTGAATAGTGTAAACTTTAGTATTATACATGATATTATGGACGGAGAAAGTATTGTGGGAGAAGTTGTTGAGTTATCAAAGTTCCGGCCACAAATTGTAGAATGATAAAAAATTCCTTAGGACAGATAGTATTAAATTCCAACGATTGTATGGAATTATTATATAATGACTATGATATAAACAATATTATAGTTAATATTGATACCGACATTGATCTATTTAATAAATATACGCATATAATGAATAATAGTTGGCCGAAGTTAAAAGCCAATGATGTAGTAGATTTAGATAATATTGTTAATTTTGATAAGTTAAACCAAACCAAATGGTTTATGCCAGATGAATATAAAAATTTGGATATTGTTAATTATTTAATGGAGAAAGCAAGGCAACAGACACATACGATACATTATTTACGAACCGAAGCCGAGTTACAAGTTTATGACGAACGCGGCCTTTTAGATTTATTAAGATTTCTTGTATATTTTGTAGATATAATGAGAAGTAATAATATAGTTTGGGAGTTGGTAGAGGATCAAGTGTATCAAGTTATGCTTTATTTTTAATTGGTATTCATAAAGTTGATAGTATAAAATATAAGCTCGATTTTAACGAGTTTTTAGTAGGAGATAAAAATGGTAGAACGTAAAACAGCACAAGGCCATATTTTAGATATGGAAGCATTAATGGCTGAACATCAAGATACAATTGCTGCCGGTAATGCAGGAACAAATGCTAGAGGTGATAAGTTAGGGCCGGGCGGTAAAATTATTGAAACGGTTCAAGAAGCGGCAGATGCATATTATGAAGATAATCCTAAAGCAGTTAAAACACAAAGCATTAAAGATGATCTTCCAACAATACAACCAGATAATATATCACTAGATGATACAGGATCAGATGTTCCACAAATGCAAAAACAAGAATTTGACGACTGGGTAGACCCTGAAGATACAGTTGAAACACCAACTGGAAAAGTTACAACAGAAGAAGATAGAGAAATTGCTTCTGGTGATGCAAAAAAGCAAAAAAAGGCAACTCTTGCAAAAGCAAAAAAGAGTATTGACGAAATTTACAAGTAAGGAAATTATAAATGAAAGTCCGAGCAATCACGGATAAAATACTTGCTACAAACCTTGAAATGGGAGAGCGTACTACGGTCGGAGGTATTATCATTGCAGATGATAATATGAAAACACGGGGTATCCGACCACGCTGGTGTCAAGTCTATAGCATAGGAAATAGATGTATTTTTAAAGATGAGATAAAAGTAGATGATTGGATTTTAGTTGATCACGGCAGATGGACATTGGGAATGAAGTATCAAGGAATATGGATTTGGCAAATTGACCCCGATGGTGTTATTATGCATAGTGAAACAAAACCATCGGCCAAAAACATGGGAAGCGTAGGTAATCCTAACCTCGACCTTAATGTCAAATTAATGAATTAATGAAAGTGAGACTAATGATATGAAGTTACCAGAGATTAGTAAGCCTACTGGTTTGAGTACAACAGGCTTAGCAGGTATTGTATTAATGGTATTACATATTACAGCATATTTAACAGGTTGGGCATGGCCGCTACTATATGTTCTTTTAATTTTAATGGGTATCGGCCAAGAAAATAAAAAGCAAAAATAATGAAAGAATTATGGGTAGAAAAATACCGACCAACAAAATTGACTGAGTATGTGTTTCGTGATGATGTACAGAAAAGACAAGTACAGTCGTGGGTGGACAGTGGTGCAATCCCTCATTTGTTGTTTAGTGGTGCACCGGGTGTAGGTAAAACAACACTTGCAAAAGTATTGTTACATGAACTAGGAGCCGATTGGGGAGATGTGTTAGAAATCAATGCAAGCCGCGAACGAGGTATTGATGTAATACGTGAAAAAATTACTAACTTCTCTAGCACACTTCCCTTTGGTGAATTTAAGTATGTTATACTTGATGAAGCAGATTACACTACAGAGGGCGCACAGGCGGCGCTACGCGGTGCTATGGAGCAATATGCTAACTCTGTTCGCTTTATATTAACATGTAACTATCCTCATAGGATTATTCCAGCAATACATTCTCGTTGTCAAGGCTTTCATATCGAACGGCTAGATGAAACAGATTATATGTTACGCTTAGGAGAAGTCTTAGCAAACGAAGATATTGAATTTGATATTCCAATGTTGGAATTATATGTAAAGGCGTCATATCCAGATCTACGTAAGTGTATTAATATGTGTCAAATGAATGCACAGACTGGAAAATTAATTTCTCCACATCAAAGTGAAAATGGTGTTCCAGATTATAAAATTAAAATGGTAGAATTATTTCAATCAGGTAAAATTAAAGAAGCACGTAAATTAATTTGTAGTAAAGCAAGGCCTGAGGAGTATGAAGACATTTTTAAATTTTTGTATCGTAACTTAGAGTATTGGGGAGATACAGAAGAAAAACAAAATGATGCTATTTTACTTATTAGAGATGGATTAGTTAAACATACAACTTGTGCCGATCCAGAAATTAATTTGGCCGCCTGTTTAGTACAATTAGAAGCATCACGTAACATGATTTAGTCAAATAAATAGTAGATGGATCTAGAATATATTCTTCAATCAGACAAATTATTATTTGAGCAAAAAAATAAATGGAAAGAATTGGATGAGTTTTTTAAAACTAATTCAAAGTATTATAAATCTATTGATAATGAAGATACGGCCTTTCTTGTTTATCCCGGCGGCGCCGGTGGCGATTTTATTCTTAACACTTTTTTTATTGACAGCCTAGACAAGAGTAAATATAATTTATTAAACCATTATCCAACAATATCTAAGAACAGATATTGGTCGCATACAGCATCGATGGTATTAACAACATTAGTAAATCCAGTTTTAACTTCAAATAATGTTTTTTTCCAGAAAACATTAAAAGTTCCTAATATTTTTTCTGAGTATGATGATGATAATTTTAAGAAGAATATTTCAGAAAAGGCCAAATTAGCTGATTTTAAGTTAAATTATTTTAAGATACATTCATTACCAGTCATTCCTTATTTTTATTATAAAAATTTTGAAAAAGTAAAAGTAATTAACATTATACCAGATGTCACTTGGATTGAATTTTGTGAATTACTTAGTATTGCTAAACTAAAAATAGATGAGATATTAAGTACAGTAGACCCAATATTTTTTAGATCTTCATCAGAACAGCAGACATCGATGAAAAATGTATTTAAATATGTGAAAAATTTATTAGAGTCGAAGGAAAATTTTAAGTTAATTTTTCCATTAATTGCTCAAGCAATTGTTATTAATATTAATAATGTTGATAATATTATTGAAAAAATAATAAAGTCATTAAAAACTTATCAAGGGGATCATGGCGTAATTGGGACAGCATGGCAAGGTAAAGTATTATATCACAAGGGTATTCAGGACCGTCACAAAGCAAACTGTGTTAAACAAGTAAACGGCAAACCATGGTCAGGTATGTTAGATTTTTTATCAGATAATCAAATGTATAATATTTCATATGGGGATCTTTTTTGTAATCAAAATACTAAAATTATAGCACAATTAATGGAAGTATATAATTCGCCCCAGCCTATTGAATATTATGCAGCACAATTAAAAGCATATCATGAAAGGAACTTAGAGTTGAGTAGTAATCTTAATGATGAGATAATTTTAGCATTGGAGATATTAACGCATGAACACAAAGGTTCTTGAACAGTTAGAATTAAGTTTTCAAAACTCTCCTCAATTACTCCGAAGTAGTCTTAAATTACAACAAATTATACAAGGAACGTTTGGTGTATGGATTGATGATGTTAGTTTTAATAATCTAGGTGAGTTAGTCGAACGTATCGATGCTAAAGTATTGGAAAAATATTTTAGTGAAGTTTGGCAATCTAGAACTAAAAAATACAAGTATAGTGGATTAACTTTAATAGATGAAATAAACAATTTAAATCCAAAAGCAGTATTAGATGTTGGTTGTGGGTTTAACGAATTTAAAGGAAAGATACATAATCTTATTGGTATAGATCCTTATAATAACAAAGCAGATATTGAAGTAAAGATAGAGGATTATACTCCGACCCAATTGTTCAATGTAATAATATGTTTGGGTTCGGTTAATTTTGGTTCTACAGATAAAATTTTTACTGAACTTGAGTGTATTGTTAATATTACTGCACCTAACGGTAAAATATATTTTAGAGTAAATCCAGGTTTATCTCACACTCCACCTGAATCTAAATGGATTACGTTTTATCCATGGACATCAACTTTTATAATTAACTCTGCTGACTTTTTGGGTGTTGATGTTTTAGAAATACGTAACGATTCACATGGAAGACTGTATTTCGTTTGGGCAAAAACATAAATAATAGTATAAGTTAACGAGTGTTAACTCTCGCGAGTGCGTAGTATATTTTAAAGGAAACACACATGGATATTGCAAATATATTTCCGTTGTTTTCTCCTAGTACTGGAATAGTTGTCTTAATGGTTTATGGGTTATTTGCATTAGCAATGACTCTCTGGTATTCGCGAGGATATAACGATACAAAAACATCATTTTTAGTAGCACGTCGAGAATTGAACACGTTTCAAGGATCGTTAAGTGTTGCGGCCGCATGGCTATGGGCGCCTGGGTTGTTTATATCAACGCAACAGGCGTATGTAAATGGACTAGTAGGACTATTCTGGTTCTGCTTAGGCAACTTCTTAACATTAGGAGCATTCGCCTATTTTGCTAAACGATTGCGCGAAAAAGCACCAACGGGGTTTACATTCTCCGGATATTTACGAGATAAATTTTCAGGCAGGGTGCAAGGACTGTTTGTTGTAGAGATGATGCTGTTAGCAATTTGTGCGTTTGCTATTAACTTATTAGCAGGGTCAAAGACAGTAGAAATACTTACAGGTATAGATTATACACTAGCAACATTTTTAATGGCTGGCGTAGCAATACTATATTCATTCCGTACTGGTCTTAAAGCAACTGTAATCACAGAAGTAATTAAGATACTTATAGTATGGACTGGTGTAATTATATTAGTACCGTGGGCAATATCGGCCGCGGGCGGTTGGGACGTTGTAGTAGCAGGACTTGGTGGACGTACAGGATTAGGCGGAAGTATATTTGGTACACCGTTTGCTTGGGGCATATTTACAGGCTTTGGAGCGGCGGCATTCTTAGGACACATGGGTGGGCCATGGGGTGACAATAGTTTTTATCAACGTGCGTTCTCAATTAAAAAGAACTGCATTATTCCATCATTTATAATTGCAAGTTTTGTTTTTATAGTAATTCCAATATGTATGGGGCTGTTAGGATTTTTGGCCGCTGGTGCAGGACTTGACATTCCCGATTCAATGGTAGGTGTAACTAATGCAATTACCATAGGTACATTTTTACCAACAAGTGCGGCAATAGTGTTTATGTTTATGGTGTTTGCTGGATTAATTGCTATACTTGATTCACAATTTGCAAGTGTAGCAAACATGACAGGACACGACATTTTTAATGCATTTAAGAAAGGGACAGATGATAAACAGGTAATTAATTATGCAAGAGGTGGAATGGTTATTCTTGCAATAGCAGGTATAGGTGTAGCAAATATCCCAGGTATGCAATTGGTATACTTGTTCTTATTTTTTGCTGTATTACGAGCATCTGTATGGTTACCTTCAATGATGGCATTAGTAAGACCAGCATGGGTAACTGAACGAGGAATGTTTTGGGGTATAGCAATTCCAGCAACAGTAGGGGAGATACTATTTGTTGCAGGTAAGTTAGGTTATAGTGATACCGCATTTACAGGAGTGCTAATAGCGATCTTTGGATCACCGGCGTTAGTGTTTATTATAAGTAGGATGGATAATGCCCGACTCACACAAACGAACGTTAGTTAAAACAGTTATATGGCGAGCATTTAATTTTATATATTGGCCAGTAATTGGATACACTGTAACAGGATCATGGAAAGATACAGGCCTCCTAACAATAGGTGCCTTTGTTGGTATGTTTTTGTATTATGGTTATGAAAGGATATGGAATAAAATAAAATGGGGGAAGGAATAGTGCATCCAAGTATGCTAATAGTAACTGGGCCACAAGGATCTGGTAATCATATGTTTGCTAAACTTTTTAACTTACATAAAGATGTATATGGATGGAACATGCCAAAATTTTGGGTAGGACATCACACAGAGCCGTTTGCTGAACTTTGGTGGGATACAAGTAAAATAAAAGATTTTGATTGGGATCAAAAAGAATATTATACAACAAGTATTAGTTGTCCTTATTTTAAAAATAAAGAACCACAAATACCAAAATATAAAAAGTTTATTACTGAAGTAGAAAAATATTGTGATGTTTCTATTGCTATTATTGGTAGGGATAGAACTATATTAGAATATGAACAAACTCGTGTTCGTAAAAGACATACTACTCCGCTTGCACTTAAAGAGTTTGAATATCTTTATACGTTAAATCCTTATTTTTTATCAATGGAATTGGCTTTTTTATACAGAGAAAATTATATAAGACAAGTAGGTAATGATTTAAATTTTCCAGTAATTGATAATCCAAAAATAATTAATAAAGCATTAAACGATGAATCTAATAAGAAGTATATACACGAAGTTGATGAACAGCCATTAGATTTAGAGATATACCAAGCGAGCCATATTGACTCATAAAATAAATACAAGTGAGGTGAAATATGACATTAAGTTTTAAAAAAATGACCAAGGCCCAATTAGAAGAATATGGGCGTTCTTTGGGTATCGAACTTGACAAGAGATTAAAAAAGTCTGTTCTTATATCGCAGATACAAGAATTTCTTGAGGCACCACAAACTGTTGAGTCTATTGAAACTAGACCAGATAGGGTACACGCTATAAAAGAAGCGCCAAGTGATGTGCAAGAAATTATCAATTCATTTCCGAATTACACCGGAGATAACAACGAAGAGATGAGCAGTTTTGTAATGAAAGCACTTGGTAAACTTTCAGGCAGTGGCAGAGTTAAGTTTGGCCCAGTTGGTAACGAATACCATATAATAATTGGTGATAAGACATACAAATTATAAAATGAACTATGGCGACCTTAGAAGAGAATTCTCTTCGAACTTATAGAAAGAGGAACAAAATGCAATTTGGGAAGGTAATTTTAACGGATGCCGATGGTGTTTTATTAGATTGGGAATACGCATTCCACAATTGGATGATAGAAAAAGGCTATAAACCTATTAGAGGTTTTAAAAAATTATATCATATAAATGTAAGATTTGATTTAAAAAAGAAAGAAGGCCAGCAATTAGTTAACCAATTTAATGAAAGTGCCGCAATAGGATATCTGCCTTCCTTGAGGGATTCTATTAAGTATGTAAGAAAATTACATGAAGAACATGGATATGTTTTTCACGTAATTACTTCGTTAACTAAAGAAAGGTTTGCTGTTCAAGCAAGACGAAAAAATCTTCATAGTTTATTTGGTATTAATGCTATTGTAAGATTAATATCTTTACAAAGCGGTGGTGATAAAGATGAAGCACTGGCAGAATATAAAGATAGTGGATGTTGGTGGATCGAAGATAAACCAGCAAATGCTGATTTGGGTTTAAAACTTGGTCTTAAAAGCATTTTAGTCGAACATAACCATAATAAAGCATATGATGGTGATGCTTATGTTGTTAAAAAATGGAAAGAAATTTACGACTTAGTCACTGCCGCCGATACGATCTAAAATGATAAATACTTACGTAATGGCAAAAGACAATACATTTATTAGAGATGCAGTTGAAAACATTAACCGTATTAACGGAAATGAAACCCTGTTGGATCTCTTGTTAGAATTTGAGAAAATTTTAGACGAAACTGGCATTTATGCTTATAAGAACTGGTCAATTGGTGAAGTAGTCGAAGGCCCTCTTTTAGAAAGACATTGGTTTAGCGTAACATTAATGTATCCTTATAAGAATATGCCGGATCCAGATGCTATGCGTAGACTAACTAAACAAGGTTGTACTGTTGACTATGTTAAGGAACAAATAGAAATTCCTGTTAAAGTTAAAAGTTTAGCAGATATCGCAGATTTACAATCAAAAACACCAAAAACAGAAAAGAAAGATATATGGTTAGTAAAGATTGAAATGCCTCGCAGATTTATTGAAAACTTTGACGATAGAAGTTTAGAAATATCTGGTAAAGATATTGATATGCAAGCTCTCAATCAAGCATATGATGAGGGATTGAATGATCAGAACGCCGCTCAACAGCAAGGACAAGATGTACAAGTTGATGCAACAGCGGATATGGGAGCACCAATAGATGCAGAACCACCGCCAGCTTAAAGAAGGTCTTCGCGAGAATGATCTTAGAGATACAGTACTTAAAGAAATTTCAATTGATTTATTTCAGCCGCGAGCTGGCGACGAAAATAATGTTATTGTTGTTGGTTTTGAGATTATCGACGAAGGACCAGCAAGAGATTTAGAAGAATTTATGCGCCATGGCTATGTAGATTTAATTGATACAGATGTTAGTCCCGGCCCGACAACTGAAGGTACTTATATGGTTTTTTGTGAATTCAAACGCGATAAGTCCTTTCCATTACAGTTTTTAAAATTACTTACAGATATTAAAAATGTTGTAGCAATCAATGAATGGAAGTTTAAAAGTTATCCTCGCAAAGAGTTAGTAGAACTAACACCCGAAAATCTCTTAACTGAAGTTATATTAGATGATGAAAAATATGCTTCGGCAAAAGATATGCACGATAGGGAAGCGGCCGCAGAAAGTTTTGTTGTAGATGACTTGGCCCGCGATCATTTTATTTCGGAAGGACGTTTTCATATTAATACAAATGATAAACATACCTTACCACGTACAATAAGTTATGAAATATACACTGTTGGTAGTATAGAGGTTCTTTTAGAATCTGATATTATAAAGAATAAACCAATAAGATTTGATCAACCACGTATTTTAAGGTTGCAAAAGATGTTCGGACCGTGCTATAATGTAAACAATATAGGCAAATATATTGTAGTGCAGAATAGTCATGGACAAGCAATGGCCTTAAAATCCGAGTATGATAAGAGTGTATCTAAATAGTAACTATAATAAAACATATTCTTTAATTGACGATTGGGAAGCCGAGCGTTTACCTTATGTTGCAATAATACGAAATCCTGGAGTGCCATATACAATTGTACAATGGTGTGAAAACAATTGTACCGGAAAATGGTCTTGGTGGTTTGATGATGATCATGCTTATATAGGATTTGAAAAAAGGGCTGAGGCATTTATTTTTAAATTAGTAATGCCGTTAGGAGGAAGTAAGTAATGTTTTTCGGTAGATTACAACTATATTTAATTATGGGTTTACTATTAGCCGGACTTGTTGGCGTAGCCTATTTTTATTATACGGATACTCAAAACAAATTAATATCGGCCGCCGAACAAAATGCGTCCTATTTGGCTAAGACAGCATTACAAGAAGTAACAATTAAACAATTAAATGCTGATGTTTCTCGAAGTAATCACATTTTGGCACAACTTCAGAATGAATTTGCTGACTTCCATAGAGATTATAATATCCTTGAAAAGAAGTTTAATAAAGTAAGTAAAAACTTTGGTACTAGAGATATTGGTAAATTAGCAGAACGTAAACCCAATCTTATAGCCAGGGTAATTAATAATGCAACTAAAAATGCATTACGTTGTTTTGAAGTGTTAGCCGGTGCACCGTTAACTGAAGCAGAACTTAATGCAAATAAAAGGAGCGAATATAATGCCGAGTGTCCTAGCATTCACCCTAATTATAGCCCTGACAACTAGTATACTTGTAGGTTGTGCGGGGAAAGAACGTATTACTATTCTTAGTGAGCCAATACAACCGGTGCCACTTAATACTCCCCAAGTGAGAGAATTAGATTTAAGTAAAATTGAATGGTTTGTAGTTACCCCAGAGAATATTGAAGAAGTATTTGCAAAACTTCAAGACCAACGAAAAGATATAGTATTATTTGCTTTAACTGATGATGGTTATAAAGCAATGAGTCTTAACTTTGCACAAATACGTGAATTGCTTGCACAACAACAAGCAATTATTAAAGCATATAAAGAATATTACAATCGTACTCAAACAGCAATTGATAGTCAACGAGATGATTACAATAAGAAATTAGAGGATACTTTAAAGTCAAAGAAAACCGATACTGGCTTTAGTTTTGAGTTTCTAAATATGTTTAAGAAAGACTAACTATTACAATGGTAGACTATTATGATGCTTTGGGTATAAAAGAAGATGCATCCAATGCTGAGATTAAAAAGTCTTTTCGTAAACTAGCACAAACACATCATCCGGATATGGGTGGCAACGAAGAAAAATTTAAAAAGATAAACGAAGCGTATGACACTTTAAAGGATTCAAAAAAGAAAGAAGAATATGATAACATGCGAAATTGGCAATCAAGGGATGGAAATTTTACATCTGGTTTTCCATTTCAAGATTTAGGCGATATACCAGGCGGACTTGGAGCAGTTTTTCAGCATGTATTTAATGAAGGTTTTGGTCCAGGCCGTGGCCAATCAAATAGAGCAATAAATGTTCAGTTAGATGTTACATTAGAAGAAATTTATAAAGGCGTTGAGAAGCAATTAGAGTTACAGTTGCCAAATGGGCAAGTACGTTCTGTAAATGTTAGTATACCTGCTGGTATACAACATGGTACTAGAATACGTTATGCAGGTTTAGGTGAAATCAGCCATCCACAATTTCCTACCGGAGATCTAATACTTGTTATTAATGAATTACATAAAAAAGATTGGCAAAGGGAAGGCGATGATTTGGTCACTATAGCAACAATGGATGTTTTTGATGCTATATTAGGTTGTGAATTACATATTTCACATTTAGATGGAAAATTATTAAATGTAAAAATTCCTACTGGAACTCAATCAGGGCAACGTATTAGAATTAAAGGCAAAGGAATTGTTAATACAAATACACGTAATATAGGTAATTTATTTTTAATTACAAATGTTATAATACCAGACGGAAATAGATTAAATGCAGAACAAAGGACATTAGTTAAGGAGATTAAGATCCTTAGGTCAAAAACACGATAAATATTATTAATATGGAATTAGTTATACATCCAAATAAAGTATTACGTCAAAAATGTATTGAGGTTAATTTTGATGAAGTTGATAAATCAGAACTCGAAGATATTGGTAGACAAATGCTAGAAATTATGTATAATAATAATGGTGCAGGATTGGCACATCCTCAAGTTGCCGGTAATAGTAGAATATTTGTTATGGGAGATAAGGATTTTAGTAGAATTATTATAAATCCGGTAATTGAGAAACAAAGTATTATGACCGAAGCAGAACAAGAAGGATGTTTAAGTTTTCCTAATTTGTGGATGCCTGTAAAAAGAGCAAAAACAATATTAGCAAAATGGGATTCAATTGATGGCAAAGTACAACGAGAATTTTTCAGCAACTTCAAAGCACGGTGTTTTCAACACGAGTTAGATCATTTAAATGGTATTAATTTTAATGAACGTGTATCAAAATTAATATTAAATATGGCGATGAAAAAACAAAGGAAAAAGAATAAGCATGGCAGATAGGATTGAATTAATAATAAGCAGAGCAGTTGATATGGCTCGAGAGAACAGTCATGAATATGTTACTCTTGAGCATATTTTATATAGTTTATTACAAGAACAAGATGTAGGTGCCGTGCTTGAAAAATCTGGCGGCAATGTTGCACCTTTAACAGAAGATGTTGGTAACCATATCAAGTTTGATAAAAATGATATTAAAGTAGAATTATCAAGTGCTCCTCGTAAAACTCAAAGTTTGGAACGTGTTTTTCATCGTGCATTAACACAAGTTATTTTTAGTGGACGTAAACAATTAGAACCAAAAGATGTATTAGTAAGTATATTAAGTGAAGGAGAAAGTTATGCTTGCCATTTTCTAACAAAACATGAAATTAATAAAGAGAAATTAATTGAGGCATTAACTAAAGAGAAAATGGGTGAGAGTACAGAAGAAATAGAGCAATGGTGTACTAATCTTAATCGAGAAGCCGAAGAAGGTAAAATTGATCCGCTTATAGGACGTGAAAACGAAGTTCTAGCATTGCAAGAAACAATGGCTAGACGTAGAAAGAATAATGTAATTTTAGTAGGCGAAGCAGGCGTTGGTAAAACAGCAATTGCCGAAGGCCTTGCTAAAAAGATAGTCGACGGCGAGGTTCCTAAATTACTTGCAGATAAAGAAGTATGGAGCATTGACATTGGAGCAATGGTTGCAGGTTCAAAGTATAGAGGTGATTTTGAAGAACGCATTAAACTTGTCTTGGAACAATTAGTAGCAAAAGGAAATGCTATTATGTTTATTGATGAGATACATCAAATTCTTGGAGCAGGAAGTGCAGGGCAAAGTAATATTGATGCCGCCCAATTATTAAAACCAATTTTAAGTAAAGGCGATATACAAGTTATTGGTGCAACAACATATGAGGAATACCGTAAGCACGTAGAAAAAGATAGAGCGTTAATGAGACGCTTCCACAAACTCGATATTCCAGAGCCGAGCATTGAAGATACTAAAAGAATTATGCGCGGCCTCCAGCCATATTATGAAGTATTTCACAATATTAAATTTGATAGTAAAGCATTAGATTATGTTGTAGAAGTTACAGACAAATATATTCAAGGACGTTACTTGCCAGATAAAGCAATTGATGTTATGGATATGGCAGGAGCAAAAGTTCGTTTGTTTAACTCTGATAAAAAAGAACCAACAGCAATTACTGTTAAAGACTTAGAAAAAATTGTTAGTAAATTGGCTAACTTGCCAATAGAAGTTATTGATAAAGATGAAACCGATACTTATGAGCATCTAGAAGTAAATTTACAAAAGGGTGTGTTTGGACAAAGCAAAGCATTGACGGTTTTAACAGATGCAATACTTGTTAACAAAGCAGGCCTGCGCGAACCTAACAAACCAATTGGCAGTTTCTTATTTGTTGGACCAACTGGCTGTGGCAAAACCGAAACAGCAAAACAATTAGCAGAGAGTCTTGGAATTGATCTGTTACGATATGATATGTCAGAGTATATGGAAAAACATTCAGTAAGTAAACTTATTGGTGCACCTCCAGGATACGTAGGGTTCTCAGAAGGTAGTGTAGGATCCGGGCAACTTATTAATGATGTAGAGAAAAGTCCAAACTCTGTTTTGCTATTAGATGAAGTAGAGAAGGCCGCGCCAGAAGTATTACAACTGTTATTACAAGTCATGGATGATGGTAAGTTAACAAGTAGTGACGGCAAAACGGTTAATTTTTATAATACAATTATTATTATGACATCTAACTTAGGTGCAAGTGAGATGGAACAAAATGCAATAGGATTTGGATCGCAGATTAGAGTTGGCGAGGATGACAAAGCAATTGAATCATTCTTTGCACCAGAGTTTAGAAATCGACTCGATGCTACAGTAAAATTTGAACGATTAACAGGAAAAGTTATACTGTTAATTGTAGATAAGATTCTTAATGAAACAAATACCTTGCTTAAAAATCGAAACATTAAAATCTCACTGCGAAAAGAAGTTAAACTTTGGTTAAGAGATAAAGGATATAATGAAACAATGGGTGCAAGACCTCTAAAGAGATTATTTGAAGAACGTATTAAGAAACCATTAAGTAGAGAAATACTTTTCGGTCGACTAAAAGATGGCGGCAAGGTTCGCGTATCATTAGTTGACGGCGAGTTAAATTTTGAGTATAATTAGATGTTTAATGACCACTACCCAGATGTAACAGGTAAAATATTACCAGTTCAAAAATTATATTATGCAGGAACAAGAGGCCGGCCTGGATATCCATTTAAAATAGTATTCAAACGTTGTAAGACAACGTACTGGCGAACTTATAATGTTTTTTATCCGCGCGGCCCGATGCGCCGAAATCGTGGAGAAAAGCCAATAGCTATTCCTGAATTAATTGATATGGAAACACAAATGAGTGCTTGGCTTAGAGACAAGTATAATAAATTTCCATTTCATAGTG
>Ga0066376_10002838_pt1 | contig 15907 bp, 14 predicted proteins | sample Knorr_S15_td_Bot_FD_77009 | JGI IMG/M metagenome (GOLD analysis project Ga0066376, IMG submission 77009) | Marine microbial communities from Southern Atlantic Ocean transect - Knorr_S15_td_Bottom_ad_5009_LV_A | ecosystem: Environmental > Aquatic > Marine > Oceanic | place: Southern Atlantic... | reverse complement strand
GAGGTGTTCGAGCCCTTCGCCCATGGCCGCGGCGCCAGCAGCACGATGCCGCAAAAGCGCAATCCGGTGTCCTGCGAATTGCTGATCGTCGCCGCCAAGGCGGTGCGCCAGAACGTCGCCATGATGCTGGACGGTATGCTGCACGATCACGAACGGGCGTCGGGACCGTGGCAGGTCGAATGGCTGGCGCTGCCCCAGGCGTTCATTCTGAGCGCCGGGGCGCTGGGCCAGGCCCGGGTCATGCTGGACGGGCTGATCGTCGACAAGGCGCGCATGCTGCGCAATCTGGAACTGACCAACGGCATGATCGTATCGGAAGCGGTGATGATGGGGCTGGCGCCGCATATCGGCCGCCAGACCGCCCATGATCTGGTCTATGACGCCTGCCGCGACGCGGTGACCGGCAACCGCCCGCTCTATGACGTGTTGGCGGAAATGCCGGCAGTGACCGATAAATTGTCGCTCGCCGCTATAAAGTCGCTGTGCGATCCGGCCAATTACACCGGACTGGCCGGAGAGATGGTCGACCGGCTGCTGAACAAGGCAACGGCGCCGAAAACCCTAGCACAATGAGTGAATCGCCGGTTGGCCGACGCCTGCCGTGGTCAAACGTGAAATACGAAGCGCCAGCATCCTCAGGGACGGGCGGATCGTGTTCAATGTCGCTGGTAACAAATATCGAATTGTCGTGTGGATAAACTATGGCTACCGTGTTGTATATATACGTTTTATCGGCACACATAAGCATTACGACAAAATCGATGCACAAACTATTTGAAGGAATTACGCCATGGAAATCTCGCCGATCCGCAATCATCGGGATTACCGCCGGACGTTGAAGGAGATCGACGGGCTGATGCTGGCGCGCCGCCATACCAGCGACGGCGACCGCCTCGACGTTTTGGCGACCCTGGTCGAGGCGTGGGAAGCGAAGCATTATTCGCTCGGCCTGCCGGACCCGGTCGAAGCCATCAAATATCATATGGAGCAAAACGGTCTGGCGGCCAAAGACTTGGCGCCCTATATCGGCGGCCGCAACCGGGTGTATGAAATTCTCAACCGCAAACGGCCGCTGACGCTCAAGATGATCCAGCGGCTGCATAACGGGCTCGGCATACCGGCAGAATCGCTGATTCGGTTATCGAACGGCCGGGCGGCTTAGAGGCGCGCGATAGCGCTACCTCTGGCTCGGCATGTGTGGCACGATTGCCTGGCAATCGAGGGGGAAAACGGCAATGGGCGCAATCGGCGTGCGGGATGCAGGCAGCTGGGTCGATAGCGACGGCGGCACCGTCAGCCGGGAGATTTTCGCCGATCAAGGCGTGTTCGACCGGGAACTTGAGCGCGTCTTCGCCCGCACCTGGCTGCTGGTCGGGCATGAAGGGCTGATTCCCGAACTGGACGACTATTTCGTCTCCCGCATGGCCACCGATTCGGTCATCGTGACCCGCAACCGGCAGAACGAAATTCTGGTCTTTCTCAATAGCTGCGCCCATCGGGTCATGCGGCTGTGCCGCTACGACCAGGGCAATACGCCAAGTTTCACCTGTCCCTATCATGGCTGGAGTTATTCGACCGACCGCGACCGGGTCGACGAGCCGGGCGCGCTGGTCGGCGTGCCCCATTTCGCCGAATCCTACGGCGGCGTGCTGGACCGCACGAAATGGGGCTTGGCGCGCGCGCCCAACGTGGCCGTCTATAAGGCTACGATCTGGGCTAATTGGGATCCCGAAGCGCCGTCTTTTTTCGACTATCTGGGCGATATGCGGCGCTATCTGGGTTTCGCGCTGGATCACCGGGACGGGCGGCCCGGCGGCTCGGAAGTCATTGCCGGGGTGCAGAAATGGCGGGTCAACTGCAACTGGAAATTCGTTGCCGAGAATTTCGCCGGCGATCTGTATCACGAAATCTCGCACCGGTCGGTCGACAAGGTCGGCATCGGGCCCAGCGGCGGCCCCGGCCGGCGCGACCAACAGGGCACGCGCGTGACCATCGGCTTCAGCGACCTTGGCCACGGCGTGCTGGGGGAACTGCCCCACACCGTGGAGCCGGACTATGTCCCGATCTATACCAACCATCGCGAGGTCGAAGCCTATTACCGCAAACTGCACAAGACGCGGGTGCGCAATCTGGGCGACCGGCCGCGGGTTTTCATGTCGGTGGGTACGGTCTTTCCCAACATGTCGTTTCATGGCCGGCAGCCGCGCACCCTGCTTATCACCCATCCGGTTGGACCGAACGAATCCGAATTGTGGCGCTTCTATCTGGTCGATGCCGACGCGCCGGCCGCGGTCAAGGATGCGGCGCGGCGGTATTATCTGCGCTATTCCGGCCCCGGCGGCATGACCGAGGCCGACGACATGGAAAACTGGGTCTATGCCAGCGCCGCCGCCCAGGGCGCGGTTGCCCGCCGGCGCAATTTCAACTACCAGCTCGCTCTGGGCCAGGCCAGGCCGGCGCCGGGGCTTACCGGCGCGGTCGAAAGCGGGTCGTATTCGGAAGAAAACGCGCGGATTTTCTATCGCCGCTGGGCCCAGTTCATGAATCGGGAGGATTGAGGACACACGATGGCGGATGCAAAAGAATCAACCGGGGCGCGGCGCATCCGCGCCGACACCGGGCGCTATTACGAGGATTTCATCGTCGGCGATATCTATGAACACCGCCCCGGCCGGACCATTACCGAGGCCGACAATACCTGGTTCACCTTGCTGACGATGAACCAGCATCCGATCCATTTCGACGCCGAATACGCGGCCAAGAGCGAGTTCGGCAAGCCGCTGGTGAACAGCGCCCTGACCCTGGCGTTCGTGGTCGGGATGAGCGTCGCCGACACCAGCCAGAAGGCGGTCGCCAATCTGGGCTGGAAGGATATCGCGCTCACCGCGCCGGTCTTCAACGGCGATACGATCTATGCGCAAAGCGAAGTGCTGGAAAAACGCCCATCCGCCTCGCGCCCGACCCAGGGCATCGTCTCTATCCGCACCACCGGGATGAAAGCGGACGGCACCGTCTTCATGACCTTTGAACGGGTGATGCTGATCCCCAAGCGCGGGCATGGTATTGATGTCTAAGCAAATCCCAAGCGGACCGCCTTGGTTCGCGACAACGTATTTGCGAAGAACAAAGGAGTTTTTAATGCCTGAAACGGCCAATGACGACGAACGCATGATCCTGGACAGTATCGAGCAGTTTCTGGAGCGCGACGTGCGGCCCTATGTCATGGAACTTGAGCACGGCGATATCTGGCCGGCGGAAATCGTCGCCAAGATGGCCGAGTTGGGCCTGTTCGGCGCGATCATCGAGGAGGAATATGGCGGGCTTGGCCTGTCTTGTTCGACCTACGCCAAGATTGTCGAGTCGGTCTCGCGGGTGTGGATGTCACTGGCCGGGATTTTCAACTCACATCTGATCATGGCGTCGTGCGTGCAGCGCGCCGGGACCAAGGAACAGAAACGCAAATGGCTGCCCAAATTCGCCACCGGCGAGATTCGCGGCGGCATCGCGCTGACCGAACCGAACTGCGGCACCGATCTGCAAGCGATCCGCACCCGCGCGACGCGCGAGGGCGACGGCTACCGGATCGAGGGCGTGAAGACCTGGATTTCGAACGGCATCCACGGTCACTGCTTCGCCGTAATGGTCAAGACCGACTGGGAAATCGACCCGCGCCATCGCGGCGTCAGCCTGTTTCTGGTCGAGAAGGGCGAGGGATTCTACCACTCCAAGAAACTCGAAAAACTCGGCTACAAGGGCATCGAATCGGCGGAACTGGTGTTCGACAACTGCTATGTGCCGGCGCAAAACCTGATCGGCGGCGTCGAAGGAATGGGCTTCAAGCAGGTCATGGGCGGGCTGGAGCTGGGCCGGATCAATGTCGCGGCGCGCGGCGTCGGCCTGGCCCAGGCAGCACTGGATGAATCGGTCAAATACGCCCAGCAACGCCAGACCTTCGGCAAACCGATCGCCGAACATCAGGCGATCCAGCTCAAGATCGCCGACATGGTGACCCGGACCGAAGCCTCTCGCCTGCTGACCATGCGCGCGGCCGAGGCCTTCGACCGTGGCGAGCGCTGCGACATGGAAGCCGGCATGGCCAAGCTGTTCGCGACCGAGACAGCGGTCACCAACACGATGGACGCGCTGCGCGTGCATGGCGGCTACGGCTATTCCAAGGAATTCCCGGTCGAACGCTTCTACCGCGACGCGCCCCTGCTCACCATCGGCGAGGGCACCAACGAGATGCAACGCATCATCATTGCCCGGCAATTATTCAGCCGCAATCCGATTTAGAGAAATTCAGGTCTGGGATTGATCCGGCTATTTTTCAACCCGTTTCAATTCGCCGGTGATCGTTTTCAATTTTTCGCCTTCCAGAAAGCGGATGAATTCCAGCACCAGCCCGTTTTCGGTCAAGGTGCGGTTGTAAACCTGCATGTCATAGCCGCCGTCGGCGGTGACGATCAGCGCATAGACCGACAGGGTATCGCCGGTGACCCGCGCCCAGACATAGGGGTCGCCCTTGATCGGGTCGTTCGGCACCCGTTTGCCGAAGACGTTCTTGCGCATCGACGACTGGAATATTTTGTCGCGGTTGGTCTTGCGGAAATCGATCGAATAGACCTTGCGCTTCGCCTTGCCGGATTTCCGGTACGACACGGTGGACCAGGAAATGTTGAAACCGTATTTGGACGCCGATATCGTGACATTGATGTCGCGCGCACTCACGCCCTCGCCGGCGACGCTACGGCCGACATACTCACCGTAGAATTCCTTAACCGTGCGTTCCGCCGTCTGGCCATGGGCGGCCGGGCCGCCGGCCGCCATGATCGCGACCGCAAACATCATTGCCAATAATTTCATCTCAGCCCCGTGACCACGGCCAGTTTGAATGACTGCCGGCCCCGGCGCGTAAGACAATGCCATATCGCCATGCTTATACAAAGCGTAATTCCGTTGGCCGGTCCCAGGGACCTATGATGCGGGGTCGTACAGCAACACCCCGATAGGTCTATCGAATAAGAGCGACAATGACGGCGTATTTTGGCCTTGACGTTGCAAAGGAAGAGACGCGTATTCGCGTGGTGAATGAATGTGCGGCATGACCGGGGCCGCGCCATGCAACGCGGCGCCAAACATGGGCGCGGCAAATACCGTAATGCGCCGATTCATGGGATAATCTCCAGGCTGGCGGATACCGTTACCGGGTCCATTATAGTGGCTGAATGGCGGCATATCGGCTGAATGGCGGCCTCGCAAGGGACGGCGTAAACGGGAGACATCGCGCATGGCGGACCCAGCCAACCAGCCGGCGGCAAGCGGGCTTGGCCCGACCTCGCGCTCGGCCGGGGTGCTGTCGATCGTCTTGATGGGCGACGCGCTGCTCTATGTGGTGTTGCCGGTCAGCGCGGCGGCGTTCGGGATCGGTCTGGTCTGGGTCGGTATTCTGCTATCCGCCAACCGGCTGGTGCGCATCCTGGCCTATGGCGCCATTGCCAGAGCAACCCAGCGCCTCGGCGTCCGGCGCGCCGCCATCGCCACCGCCTTCACCGGGGCGGCTTCGACCGTGATGTTCGGGCTGTTCGACGGCGGGCCGGTATTGTTGCTGGCGCGTCTGATGTGGGGCCTGTCTTTTGCCGCCCTGACCCTGATCTGCCTGGCCTATGCGGTCGATAACCGCAAACAAGCCGGCGCGCGGGTCGGGTTGAGCCGGGCGATACAGCAGGCCGGTCCGGCCTTGTCGCTGACCGCCGGGGCCTGGCTGGCGGGCGCCGCCGGGCCGCAAACGGCGTTCCTGTTCATCGGGCTGGTATCCTTCGTCGCGGTGCCGTTCGCCATGACCTTGCCGCGCGAGACGAAGGCGGCCGAACGCGAACCCACGCCCTGGCTGCCGCGCCCCCAAGCGCTCGACCTGCTGTTCTTCGCCGTGGGATTTGCCGTCGATGGCGTGTTCACGATGACGATCACTTTGATCCTCGCCGATATCGTCTCGCTGGAAACCGCGATCCTCAGCGGCGGCGCGATCCTGGCTTTCCGGCGCGCCACCGAAGCCATCGTTGCGCCGTTGGGGGGCTTGCTCGGCGACCGCTTCGGCATCGGCCGAGCGCTGTTCACAGCCACCTTGTTGAGCGCGGCCGGCATGGCCGCGATCGCGGCGGGCTGGGTGATCGGCGGCGCGGTCGCCGTGATCGTCGGCCGGGCGGTGCTGGCCGCGGTCGGGCCGGCGGCGGTGGCGCAGCGCAGCAGCCCGCGCCAGATCCTGCACCGGCTGGCCGCGATGCAGACATGGCGCGATTTTGGCGCGGCACTCGGTCCGCTGACCTCGGGATTTCTGCTGGCCCAAATCGAGATACCGGCGTTGTATGGCACCATGGTGGCCCTGCTCGCCGTCGCGCTTACGTTTCAAATTTGGCGGCGCTAATAAGGAAAGGAAAGTGCCATGAGCCTACCCGAAAACCATCTTGAAATCGCCGGCGGCGTCGGTGTCTTTACCTTGAACCGGCCCAGGGCCCTGAACGCGATCAGCCAGGCCATGTTCGAGCGCGACTTGCCGGACATGGTCGAGCGCGCCGAGGCCGACGCCGATCTGCGGGTTCTGATCCTGACCGGGCGGGCGGTAATTTTTGTTCCGGCGCCGATGTCAAACGCATGGGCGGCGCGAAATCGGTCACCCCCGATGAACGCAACGCCGGGCTGCGCCGCACGCTGGACTGGATATACCGGCTGGCCAATCTGGACCGCCCGGTGATCGCGGCGGTCGATGGGGTGGCTTTTGGCGGCGGGTTCAGCCTGGCCTTGACCGCCGATATCATCCTGGCCACGCCGCGCGCCCGGTTCTGCCTGGTTTTTGGCCGCATCGGGCTGATCCCGGACATGGGCGCGGCCGCCTTGCTGACCCGCGTGATCGGCCCACAGCGCACCAAGGAACTAGCGCTTAGCGCGCGTTCGCTTGGTGCGGAAGAGGCGATGGCGCTTGGCATCGTCCATGCCATCCACGAACCCGGCGACCTGATTGCAGCGGCCCGCACCATGGCGCACCGGCTGGCGCAAGGCTCGCCGACCGCCATGGCGCAGGCCAAGCGCCTGATCGACGCCGCCATTCACGGCAGCCAGGCGCAGATGGTCGAAGCCGAACTGGCGGCGCAAAACGCCTGCCGCGATACCGAATTTCACCGTGAAGCCGTGCGCCGCTTCGCCGCCAAGGAACCGGCCCTGTATAACTGGGACGCGATGACTCGGGATGCGGATGACGCTTAATAATCGACCGCGGTCGAATGGGCCGGATCGTCATGCAAGGCCCAGTACAGGTCGGTCAACCGTTTGGTCACCGGCCCCCTGACGCCGCCGCCGATCACCTGATCGTCGATCTTGCGCACCGGCATGATCCCGCCCGCCGTCGAGGTCATGAAGACCTCATCGGCGGCGCGCAGATCGTCCGCGCTCAACGCGCTGTATTCGGCCTTGATGTTGGTGTGCCGGCAAAGCTCGACCACGGTGCGCCGGGTGATGCCCTCCAGGACGCCGCGGTCGGGCGACACCAGCTTGCCGCCGCTCAAGGCGAAGATGTTCCAGCCGCGCCCTTCGGTGACATGGCCGTCGCGGTCGAGCAGCACCGCGTGCTCACAGCCCCGGTCATAGGCTTCGAGCAGCGCGTCGGCGAAATCGATGCGGGCGAAATTCTTCACCGTCGGGTCGATCGCTTCGGGCGGCGTGCGCTGCACCGAACTGACGATGATATCGACGCCGCTTTCCATCCGGTCCGGCGCGATGACGCCGTAATACGGCACCGCCCAGGCCATGAATTTGTTATCGCAACTTCGCAGATCCTTCAGCCCGTCGGCCGCCGCCCCGCGCGTGGCGACCAGATAGACCATGGCATCGCGCAACTGCGACCGGCGCACGCATTCCATCAAAACCTGTTGCACGCCGTCGCGGTCCAGCGGCAATGTGGTGAACCGGCGGATGCTGATCGAACGCTCCCAGCGGTCAAGATGAAGGTCGAGCCGAAAAAACCGCCCGTTGCGGACATGCACCGCATCGTAGGTCATATCGGACAGCAGGAAACCCAGATCGGCGACCGGCAGCCGCATGTCCTGCTTGGCGCAATATTCGCCGTCGATATAGCCAACGCCTTGTGGATAGGGATTCGCGTCATTGTCCATTGGCCGCGCCTTTCGCGTAAAATCATTCCGTATCGTATATTATTGCGGGCGCCGGTGCTTGCGCGTCAACAAAAACACCGGGACGGCGGCGATCGCGGAGACAAAGGCGATGGCGATGAACCCGTCCTGAAAGCCCAGCGTGTTGGCCTGGGCGGCGACGATACTGTTGAGATAATCGAGCGCCACGCCGTCGCGCAGCGCATCGGGTATCCCGCCCTCGCCCAGCAGGTTGCGCACCGAGGACAGCATTTCGCGGGTTGCCGGGTTGGCCGAGGTCTGGGTCATGGCGAAGGCGTCGCCATGGAACTCGATGCGCCGCTCCAGCACGACGACCAAGGCGTTGATGCCGCACGAACCGCCAAGCATCAGGCACAGATTGACCGTGCCGGCACCCTGATGGAGGTGCGATGCCGGCAAGGCGTCCATCGCCGTACTCATCAAAGCCGGCGACACCAGCGCGTTGCCCATGCGGCCGATAAACAGATAGAGCGCGATGCTCCAGAACACGGTGTCGATATCGGAACCGGCCATCAAGATGGTGCTGTAGATAAATATTATCATGCCGGCGAGAATCAGCGCCGTGGGCGGGAAATGGTCGGCCAGCCGGCCGCTGAACGGCAGGAACGCGGCGGCGGCGAGGCTGCCGGGCAGCAGCAGGGATCCAGCCAGGGTCGCGGTATAGCCTTGCACGATCTGGGCGAAAACCGGGAAGATATAGATCGTCGCGAAACTGACGAAACCGAACAAGAAGGAAATCGTAACCGCCGTAACGAAGCGCGGATTGCGAAACAGACTGAGGTCGAGAAGGTTGGATCGCGGCAGCCGTTGCGAATAGACGAAACCGGCACCCGCAGCCACCATCACCGCGCCCAAAGCCATGATGTCGTTGGAAAACCAGCCCAGGCGCTGTCCATTGCCGATGATGGTCATCAAGCAGAACACCGTCGCGCACATCAAGGAATAACCAAGTATATCGAACGGCCCCGGCTCGCCCGACCGCGGCCGCTCGGGCATGAACAAGGCGCCCAGCACCAGCGCCATCACGGTCGTGGGAATCGGCACCAAAAAGATGTAGCGCCAATGCAGATTGTCGATGGTGATGCCGCCAATCGCCGGGCCAAGACCGAGCGCGAACACCACCCCCATGCTGAACATTCCCATGGCGCTGCCGCGTTTTTCCGGCGGAAAGAACTGGAACAGCAAAACCATCACCAGCGGCTGAATGATACCGGCGGCGAAACCCTGGATGACGCGGCCGACGATAATCAGGCCGAGATTGGGGCTGAACCCGCTGATCACACTGCCAAGACAGAACAGCAACAGCGACGAGACGAAGGCGGTTCGCTGCCCGAACTTGGCGATGAACCACGAATTCAGCAGCAAGCTGGTCACCGTCGCGGCCAGAAACGAGGTCGACAGATACTGCGCCTTGTCCTGCCCGACCCCGAAGGAACCCATCACATGGGGAATCGCGACATTCACCGTGGAGCTGGAGATGACCATGGTGAAAAAAGCCAACATGCCGGCCACGATGACCAGCCAGCGGTATGTCTGGCCGGACCGGTCAACCGAAAATAGGTTCTGTTGCGCCATGAAGGGTTTATTCGTCTCGCGGGGTAAATTCATGGTTTGTCGATAAGGACCGCTAGGCGCCTTTCGTCTTGGCCCAGCTATCGCGCAGGGCGATGGTCCGGTTAAAGACCAGCCGGCCGGGCGTCGAGTCGGGGTCGGCGCGAAAATAGCCCTGGCGTTCGAACTGGATCGGGTCGTCCGGCGTCGCTTCGGCCAGGCTGGGTTCCAGGCGCGCATCGTCCAGGATCGTCAGCGAATCCGGGTTCAGACATTCGGCCAGATCGCCTTCGGGCGACGCATCGGCGAACAACGGTGCGTAGAGCCGGATTTGCGCTGGCACCGCATGTGCCGCCGAAACCCAGTGCAAGGTCCCCTTTACCTTGCGGCCGTCCGGGGAATCGCCGCCGCGCGTGGCTGGATCGTAGGTGCAGCGCAGTTCGCTCACAACGCCCTTTGCATCCTTGATTACCTCGCGGCAGGTGATGAAATAGGCGAAGCGCAGCCGGACTTCGCGGCCCGGCGCAAGCCGGAAGAACTTGCGCGGCGGGTCTTCCATGAAATCGTCGCGTTCGACATATAGTTCGCGCGAGAACGGCACCTCGCGCGTGCCGGCGTCCGAATCGCGCGGGTTGTTGACCGCTTGCAGCATCTCGGTCTTGCCTTGCGGGTAGTTCTCGATGACGATCTTGAGCGGGCGCAGCACCGCCAGACGGCGCGGCGCATTATCGTTCAGCCAGTCCCGCGCGCAATGATCGAGCAGCGCTGCTTCGACCACGGCACCGGTCCGGGTCACGCCGATGCGGGCGGCGAAATCGCGGATCGCGGCGGCCGGCACGCCGCGCCGGCGCAACCCGCCCAGGGTCGGCAGGCGTGGATCGTCCCAGCCATCGACATGGCCGCCCGCGACCAGTTCCATCAGCCGCCGCTTCGACAAAACCGCGTGGGTCAGATTGAGCCTGGAAAATTCGATCTGCTGGGGCCGCGCCGGCACCGGCAGATTGTCGATCAGCCAGTCATAAAGCGGCCGGTGATCGGCGAATTCCAGGGTACATAGCGAATGGGTGATCCCCTCGATCGCATCCGACTGGCCATGCGCGAAATCATAGGTCGGATAGATGCACCATGTGGCGCCGGTGCGCGGATGGTCGCCATGCACGATGCGGTACAGCACCGGGTCGCGCAGATTGATATTGCCCGACGCCATATCGATACGCGCCCGCAACACCCGCGCGCCATCGGCGAATTTTCCGGCCCGCATCCGCGCGAACAGATCCAGGTTTTTCGCCACGTCGCGGCTCCGAAAAGGGCTGTCGCGGCCGGGTTGCGTCAGGGTGCCGCGATAGTCGCGCATCTCGTCGGCCGATAGATCGTCGACATAGGCCTTGCCGGCTTCGATCAGATGCACCGCCCAATCGTAAAGCTGTTCGAAGTAATCGGAGGTATAGCGCACGTTGCCATCCCATTGGAAACCGAGCCAGCGGACATCGCGCTGGATCGCGTCGATATATTCCTGTTCTTCCCTGGCCGGGTTGGTGTCGTCGAAACGCAGATGGCAGCGCCCGCCAAATTCCGCCGCGACGCCGAAATTCAGACAGATCGACTTGGCGTGGCCGATATGAAGATGCCCGTTGGGTTCGGGCGGAAAGCGCGTCACGACGCGCGAAACCACGCCCGAATCCAGTTCGCCGCGGATCCGCTCGCGGATGAAATCGCGGCTGGCGTCTTCGCTTTGGGTTTCTGGCTGGTTCATCGGATCGAAATTCCTCAGGCTCGCTCAATTGCTAACACGCGATGCCACACAAGGTTAACCGGCGCAAGTCATCATAAAAATCCACGCCGGATCAGATTCAACCCGACCAGACAGATCATCGCCAGCAAAAGCCGCATAAACCCGGCCTGCGAGACCCGGCCGCGCAGCCAGACGCCGGCCCAGATGCCGGCGAACAGGGGCGCACAGGCCAGGAGCGAGATAATCGCCTCGTTGCGCGCGATCACCCCCGACGCGATCAAAGTGACGTAAAGCGGCAGAATTCCAATCAGATAGAACACCGAAACGGTGCCAACGAAAGCGTCCCGAGTCAGCCGCAGCGCAACCAGATAGATCAAAAACAACGGCCCCAACATGCCCGAGACGCCGCCGAGCAGTCCGGACGCCAGCCCGACCACCGGGTTGAGCCAGCGTTCGGCCCGGCGCGGCACGTCGAGCCGTGCGGCCAGCCCGCGCGAGGCCACGAACCCCAGCAGCAGCACGCCGACGGTAATCGAAATCGAATCGCGATCGATGCGGGTGAGGATCTGCGCGCCCAGCGCGCTTCCCGCCACCATGCACAAGATCAGCGGCCAGAACCGGCGCAAGGCGGTGGCCGGCCGCGCCGCGCTGGCCGCCTGATGGATGTTGGATATCAGGATCGGCGCCAAGGTCAGCGCAATCGCCGTTGGCACCGGCACGATGCTCGCCACGATCGGCACGGCGATCAGCGGCAGACCGAACCCCACGCTTCCCTTGGCGACCCCGGCCAGCAGATAGGCGAATGCGATCACCAGGATTGCGGAAAGGTCAAGTTCGCTCAACGGCATGATGGGGCAAAAATAGACTAGGAATCGATGGCCGTGGAATCTATATATTTTCCGCCGGCCACGAATAATCAGGGGCATTTGGAACCATGAGCGACGAAACCTGGCAGCGCGTCACCGACGCCAGCGCCATTCAACCGGACGATCCGCAGAAATTCACCGTCGGCGGCGAGGAAATCGCCCTCTACAATATCGACGGCGATATCTACGCAACCCACAATATCTGCACCCACGCTTTCGCCTCGCTGGCCGACGGGTTCCAGGAAAATGGCGAAATCGAATGTCCGCTGCATGAAGGCCGCTTCGACATCAAGACCGGCAAGATGCTGTGCGCGCCCCTGGTCGAGGACCTCCAGGTCTATGAAGTCAAAGTCGAGGACGGCGCGGTATTCGTGAAGATTTGACGCGGCGGTTGCCGCTGCAAGAGTATTGACTTAATTCCTATTATAGATTATATTCCATTCTTCAAGACCCAACGGAGAGAGGAATATGAACGGAAATTCCGAACTGAACGAACGGCAGGAGCTGTTCTGCCGCTATTATGTGCGCCGGCCGGTCGGCGCCGAAGCGGTGCGGTCGGCGGGGTACGAACCGCTGGGGGCAGCGGTGCAGGCGTGCCGGCTGCTGGACCGGCGCGATGTCCGGGCCCGCATCGCGGCCTTGCGCGCCGATGTCGCGCGCCAGCATTGCCGCGACGAAGACACCATCCTGGCCAAGCTGGAATCGGTCTATGCCCATGCCATCGAAGACCGCCAGTATCATGCGGCGGCGCGCGCGCTGACCTTGCAGGCCAGGATCGCCGGGCTATTGCCAACCGCGGGCGATGCCCCATCGCGTGCGCCGGCCGCGATGTTAAGAAATGTTAATGGATGATAAGGAAAAACGGATTCCTTTGGCGGTTGTAGCAATATTCTATTTTATCCCTTCTGGTCGAACGCTTGCCGCCCGGCTTGCCGATGGCTTACGATTGGGCGCTAAAATATTTCCCCAGGCCAGCGAAGGAATGGCGCCATGACGAACGTACTGGACGGCATCAAGGTTCTCGATTTCGGCCGTTATATCGCCGGTCCCTGGTGCGGCGCGTTGCTTGGCGATTTCGGCGCCGACGTGGTGCGCATCGACAAGATCGGCGGCAGCGAAGACCGCCATGTCGTACCGATGAGCGACGATGGCAGCGGCGCGATGTTCATGCAGATGAACCGCAACAAGCGCGGCATGACCCTGGACCCGACATTGCCAGAAGGCCGCGAAATTCAGCAACGCCTGATCGCCGGCGCCGATGTCGTCATCGCCAATCTGCCGGAAGCGGCCCGCGTGAAGCTGGGGCTCGACTACGACACGCTGAATTCGATCAAGCCGGACATAATCCTGACCTCGGCGACCGCGTTCGGCACCACCGGCCCCTATGCGACCAAGGTCGGGTTCGATCTTGTCGCCCAGGCGATGTCGGGTGCTATGTACCTGTCCGGCAATGAAGGACAGCCGATGCGGTCCTACTATCCGTGGGTCGATTACGGCACCGCCACGCTAGCGGCGCTGGGCACCCTGGCGGCGATCATGCACCGCAAGGCGACCGGCGAAGGGCAGCAGGTCGAGGGGTCCCTGCTGGGCACCGCGCTGACCAACGCCAACGCCACCTTGATCGAACAGGCGTTGGTGCAAAAAAACCGGGTCGCCAGCGGCAATCGCGGTCAGCTCAGCGCGCCGGCCGACGCCTATGACACGACCGATGGCCAGATCATCGTGCTGGCCCTGGGGCCGGGAATGCACCGCCGCTGGGCCAAGCTGATGGGCGAAACACACTGGCTTGACGATCCGCGTTTCGCCGATGACGACAGCCGCGCCGAACACGGCGAAATCATCAGCGCCCGGATGCGCGAATGGTGCGCTGCGCGGACCACCGAACAGGCGCTGGCCGGGCTGGAAGAAGCGCGGTTGCCGGCAGCACCGGTATTGTCGCCGCAACAGGCGCTCGACGATCCCCATATCCAGGCAGCGGGCTTCATGCAGCCGGTCGATTATCCGGGCCTGCCCGGCCCCGCCCCGGTGGCCGGCACGCCGGTGAAGCTGTCGAAGACGCCGGGTTCGATCCGCCGCCGCGCGCCGCAGCTTGGCGAACACACCGATGAGATCCTGGGCGAACTCGGCTATGACGCCGCCGCGATTGCCAAATTCCGGGAGATCAAGGCGATCTAAGGCGGCATTTTGCCCCAATCCAGCGAGGTTGATATGAAACGCGGCATGATCACCGCACCCCAACCCGAAGCGGTCGAAGCCGGCGCTATCGTGCTGCGGCGCGGCGGCAACGCGGTCGATGCGGCGATCGTTTGCGCCCTGGTGCAGGGCGTGGTCGATCCGCAGATGTGCGGACTGGCCGGGTTCGGCACGATGCATCTGTATTTACCGAAGAAGAATTTTCATGGCTTCATCGATTTTCACACCCGCGCGCCGGCGGCGGTGCGCGAGGATATGTGGGAAGATTTGATCGAAGGCGAAGCGCGCGACGGGTTCGGGTTCTTCTTGAAGGGCCGGGTCAACGAAGTCGGCTATCAGTCGATCATGGTGCCGGGCAGCCTCAAGGCGTATCACGAAGCCATCGAAGAACACGGCACGATGGACTGGAAGGACATCTGCCAGCCGGCGATCGACCAGGCCGACGCCGGTTTCATCGTCCGCCCGCATGTCCATCAATTCTGGACCCGCAGCGATAACGATGGCCGGATTCCGACCGCCGACAAGATCAAATTTACCGCCGCCGGCCGCCGCATCTATTGCGGCGCCAACGGGGAAATCGCCGCACTGGGCAGCCTGGTGCGCAATCCCGACATGGCCGAAACTTTGCGGCGGATCGCCAGGGGCGGCGCCGATGTGTTCTATAGCGGCGATCTGGCCGAAGAAATCGCCGGCGACATCCAGGCCCATGGCGGGCTGCTGTCGCTGGACGATTTGAAGGCCTACCGCACCGGCCGGGCGGACCCGCTATGGTCCAGCTATCGCGGCTACCGGGTCGCCACCAACCAGCCGCCCGGCGGCGGCGTGATGGTGCTGGAAATGCTCAACATCCTGGAAAATTTCGACCTCGCGGCGATGGGCCACAACTCGCCGGACTATATCGGGACCGTCGCCGAGGCGATGAAATACGCCACCATCGACAAGGATACCCGTGTCGGCGACCCGCGCTTCGTCGATGTGCCGCTGGACGAACTGCTCGCCAAACCCTATGCGGCCGGTCTGGCGGCGGCGATCGAACGCGGCGAGGTCGCCCATGTGGAACGCATCGACAAGATAGAAGAATCGCGCGACACGACCCACCTCTGCGCCATCGACGCCGACGGCAATGCGGTCTCCATGACCCATTCGCTGGGCATGCCGTCGGGGGTCGTCACCCCAGGGCTGGGCATCATGTATAATGGCTGCATGAGCGTGTTCGACCCCCGCCCCGGCCGGGCCGGATCGATCGCGCCCGGCAAAAGCCGGTTCACCGCCATGGCGCCAACCATCGTCTTCAAGGACGGCGAGCCGCATATCGTTATCGGCGCGCCGGGCGGCACCTTCATCACCATGGGGGTGTTGCAGGGAATTTTGAACATGCTTGATTT